>Ga0196972_1000520_pt1 | contig 18874 bp, 7 predicted proteins | sample S1v_2013CmetaG_FD_148618 | JGI IMG/M metagenome (GOLD analysis project Ga0196972, IMG submission 148618) | Soil microbial communities from Anza Borrego desert, Southern California, United States - S1+v_20-13C | ecosystem: Environmental > Terrestrial > Soil > Desert | place: USA: California...
TAGGCTCTGATAAATCCCATAATATAATGGATGTCAGCGATATGGCAAGAATAAGCCCTAAAATAACCAGCTTTCTAATATTTATTTTGGATTTTTTGACGGAGCAGTAGAAAAAGTAATACCCTACTACACCGGCTATTGTTCCTCCAAAATTCGCACCTGTAAAAGGCATGCCCATCATAAAAAGCTGAATAAAGGCATAGATTGCAACAAGTAAGGCGGCCACTTTCGGTCTATGCCCAATGTAGGCTTTGCAGTATTGCAGCATACACCCGGCCAGTAGGATTCCGCTGCCTATAAATACTCCTGCAAACTCGTTGCCAATGCCGTAAAATCTTGCTCCAATTATAGGGTCATAGCCAAATATGGAATTCTTAATCAGTGAACTGCTTCTTAACAAATCTATCACAATGCTTAAATTTACAAAAGCTGCCGCACATAAGAACTGCAAGGTGCTGGTTCTGATTAGCAGTACCAAGCCCGTTGCTAATGCAAAGCTTATTATTATAAAGATTGAAAAATAAAGCGATGCACTGTACAAATCAAATATAGCCATATATAGCAGCACAGCAGGTGCAACGACATTTGCCAGCATTATTATTTTTATGAAGTTTGTAAATAGCCATTTACTTTTATTGATATTCAAAATATGAATTAGTCCTATGGTTGCACATACGATTTCAAAGATTGCATACCAGGTCAGAACGGGAAGCCTCATACCTGAAGTAGTTAACAATCTTCTGGCAAGCAGCAGCGTATTTTTCAGTGGCTGCTCCCTCATTTCTTCTTTTATGGCACTATCGACTTTTTCAGTGAGCTGCTGCAACAAAAAGTTCGGGATATCCAAATTTGTTATAACCCCTTCTCTCTTTGTACTGGCTGAATATAAAACTCCGCTGCCCTTTTTGTCATATACCAAGAAGGGAGTCAATTTAAAGCCTGACTTGATGCTTTTCTTTGAGGGGAAAGATGATAATAGCATAAAGGTTGTGCCTTCATCGCCGCTCTCAATGACACGTCTTGTGAGCTGCGCAATATTACCCAATGTCTCAGTCCTATAGTTCTTATAAATTTCCGGTATCATCTCGCTTTTATGATTTTCCAATCTCGCCAGATCGCCTGTATCGACGAGGATGAAGTCGCTGTTCTCATAATAGCGCTGAAATGAATCATAAACCCTATCATAATCAGTTCTTTTGCCGCCCGGATAATTGCTGTCAAAAGCAAGCGTATTTTGCACATCTCCGTAATCCACATAGCCGTTTTCATCCATAGGAATCAACATAGCACTTCGATCAATGATATCACTGTCGCTATTGCCGATAATGCATGTCTTCTTTCCATTTTTGTGAAGCATACGTCCCAAATAACCGATATAGCCGCTGTAATCATTATCTGCATTCTGATATTTAAGGATTTCTATATCAATATATTGCACACCCTCGACACCTTGGTTGATATGGTTGAAGGCGCTTTTCAATCCCGTTGTGACCTCCAGCCGCTTGCCTGCGCCAATCGTCAGTTTGGCTTTTACGCTGGAAGCCTTTCCATTCTGTCTCCCGCTTACCAGAGCGGAATAACTGTTATTAAAAAGCCATTCCAGATATTCATTTTCTGCAAAATCCTGCAATTCAATGTAGTCAACCAGTATCAGCACAACCTTCTGTTTGTTGTCCACCAAAAAGGAAGAAGCCTGAACTTGACGGTAACAGGCTTCCTTTATTGGTAAACATATTAAACTAATGATCATCATGCAAGCTGCAGCGAATACTGCAATTCTACTTTTGTTCAAATTAATCGCTCCTATATAGACATACTATGCCTTGACGTAGGATTTCACCAATTCCTCCAAAAGCTCATCTCTTTCCAGCTTCTTAATCATGCTTCTTGCATTATTATGGCTGGTTATGTATGTAGGATCACCGGATAAAATATAGCCTACAATTTGATTTACCGGATTATATCCCTTTTCCTTTAAGGAACTGTATACTGACATTAGAATTTCAGAGGCTTCTGGTCTTTCTTCTTTTTGTACATCGATTTTCATTGTTTCCTGAAAATTAACTGTCATGTTTAACACCCCCCGCGGTTTTTACTATAAGTGTACAAACAATTCCTTGTCTGTATACCATATTTTTGCCAAGTTTTTAATCTTATTACTATATTAATATACCCTACTGCTTATTTCAAGGATAGTTTGATTACATTCATGTTACATCTCTAGGATATTCCATATTATGTCCTAATTTCCGCAGTTTTATCCCATGATTATTTCGATGATATGTTCCTTGCCATCGTTGACCAAGCTTATTTCATTGGAATTGCATGCGGTGCCATCCTCTAAAATAATTGATTTCACACCACTGTTCACCTGCTCAGGATTTTTAAATAGTAATATATACTGTGTATCTTGATACCTATATTCTATCTTATATTCCCTCCATGCTTTAGGGATGCTAGGATTGAATACAAGCTTCTCTCCTTGCTTTTCAAAGCCCAAGATATGCTGCAAGCCGACTCTGTACATCCAGCCTGAGGCACCTGTGTACCAACTCCAGCCGCCTCTTCCGGCATGCGGATGCACAGCATAGACATCTGCCGCCATGACATAGGGCTCTACTTTATAACGAGAAGCTTCCATAGGCGTTGCAGAATGATTGATTGGAATCAGCATATTGTATAGTTCCCATGCTTTATCTCCGTTTCCGAGTTTAGCAAAGGCCATTACGACCCAAGCGGCCGCATGGGTATACTGTCCGCCGTTTTCTCTGACGCCAGGTATGTAACCCTTTATATATCCGGGCTTCAAATCGCCTTCATCAAAGGGTGGTGTGAGCAGCATGATGATGCCGATATCTCTATTAATCAGATAGTGCTCTAAGGATTCAAAGGCAGTGCTGATTCTATCCATGCTTCCTGCCCCTGATATTACAGCCCAGCTTTGTGCCAGGGAGTCTATCTTGCACTCAGTGTTTTCAGCTGAGCCCAAGGGGATGCCGTTATCAAAGTATGCTCTTCTATACCAGCTGCCATCCCATGCATTCTCTTCAATGGACTTTCTAATTTCTACAGCTATATTGAGATATCGTTCTGCTCTGTTGGATTCACCCATGAATCTGCAAATCGGCGCAAAGCTTTCAAGTATAGAATATAGGAACCAACCTAACCATACGCTTTCACCCTTGCCTTTGTTGCCCACAGTATTCATGCCATCGTTCCAGTCTCCGGAGCCCATCAGCGGAATTCCGTGCTGCCCAAATTTCAAGGACTGCTCAATAGCTCTGATGCAGTGCTCATACAGCGAGGTTTTTTCTTCTGATATACAAGGCTTATTATATCGTTCATCCTCATTTTCACGAAGACATTCCTCGCTGACATAGCTGGTTTCCTCTTTCAATATTGTCAAGTCCCCGGTTGCCTTTATATAATCAGCTGCTACATAGGGCATCCACAACAGGTCGTCGGAGAACTTAGTTCGTATCCCTTTATCTGTACCAGGATGCCACCAATGCTGCACATCCCCTTCTACAAACTGGTGCTCTGAATGGTACAGAATCTGCTTTCTGGTCAGTTCAGGCCTGATAAATGCTACTGCCATGCTGTCTTGCAGCTGATCGCGGAAGCCATATGCACCACCGGCTTGGTATAATGCGGCCCTAGCCCACATTCTGCAGGCGACGGTCTGGTATAGCAGCCAGCCATTCAGCATGATGTCAATGGATGGATCAGGTGTAGCCACATTTATAGTTAACAGCATTTTTTCCCAATACTGCTTCGCTTCCTCAAGGGCAGCCTTCGCAGTGTCAAAAGATCGATAAGTGTTCACGATGGATTGTATTTCTTTTACATCCTTGCCATGTCCCAGCATCACAACAAAGCTTGCAGCTTCACCCGGCTTCAATTCGATCATATCCTGCAGACAGCAGCAGGGATCTAAGCCTGCTCCGACGTTTCCAGACAGACGTTTTTTCCTCAAGCCAAGGGGCATCTTCAAGCTGCCGTCTTTCCCTAAAAACTCTCTTCGATCTCCAGTAAAGCTGACATGTGGCATGGAGCTATCCATGAATAATAGTCTATCCGGAAACTCATTGTTATAGGTATTTTGAGCAAGCATTGTACCTTCTTCGCTCATTCTCGTGAATATGTATGGCAGACTGCCCTGCTCCGACACACCCATGATTGGTCTTGCATAGCTTGTTGCAGACAGCTTTCTTACCTTGGATGTGAGGTTTTTCAAGGTTATCATATGCAGCTTCACCGGGTGTTCCATAGGTGTAAACAGCGTTAAGCTATGCTCAATACCTTGAAAGGCGCTTTCAAAAATAGAGTATCCGAATCCATGTCTGATTATAAATTCACTGTCATTTTGAACAGGCTGCGGTGTCAGACTCCAATAATCCCCAGTTTCCTCATCCCTGATGTAAATAACCTCTGCCTGCGGGTCTGTAATGGGGTCGTTTGACCAAGGTGTAAGCTTATTTTCTCTGCTGTTTTCCGCCCAGGTATAACCGCCTCCTGCCTCTGATACCTGAAATCCAAAGCTGCCGTTCGTTACGACGTTTATCCATGGCAAAGGCGTATGCTGCCCTTCCTGAAGACGTATCACATATTCCTTGCCATTGCTGCTAAAGCCGCCGTAGCCATTATAGAAGGTCAAGTCTGGAAGTTCAGCCTTATATGGCTTATATGTTTCACCGCCGGCTTTCCACTGGACAGTCCCTTCTTCTATTGCTTTTTCATTGGCTTTAAGCTGGGTAAGTATTGCGCCCTCTGATGCATGCAAAACCAATCTTGCTACAGTAAAGAGAAGATTTTTGTCCTCCTCCGTCATGTTGCCGCCTCTTCTAACAAATACACCTCCCGGTCTATCTATCAAATCTCTTGCATGAGTGATTGTAAGCAGCTCTTGTATCTGATTATGCACCGGCTGCGTATAACTTGCCTGATCCTCAGTCAGTATGACCAAGTCTACATTGAGGCCTCTGATTCTCCAAAACTCGTGAGCTTTCAATACCTCCTGCACAAAGTCAACATCATCTGAGCTTTTAATGGCAACCAGCACAATAGGGATATCACCGGAGATTCCATAAGACCAAAGGCCAGACTGACCTTTTCGGTTGCTTATAATGCTTTGGGCATACCGCTTCCTGGTAGGACTTAGGAACAATATATGGGAGAGCATCTTTCTGAAGCATTCCAATTCCTCGCCGGTCAGATTCAAGTAGTTCAACTCCACCTGGCTCCTGGTCCATGCCAATTCAAAAGCTCTTTCTATAGAGGAGCCTTCACTGTATTTGTCCGCCAATTCCAACGCCCTCTCCCGGCTTGGTGCCACACCAGTAATAAAACTGACTACCACCGTCTGACCCGGTTCAATTTTCACTCTTCCTCTTAAGCTCATGATCGGATCGATTACTGCACCTACCGTGTTGGAAAGAGGGTAATTGTTTTCTATTGCTATTGGATTGGAGATATCTCTGCCTCTGCCTATAAATTTACCTCTGTCCGTCTCATACTGAATACCGCCCAAAACCTCGTTTTCCACTCTCAAGGTGTGAAGCATCCATATAGGCTTTTTATGTTCTTCCCGAGGCTTTCTAACCGCAAGCAGGCTACAGTATTTGCCGACATATTCCGTTTTGATGAAAAGATTGCTAAAGGCCGGATGCGCCAAATCAGATGACTGCGAAGCCAACACCACCTCATGATAGCTTGTGGTTTCAATTGTCTTTGCCTGACCGGAATGATTCGTTATTGAAACTCGCCTGATTTCAACATCATCCTCGGGAGAAACAATAATCTCCATTTGACTAACCAATACACCATGATGCCTATTAAACACCGCTTTATCCTGAGCAAAAGTAATGGAATATTTATCTGCCCTTTGCCTATTAGGTGCTAGTGCTGCGTTCCATACTTCGTTTGTGTCCACATCTCTCAAGTATATATATGTTCCATAGCTATTTTGAACCGAATCCTCTCTCCACCTTGTTACAGCAATATCGTTATATTTGCTGTAGCCTGAACCGTCATCTGTCACCATCACGGAATAGCTGCCGTTGGATATCAGATGTGTCTCAGGCAATAGGCGATTCTTATACTCCAAAATTGTTGAATACTCAGAAGCCTTTCTGTCCTCATCCTTTATAGGTTCTATCTTTTCTTTGTAGTCCTTTGCAAATATTACCCTGGATGGTATTTTTTCCTGAAGCAGTATTTCAGCAGCCCTAATAAACGGGTCCTTATGGAAGCGCTGCTGCATAATATTCTGATTTAACAGATTGTTCATAGCAACCAAACCCATACCCTGATGGTGTGCCATATAGCTTTGTACTCTGCTGCAATGCCCTTCTGAAAGCCGCTCAGCCGTATAATCTGCTGCTTCATAAAAGCCATGCTGCCCTTCCAGCCCTTCTTTAATCAGCATTCTCATGTTGTCTACTGCGGCTTTTGGATCCACTGCCAAAGCCAGCTGTGTTGAATATGGAGATATGACTGTATCATTGACCAAACCTCTTTTCAGTCCCAGGTTTGGTATACCAAAAGCTTTATATTGATAGTTCAATCTATAGTCGAATGCAAAGAAGCCGGATTCCGATACTCCCCAAGGAACCTTTCGCCTTCTGCCATAGTCAATTTGGCATTTGATTACAAAGTGATAGGTCAGCTCCCAAAGGGATTTTGTATAGCTTTTCATCAGCAGCAAAGGCATGAGATACTCAAACATGGTACCGGTCCATGATACCAAGCCCATTTGTCCATCAACCAAGGTTAGAGTTCTATCCAGCATCAGCCAATGCTCCTTCTTGACCTCGCCTCTAGCTATGGCGATGAAGCTGGCCTGCCTAGCTTCTGAGGCCATTAGGTCATAATAGGATTTTGTCAGCTGCTCTTCCTCCACATTGTAACCGATAGAAAACAGTTTTCTCTTTTGGCAGTAAAGGGGGGTAAACTCTGTATGATCGATCAGCTGCTCCAGTCTAAAGATCAATTCTTCAAACTGCTGCTTTAGCTTGTTGATACATTCATTATTCTTTTTCAAATCCTCAATATATAACGACAGCCAGCTGAGTTCCTTGTTTTCCTCTTGAAGCAACTCTGCTTGTTGAAGCAGTTGAGGATACAAGCCCGCCAATCTGTTGATAGAAGCATTCTCAATAATCGGCTTTATTAGCTTGTTTTTCAGGTCGTTGTCATCCACTATATCCGCATAAACAGTCCTAGGTAAAAACAGCTGCATTTCATCTTTCAAATGATAGATATACTTATACAGCTTATAACCCCACCTGCTCTTTTTCTGCTCATTGCTTATAGTAAGATCCTGCAGCAGCTTCCACCATGCCGCCAAATCCATCTGGCCTACGGCCATGTAGTTCCTGAGATTGACAATATCTAATTTGTTTTCCAATTCCCCATTGGCTATTTCAACCGTGTCCAGCAAGCCCTCTGCCATACCCATATCCACAATTGGCTTTTCCATATACTCCAGCAAACCTTGCTTTAAGGCCATTAAGCAACCGATAAAATTGCCGCTGTCCACTGTTGAAATGTAAAAAGGTCTAAGCACCTCCATGGTGGCTGTTTCGTACCAGTTATATAGATGACCTTTCCACTTGTTCAGCTTTTCCACCGTTTTGACTGTCTTGCTGAGCCTATCAATCAAATCCGTAGTGGATAGATAACCCAAATCCCGAGCCGATAGGGTCGACAACAAAAGCAGTCCTATATTGGTAGGGGATGTTCTATGTGCAATTCCGTTAGGAGGATTTACTTGATAGTTGTCTGGGGGAAGGTAATTATCCAGTACTGTAACATAATCCTCAAAGAAGCTCCAAGTCTTTCTTGCATTTATCCTGACAAGCTTGATATCATTTCCATATAAATTTGAAGCATGAGGCTGAGTAGGCTGACTTACTCTATATGCAAACACAGGTCCTAATAGCCACGGTATGCAGACTACTAAAGCAGCTACGAAAATCTCACTTCTAAACAAACTATATATCAGTAAAGGCACCGCCTGAACATAACAGTTCCACATTCTTTTCATATAGCTGCCCAAATCATTCTTCAGACCCTTTTCCATATCTGCCGCAGTGACCCACTCTAGCATATTCCTTTTGGTAAACAGTACTCTAAACAAGGTTTTCCCTATAGCATCTGTCATTAGGTATGTCTGATAGGGTAGGCATGCAAAATAAACAATTCCCTGCATAATCAAGTTTTTCAACTGTTCTCTAATGGGATTGTAATAGTTCGCATTCATGCTCTTTCGCACCTTGGAGATTATCAATTCTATCATCCCAATCAGCAGGGGAAACAGGAATAAACTTAGAGCTGCAGTCAACCACAACCAAATATTCCCTCGATAAAAGACTATGACCAATTCTATTAGCAGCAAGGTTGCCGGTGCTACAAGACTTCTTCTTAAGTTATCAAATATTTTCCATCTGCTAAGAGAAGATAACGGGTTTTGCACTATTTCCCCATCCTTGTTCATTACTTTAGAAAAAAGCCAAGGCAGCAGCTGCCAGTCGCCACGAACCCATCTATGTTGTCTCATGGCATGGGAATTATATTTGGCAGGAAAACCGTCAAAAAACTCCAAGTCTGTAAGCAGTCCTGTCCTAACGTAGGAGCCTTCGATCAAATCATGGCTGAGAACAGTGTTTTCAGGTATCGCTTTACTTAATATGGAGTGAAAAATGTTTAGATCGTAAATCCCTTTACCGGTGAAAATACCCTCATGAAACAGGTCCTGGTAAACATCTGAAATAGCAGTTGTATAAATATCTATTCCGCCTTGACCTGCAAAAATTCTCGCAAAAGTCGTTGCATTCGCGCTTTCAATATCTATATTGATGCGCGGCTGCAGCAGGCCGTAGCCATCCTTTACAACAACGCCTTTATCGTCCAACTCCGGCCTATTTAAGGGGTGAAGCATCGTCCCCACAAGTTTTTTTGCTGTTTCAAATATCAATCTTGTATCTGCATCCAGTGTGATTACATATTTTATATCAGTCAGGTTTGAAATATTTCCTTCAATATATTTATAAGAGGTATCCTGACTTCCTAACAACAGCTTGTTCAGTTCTTCCAATGCTCCCCTTTTTCTCTCCCAGCCCATATATTTGTTTTCTTTTACAACAAAGATTCTTTCTCGGTGGAAGAAGAAAAAGATATCCTCGTTTGTTGCATAGGTCTTATTCATCTTGCTGATTTGCCTTCTGGCTGTCTCAATGATAGCTGAATCCTCTGGAAGATCCGGGGTCTTGCTGTCCTTGAAATCGCCCACCAAAGCAAAATATAGGTTTTTCTCCCGATTTGCCAGATAATATTCCTCTAAATTATCTATAAGCTCCACCACTCTTGTTTTGCTGGTAACCAAGGTGGGAATCACAACAATGGTTTTGGCATCGTTTGGAATGCCTTCTTTTAGTTCCATTTTAGGAAGAAAATCCGGATGCTGTGTATGAGTTATTATCCAATTGACTAGATTGATTGCCGCATCATTTACAGGGATAAGTAGCGCCAATGCAGTTAAGCCCACAATAAAGAAGCTGCTGTAGTGAATGCTGCTATAGTAAACAAGAGGTATAAGCAATATGGCAGTTGCAAATAGAATAGCGCCAATGTAAAAGCGAAATGAATGTGTTTTATAGTCGCCTTTACCGCCTATTTGTGCCATTAATGACGATTTTTCCTTTTTAAATAGATAGTAGCCCAGGTGCTTGCTATCCGCCGTGGCTGTCTCAAGAAGCTTCTTGGCAATGGCGATTTCATTCATCTTATTCTGCTTTGCCAGCTTTTCTATTTCATGCCTGTAGTAATCCCTGGACTTAAAATCCATCTCCGGATAAATACCTGAGGGATCCTGCCTTAGAATTTGCTCTACTTGACTCAGCTTTTCAAAAATTTCCGACCAATCCAAGGTTGAAATGAATTTAATACTGGTAATGGAATTGCCCATTGAAACTTGGCGCATAGCCTGCTCTTTGTGCTCAAGAAGTGTTATGCCCTCACTATTTGTATGCTGTTCAGCCAAACGATCATCTATATGCTTGATAATCATAGCCGTTTCCATACCGCAGCGCTTCAGTCTCTTCAACAGATGTTCCCCAAAAGAGGTATCTATGCTTTCCATTTGCTTCATATACTCTTTTGCAATTTCCAATAGTTCTTCCTGTGTTTTATGCTTTTGTGCAACAAGTACGTCTGCTAGTTTATCTGCCTTAAACCACTGCTGTCTGGATATCATAATCTTTTCGCAGATGCGTCTGATGTTCTCAATTAATGCAATTCTTAGCATGATTGGCAATACCCAGAGCTCAGCACTGGATAACAATGCATAGTTTTGATAGGAAGTAACGTAATTCACCAAGGTTTTCTCATCAAATCTTCCGTCTGTATGAGAAATCAACTCCAGCGCAATTGCATAGACCCTAGGATAACCCCTCAGGCTTCCAGTCTTCAATCTGGGCAGCTGATAGAAATACCGTTTGGAAATATTTTGACGTATCTCCTTTACCTGCTCTTCAATAATGTAAAAATTGTCAAGAAGCCACTCGGAGGCAGGCGTTGCCCTGCGTATCTCAGCGGAATTTTCATTAAGATGCTTGTATACGTTGATGATATATTTGAAATTCTTGTTCATACGCGCTTCCAAGCTATGATACAACCTGTTTCGTCTGCCAACGACATGCACTTTTGCCAAGCCCTCCGCATGTCTTTCCAGTTCTTCATTGCTTAGGATTGCATCATATATATCCAGTTCCTCAATGGCCATGCCCGATATTACATTCTTGATTAGCAGTATCAGCAGCACTAAGGATATTAATAGCAGTAGATAAACTAAGTAGTCTAAGATCAACATATGGGAACCTCCTATCTTTGGTTTCTTTCGAATTCCTCTATATTCAATGAAACAGTGAAGCTTACAAGCCCACTGTTTCATAAGAATTTTTATTCATACTGTCTTACAAGGTCTGTTATTTTGTCAGTATAAAAGTCACATAGCTCTTTTGCATACTCTTCAGAATAGCCCTCTGTAAAAATATTGCAGATCGGTCTCTCACTGTCAGGCAGGATTAGTACCCAACCCTTCTCCTGATTAATCTTAACCCCTTCAAACAGTTCAATGTTGTTGTTTTTATTTTCTTCGATAAACTCTCTGATCAATCTGCCTTTGTGACGCCAATCGCAGCTTACCTCACGCTTATCCATATAGAAATCAGGAAGCATAGCCACAGCATCACTTAATTTGATTTCCTTTGAGATAAGGTAATCAAGAAGTATTCCGGTACCCCAAATAGCATCAAAGTTCAATATGTACTGCAAAGGCAAAATGCCCACATCATGCTTCATCATTTCCTTCATCAGCTCAGCTGGAGCGTTCTTTGTTCGAACCACCTCATAGTGAAAGTGGTCGGCCATGGCTTCAATCGCGTTTGTTGCATTATAAGGGACAATCAACTTGCTTTCCTCAACCGTATTCATGACAATCAGAGAAGATAGGGCAAGGTATTTGTTCCGATCAATCACTTTGCCCAAATTGTCTATGAGCACAGCACTTTCTCCGTCCTCACTGTACAATACCCCCATGTCTGCTCTTTTATTCAATACTTTTGCAAGCAAATTCTCAATACATTTGTCTTTTGTAGCATTGCTTTCATTTTGCAATGCCACGTTTATGCTGCTGTACTCGGAGTCCACCGAACAGCCGATACTTTCAAGAAATGCTGATGCCAGAAGCATCGTGTGCTGTGATTGCGACATAATGATTATCTTTGGCTTATTATTTTTTATCTTGTCAAGATTTTTCAACGTATTACCGCAGTTTTGAAGATAATATTCATTAAAATGTTCTGCCCTCTTGATGGACTTTATTCGCTCTAAACTGCATCTTTTAAAATCCTCCCTCAGGAAAACATTTTCTATCTTCCTTTCGAAAGCTCTATCAATATTTGCTCCCGTCTTATCGACCAGCTCAATATGAACACGGTTTGAATCACCATTTTGGCAATCCAACCTTATATGCACGCCTCCGTCGGCCTTGTAGAATTTCACGGCATAACGGTTGATTGGCATTGCAGCACAATCAATATCCAGCACTTGTATACCCGTAGTCATCAAGCCGGCATTGACTGCCTCCTTGATTGCCAGGGACCCATTGGATTGATCCGTGCTGATAACGATTTTTGCTCCATCCTTAAAGGTGGAACCGAAGGCGGATGCCAAACGGGTTGCAAATTCCGGCGTAATTTCCGTATTGATGTCACCTGAAATATCCTTGAAGCCAAAAAGCGTCTTGCTTACTTTTGTACCCCAAATCAAGCTTTGATTAACAACCGCAGCTTCCTCTATGGTCTTTTCCGGCCATATTTTAATATCAGGTTTTATGATGCTCCGCGCAGAAACAAGGGTCTGGCTTCCTATAACGGAGTTTTCAAAAATGCCTGCTCCGTTTTTCACCTTTACGCCTTCGCACAAGACTGCTCCTCTACATTGAACATTATTTTGAATTAATACACCCTCCCACAGGATGCTTTTCCTAACGGATGAGCTCTTATCGATTTCACAATGATCCCCGACAATGGTTTCGGATATCTCAGTGTTTGCTTCAATCACACAATTATTGCCTATTAATACGGGTGCTTTTAATACACAGCTTTTGTCAATGCTGCAGTTGCTGCCAACCCAGATGCCCTCCTCAACCTGTGTATAAGGAACGTTTACTTTCACTTTGCCCCGTAGAATGTCAAAATTCACTTCCTTATAAACCTTCAGATCTCCAATATCATTCCAATAAGAATCTGAGACATAGCCATACATCGGCACTCCGTCAGCCAGCAGCTTAGGAAACAAGTCCTTGCTGAAATCAAAATTATCACCCTTTTTGAAATAATTCAGCACCTCAGGCTCCAATACATAAATGCCTGTATTGATGGTATCGCTAAACACTTCTCCCCAACTGGGCTTTTCGAGGAATCGTATAATTTTACCCTCATCATTTATAATAATCACCCCATACTCCAAGGGTGTTTCTACCTTCTTTAGAACCAATGTGGCCTTTGACTTCTTACGTCGATGAAAATCCACGGCCTCCTTCAAGTCGATATCGGTTAATGCATCGCCGCTAATGATGATAAATGTATCATTCAGAAAATCTTCCGCATTCTTTACACTTCCACCCGTTCCCAAAGGCACCTCTTCGGTATAATAATTTAAGCTTACCGTCTCCAAAATAGTTCATTATAACCGGAGGCATATAAGCCATGGTTACAGCTATATCCTTAACATCAAAACTTTTTAAGTGATTGATGATATGCTCCATCACAGGTTTCCCGACGATTGGAACCATAGGTTTTGGAAGTCCGCAGGTTAGAGGCCTCAATCGAGTACCCTCTCCCCCTGCCATAATTACTGCTTTCATTTGCGTCACCTCAACTGCGATTGATTGTATAAAAATACTGGACATTTTATGGTTTCCCATAGCCTTTGATTTTATAACATCTTTATACAATAAAAAAAGCAGCTGATGATCAGCTGCTATCTTATGATTTAACTATTTACTTTAATTGTCCCTGTAATACACCTTCAACCAATGCCAAAGCTTCCTTCAGCTTACCAGCATCCTTGATGCCGCCTTGTGCCATATCAGGTCTGCCTCCGCCGCTGCCCCCAGCCAGCTTGGTAACTTCCTTAATGATGTTTCCAGCATGTGCGCCTTGAGCCACAGCCTGCTTGGAAGCCATACCCACGATGGAGATTTTGTCACTCTCCGTAGTTGTAAGTATTACTACACTGCTGGCAAATTTGTCTCTCAGCTTATCGCCCATGCCTCTCAGATCATCTACGTTCATACCTTCGAAGCTATGAACTATGCACTTCACGCCCTTTATTTCCTTCGCATTTGCAATAACTTCGTCCAATGCACCGGATGCAAGCTTTGCCTTTAATGCTGCCAGTTCCTTTTCAGTTTCCTTCAACTGAGTCAAAAGAGCATCAATTTTCTTTGGGCTCTCTTTTGGGAATACCTTTAGCTTTTCACTGATTTCGGCGATAAGCTTTTCTTCTTCTTTCATGTACTCGTATGCCTTCTCACCGGTAATAGCTTCTATTCTTCTTACGCCGGCTGCAATACCGTTTTCACTAAGAACCTTGAATATACCGGCTTGGCTTGTAGTAGCCAGATGCGTACCACCACACAGCTCCACACTGTATTCACCCATCTTGACCACTCTGACAACATCACCATATTTCTCGCCAAACAGCGCCATAGCTCCCATTTGTTTTGCTTCTGCAATGGATGCTTCCTTTATGAATATATCCAAGCTGTCCAGAATTGACTCATTTACGAGCTTTTCAACCTTTTCAATTTCTTCGGCTGTCATAGATTTAAAATGAGAGAAGTCAAATCTCAATCTTTCTGGCGTAACCAATGAACCTGCCTGCTCAACATGGGTGCCCAGCACTGTTCTCAATGCCTTATGCAGCAAGTGAGTCGTTGAGTGGTTTCTAGCAATGGCCATTCTGCGAGGGACATTGATTTCAGCTTTGCAGCTGTCTCCTGTATTCACTTCACCCTTAAGTATTTTACATACATGAGCAAATCTACCGCCAGTAACCTTCTTGCAATCAACAACCTCCAGTTCAAAACCGTTGCTTGAAATCTTGCCTGTATCAGCTACCTGACCGCCGCTTTCTGCATAGAATGGTGTAGTATCAAGAATTATGCTTACCTCTTGACCTTCACTAGCTGATTTGACGATTTCATTGTTGGTCAATATCGCAAGTACTTTGCTGTCACTTGCATAGCTTTGATAGCCTACAAAGTTTGTAGTGATAGCTTTATCAAGCTTGGCGTATACATCTTCCTTCCAAGCTTCTCCGCTTGTATCTGCTCTGCCTGCTCTTGCTCTTTCCTTTTGTGCAAGCATTTCTTTATTGAAGCCTTCTTCATCTACATGAAGGCCTTGCTCTTCCAATACGTCCTTTGTCAAATCTAATGGGAAGCCATAGGTATCATAAAGCTCAAACGCATTTTCTCCTGACAAAGTCTTTGTACCATTGGCTTTAAGGGCATCTATATAGCTCTCTAATATGTTTAGGCCCTTATCAATGGTTTCATTGAAGCGGTTCTCTTCAATATCTATAACATTTAGAATATAATCTTTCTTCTCAACCAATTCCGGATAAGCTTCTCCACTTACCTCAATAACCTTTTGCGCCATTTTTGTAAGGAAGGTACCTTCAATTCCGAGCAGCTTTCCATGTCGTGCGGCACGTCTGAGCAATCTTCTCAGAACATAGCCTCTGCCTTCGTTGCTTGGCAGTATTCCATCTGAAGTCATAAACGTTGTACTTCTGATATGGTCTGTGATAACTCTGATGGACAAATCCTTCTTAGGATCCTTGCCATATTGAACACCTGTCAAACTGCATACTGAGTCTAGAATATATTTGATTGTGTCTACTTCAAAGATATTATCTACATCCTGCATGATAGCGGAAATTCTCTCCAAGCCCATGCCTGTATCAATATTTGGTTTAGCAAGCCTATTGTAGTTGCCTGCTTCATCCTTATCAAACTGTGTAAATACAAGGTTCCAAAACTCTATATACCTGTCACAATCGCAACCTAGCTTGCAATCTTCTTTGCCGCAGCCTCTTCCCGGACCTCTGTCAAAATAGATTTCTGAGCAAGGACCGCAGGGGCCTAAACCGATTTCCCAGAAATTATCCTCTTTACCCATACGAACAATTCTATCCGCAGGTACATTGATATCTTTGTTCCAGATTTCAAAAGCTTCATCATCATCAAGGTATACTGTAACCCAAAGTCTATCCTCCGGTAATTCCAACACCTTTGTGCAGAACTCCCATGCAGATGCAATGGCTTCCTTTTTAAAATAATCTCCAAAAGAGAAATTACCCAGCATTTCAAAGAATGTACCATGACGAGCAGTCTTACCTACTCTCTCAATATCCGGGGTTCGAATGCACTTTTGGCAGGACACCGCTCTTACTTTTGGTGGAACTTCCTGTCCGGAAAAATACGGCTTCAAAGGCGCCATACCTGAATTGATGATCAATATGCTTTTGTCTCCCTGGGGAACCAAGGAAGCACTTTTTAGTCTTAAATGATCCTTGCCTTCATAATAGCTTAGAAACATTTCACGAATTTCATTTAAACCAAGCTTTTTCATTGTTATCTCCTCCTTTTGTTATTACAAAAAAATAAACTCTACATCCCTAAAAATAGGGACGAAGAGTATTTCGCGGTACCACCCTAGTTGCCATACTTGGCCACTCGATTGACATTGTCATTGCAGGATAACGGCTGCTCCGTCCTTTTGGATGCTCCACAGCAGCTTCAACTCTCTATCCATGGGTTTGCACCGACCACCCACTCTCTTAAGGAATCAACAAGTTTACTCATCTGTTTCAACGCATTATATCAAATTATTTTGATTATATATTACTATATAATTATTGTCAATATATGTACAATTATACATCATGTCTCATGCTTTACATAACGCAGCATATGCCTGAAAGTAAGCTTGATTGCCACCAGCACTGGTACCGCCAAAATCATGCCTGGAATACCTACAAGCTTTCCGCCGATAAAAAGAGACAATATAACATAAACAGGGTGTACACCCACACTCTCTCCAATTATCTTTGGAGTCAGTATGCCGCTCTCTATTTGTTGAATCAGCACAAAAGCACCTGCAGCATATAAAGCTTTGCTTGGGGAATCAAACAATGCAAATATAACAGTGGGGATAATGCCTATGACAGGACCAAAATAAGGAATAATATTTGCTGTTCCGGCAAAAAGTCCTAGAAACACTGCATATTTTACATTAATGATTGATAGGGCAGTGGTAGTTAGTATTCCCACAAACATTGCAACTATTATTTGGCCTCTAATAAACTTTCCAAACGCATTGTCAATGTCTCTAAACAGCAATACTATTTTGTTTCTGTGCTTCTTTGGAAGCAGCAGCAAGGATTGCTTTCTGAAATACTCTGCATCCTTCAGCATATAAAATACGATTACAGGCACTATTATGATATTAAGTATTTTTGAAAATGCACTCATTACCGAATCCAGCGTTGATTGCAAGGTAACTGCTATTACATCCTGAATGCTTAATATATTCTCATCTATAACATCCTTTAAGCCCTGCGGAAGATTGCTGTTCATATAACTGCTTTGAAAATCTCTTACCATAGCCTGTAACTGAATTGTATATTGCGGAAGATTCTCTACCAAAATTTTTATATCCTTAATCAGCCTTGGGACTAATACCAATCCGAAAAGCAGTATCATTGACAAGAAAATCAGATACACGATGATGACACTATATATCCTTCTTATTTTTCTTTTCTCAAATACCTGTACAATCGGATTTAAAAGATAGGCTAGGATTATGGAGAAGACAAATGGTTTAATAATTGAACCGATAGTAAGTCTATATTTGTAAATTATGTACACAGCAACAGCTAGGCAGGCATAATAAAAAAGCTTTGTTTTATTGATTTTAAAATTGAAAAGCTGATTCATAAACATCACCCTTATAATACATAAATCAAATCGCAAATTGCGATTTGATTTATGCTTTTGTTTAAGCTAATCTAAAAAGACTCGCCTATATTAAATTATGCTGCTAACCAAATACTTATCCGTTAAATCATATCGTTTGTTACATAATCATCTGAATTATCATCAATATTTACTGTTAGAGTCGATTTTGTGCTATCATCTGAGTCATTTTGTGAATCATCATCTTGATTGCCGCTTTGTGAACTGTTGCTTAGTGAACCAACGCTTGGATTACCTGCTTGGAGGGTAAAGCCTTGATTGTCAGCTATTAAGCTGAAAGGTTGGCTGCCGCCTTGTGATCCAAAGCCTTGGCTATTGTTTTGTGAGCCTGAAGTTTGGCTATTGCTTTGTGAGCTTGAACCTTGGCTGCCGCTTTGCATTCCATAACCCTGGCTACCGCTTTGCATGCCGCAGCCTTGACCACTGCTTTGCATTCCATAACCTTGGCCACTGCTTTGCATGCCTGAACCTTGGCTGCCACTTTGTGAGCCAAAACCTAGATTACCTAATGTAAAACCAAAACCTTGGCTGCCGCCTTGCATGCCTGAGCCTTGGCCTCCGCCTTGTGAAGCACTTTGCATTTTGTTATTCAACATCATAGCTGCTGATACGCCAAGAGCAGTACCTATAAATAAGCCATTTGTAAATTTCATTGATATACTCATCCTTTCTTATTTAATGCATGATTAAATGCTTCAAAATTTGCATTTAACCTTTAGCATTTCATATAGGCATATTAAGCCTTTGTCTTATTTTTTGATTTTCCTAGTAAAATAACCCTAACAAATTTTGTAATAACAGTTTAGTTTAACCTTTGATATAGTATTATTTCCTTATTCATCAAAGATTTGCTCAGATTGTTCTTAATATCTATCCTTCTTCTACCATTGACCAAATCATCAATATACCCTTCCGACAGCTCATAGCTGGTTATTCTACCTGTCAGAGGATTGATGTACATATCCGTTAAAATGCCATATAAGTCGCCATTGTTGCTTTTTACAATTTTATTTAATATATCATCCAGCTGAAGAAAGTTATGTATCTCTTTTAATGTTGCTTTTTCAATGCATGCCATGTCAGGAACTACAATACCATTGAAGTCTATAGAAATCACTCTCTCATATGGTATCAATTGATATCTTTTCTTTAAGGTTCCTTCCTTGCATACAAAAGCTGCCACTCTATTATTGATTCCATCCAGCAGCAAAGATTTTACAGAATGTTTGAAGCTTTTGCCTTCCAAGAGTGTATAGATTGGCA
>Ga0196972_1000523_pt1 | contig 18828 bp, 18 predicted proteins | sample S1v_2013CmetaG_FD_148618 | JGI IMG/M metagenome (GOLD analysis project Ga0196972, IMG submission 148618) | Soil microbial communities from Anza Borrego desert, Southern California, United States - S1+v_20-13C | ecosystem: Environmental > Terrestrial > Soil > Desert | place: USA: California...
TGCCGACGGCGGAGTCAAGTACAGCGGAGACCTGCCAAAAGCCATCGCAGCGGGTGCCAGTGTGATAATGATAGGAAGCCTTTTTGCGGGCACAGAGGAAAGTCCTGGGGAAACTGAGATTTATCAGGGCAGAAGCTATAAGGTTTATAGAGGTATGGGTTCTCTTGGCGCTATGGCAGAGGGAAGCAAGGACAGATACTTCCAAGAGGATGCAAAGAAGTTGGTTCCGGAAGGAGTAGAAGGCAGAGTGCCATTTAAGGGTGCTTTATCTGATACAATTTATCAGCTAGTCGGAGGACTGCGTGCAGGCATGGGTTACTGCGGCACACACACTATAGATGAGTTGAGAAAGAACGGTCAATTTATTAGAGTAACAGCGGCTGGCTTGAGAGAAAGCCATCCTCATGATATACAAATAACGAAAGAATCACCAAATTATAGTCTGTAATTCATGAAATAAGATAGAAAAGGGAAGGTAAATCGATGGATAACAAGGAATTAGTGCTGATTCTTGACTTCGGCGGGCAATACAACCAGCTGATAGCAAGAAGAGTGAGAGAAGCCAAGGTATACTGCGAGGTAGTGCCTTATGACATCAGCGTGGAACAAGTGAAAAGCAAAAATCCAAAAGGCATCATCTTCACCGGTGGGCCTGCCAGTGTTTATGAAGAGGGCGCTCCGAAGTGCGAAAAAGAGATATTTGAATTAGGTATTCCTATTTTGGGAATATGTTATGGCGCACAGCTTATGTCTTACATGCTGGGCGGCAAAGTTGACAGAGCTGAAAAAAGAGAGTACGGCAAAACAGAAATGACCTTGAAGACTTCTGAATTGTTTAAGGATGTTCCGGATAGGAGCATAAGCTGGATGAGCCATACAATCTATGTCAGCGAAGTTCCAACAGGCTTTGAAATACTTGGCACAACAGATACTTGCCCTGTAGCTGCAATGGGCAACAAGGCAAAGAAATTATACGGCGTACAATTCCATCCTGAAGTAGAGCATACACAGCATGGTAAAACCATGTTGAACAATTTCCTTTATGATGTTTGCGGCTTAAAGGGTGACTGGACTATGGGCAGCTTTGTTGAAGAGCAGCTGGCAGACATTAAGCAAAAGGTTGGCAGCAAAAAGGTGCTTTGCGCATTAAGCGGCGGGGTTGATTCCTCTGTAGCAGCAGTATTGGTGCATAAGGCGGTTGGAAATCAGCTTACTTGCATATTTGTGGATCATGGTTTGCTTCGTAAGGATGAAGGGGACCAGGTTGAAACCATATTTAGAAAGCAGTTCTCCATGAATCTGATCAGAGTGAATGCTCAAGAAAGATTTCTTGGCAGATTGGCTGGCGTTTCTGACCCTGAGAAGAAGAGAAAAATCATCGGCGAGGAATTCATCAGAGTGTTTGAAGAAGAAGCAAGCAAGCTGGGTGATATAGATTATCTGGTTCAAGGTACGATATATCCAGATATTATAGAAAGTGGAACCAAGACAGCCGCAACCATCAAGTCACATCATAACGTAGGTGGATTGCCTGAGGATATGCAATTTAAGCTTATCGAGCCTCTTAACACACTGTTTAAGGATGAGGTTAGAGCAGTAGGCTTAGAAGTCGGCATTCCTGAAGACTTGGTATTTAGACAGCCATTCCCGGGTCCTGGCTTGGGCATCAGAGTTTTAGGGGAAATCACAGAAGAAAAGCTTCATATCGTGAAAGAATCCGATGCCATCCTTAGAGAGGAAATCAAAAAGGCAGGCTTGGATAGAAGCATATGGCAGTACTTCACTGCATTGCCAAACATCACAACAGTTGGTGTTATGGGCGATGAGAGAACATACTCCCATACTATCGCAATTCGTGCGGTAACCAGCTCAGATGCAATGACTGCAGATTGGGCGCGTATCCCTTACGATGTGCTAGAAAAGATTTCAACTAGAATCGTTAATGAAGTAGAACATGTAAACAGAATTGTTTACGATATTACCTCAAAACCACCAGCAACGATCGAGTGGGAGTAATAGAGACAGGGCAGGCCTGTCCCCTTGAAATACGGACTACAGGCTCATAAAAAAAGACCTAATTGATACACCTGTATAGATACCCCTTAAAGAAGACACAGTTTAAGCGAACTGTAGTCTAGTTTAAGGGGTGTTTTCTATTGGAGCTAGTTTAGTCAGCCCAAGTAAAGGTATTACATCCGGATTGATTTGGAGATTGCTTGACGAAAGCACATAAACGTTTTTGTTGAGCGAGCTGCTTAAAACATCATTATTTAGGTAGTCTGCATTTCCTCCTCCTATAAAAATTGTTTTTATACTTTCGAAGTCCGCAAGGTTTTTCTGTTTAATATCCAATAAAAAACTAAGCACTTTATTGTTATAATCCTCTTGAATCTTAAGATAAGTCCAATGTTTTTGCTCGTTCTTTACCCAATTAAAGTATTTTTCTCCTAGACATGCATGTACCTTCCAGCCAGTGTCTATCACTTGATTTGAAGCCTTGCTCAATTGAGGGAAGCGGCCATGTACATTACTTATTTCCAAGTCCTCTATATGATTTATATGTTTGCTAAATGCAGCTCCGACTCCGGTACCCAAAGTAATCAGAAGACAAGGAAAATCAATACTAATTGAGCATAAGCTACAATAACTTATTGAACCAGACAACCAGCACACAGCATCATTGCATATGAAAACTTCACAGTTGGCTTCATCCTCAATGCTTTTCTTTAAATTCTTTGGCAGTCCTCTTTTCTCGATATGATGTCCTAATATTTCCATGTCACTATTGATTATTTTTGCAGGGACACTTAATGAAATAGAGTTGTAATTACCCAGATTGCTATTTTTATTAACCAAACTGTACGGATGTGTCTTGGATATAATCTGCGGCAGTGAACTATTTAACCACCCAAGAGATCGGATAATTTCAATTTTAGTATCTTTCAATGAATCCAAATCCATGTTGTCCCATAGAATTGCAGATTTTATTCTGGTCCCTCCAATATCGATGCAAAGAATCCTATTCATAAATTCACCTCAATAAAATATATGCTTATTTTATATGGATTGCGCTAGTTTTAAAGAGCTATCACCGGATTGAGGTAACAGATATTGTCCAGGCACATACTATATATTAGAAAAGTACTGGAATAAATAGGTTAATAGACAGTATGAGGGAGGGAGAGCATGAGAAAGAAAGGAGATTTATCTTCAACAGGAATATCAGTAATAACTTGTACCAATCGTCCTAGCGCTCTCAGAAATATATTAGAAAATTATGATAGACAAGTGCAAAAGGAAAAAGAATTGATTATTATCTTGAATAATAATAATATAGACAAAAACATTTGGGAAGAAGCGGCAGAAAGACACGGTAATGTTAAGTTAATTCAGCTTGATCAAAATATATCATTAGGCCAGTGCCTGAACTTTGGTGCAGAACAAGCTGCATTTGATATAATAGCCAAATTCGATGATGATGATTATTATGGGCCTAAATACCTGCAAAACGCAGCTGTGGTTTTTAATGAGATTAATGTTGAGGTAGCTGGCAAAGCAACTTCATTTGTATATTTTGAAAAAGAGAGGATTTTAGCACTTAGGAACAGAGGGCATGAAAATCGATTTGTGAAACATATAGATGGGCCAAGCATTATTATAAGGCGAAGCGTTTTAGAGAAAGTTAAATTTCGGGACATCTCCCGTGGTGAAGACAAATGTTTTTGCAAGGATTGTTTAGAGTTGGGAATTAAAATATACTCAATGGATCGATTTCAACATATATACATGAGACACGCAAACGTAGATGACCATACGTGGACAATAGAAAATGATAAGCTTCTGAGATGGTGCCAGGTTGTTTCAACTGGTGAAATTGATTATGGAAAGTATATTAATCGTTGATATCGGATAAAGGATACCTATATAAACATCGTAAATTTAGCAGTATGCAACAGAATTGTTACGACGTAACCAACAAGCCGCCGGCAATTATCGAATATAGGAATAGAATAATGATTTTATACGTTTTACTAGAAAAATTCTTATAATAAGCGTCTATGATATTTCTTTAATATGGGGATTTCATAAACGCTTTATTTGCAAAAGTATATAAAAACGATGTTATTTAGTTGTGAAGTGTGAAGACGTAGTTGGGAAACAAAAGTTCAGTAATCATAATAAGTTTGTTAAGAAAACCTATTCTAAATTAGAAAGTGATATGTAAAGGAGTAAGGACTTAAGATATAGATTAGTACACCGTATAGAATTTTAAATGCCACTCGATTTTTTTGATCTTTCCACGAAGATTTCTTCAGCTATTAAATTAAATAAAACTTGACTATTAACAGTCCGTGAATAATAATTAAATATATATTTAAAACAATAATAGATTTGGTGGAAATTATATATGGAAAATATAAAAAATAGAGTGGCAATTTTAGTGGAGAAAGTGCCGTTTTACCCGTTTTTTATTAGTGCAGCTTTAATTTTACAACTGGTAATAATAAATTTGCCTAAGAATGTGAGCATAAGAAACGGTTTTATGCTTATTTTATTGGTGGTAATATGTGAAGTTGGTTTACTTTTTATTATAAATTATTTTGCACACAATATATTGCTTTCAGGAGCCTTACTAGGTGTTTTTTCGGTATTATTTTTATCGTATTATAATTTATATTTGTTTGCATTGCAAAATTTTAAACAACTTACTCTTGAACAGTTTACAGCAGCGTATGCATTAATATTTATTGGTTTAATAATTCCTATAATACTTACAAGAAAGTCAAAAGCATTAAGATATTCTGCTATATTTTTAAATTTTTTTACTGCGTTTTTTTTAGTTTTATCAATTACTAATTTAAGTTTCGGTTACTTAAATAACAAAAATAATCCGCCAATTGTAGAACAATATGTAAATGCGGAGATAACTAAGACAACATCTAACGATAGTTTGCCAAACATATATTATTTTATTTTTGATACCGCTCTTGACGTTCAAACAGCGAGTAAGTATTTTAATACAAATACGCAAGAAGCTGAAAAAGCATTAGCTTCTAAAGAATTTACACTTTACCATAACGCGGGCTTTGAAGGGCTTCACCTAACTATGGCTGCAATGTCTTGCTTGTTTAACCCTACTAGTTATGATAATGGGTTAAAAGATTATATGGCACAATACTCTGCAGAGGGTTATACAGCAGAAAATTATATAGAAACTCAAATGAAATATTATAATGCCCGGGCTGGCCAATTTGATGAACTTTACAATAACCCAGAATTTATACATGTGTTAAAGTCAGCAGGGTACAATACAACAAGAATAACGATGACTCGTCCGAAACAACTTGAACCATACGACATCTCTTATTCTTATTCAGTTTTAGACCCGTTTTTTAATGATATTTATGCGATATTTTGTGCTGCTACACCCATAGATTTAATTTTTCAAAAATTAACTGGACATGCAGCGATTGCTCCGGCAACATTTGGTGATGCATCTGCTGATAATGCAGAGGATATTTATCGAGGATATGCTAACCAACCCAGTGTATTTCAAAAAAGCATTGAAAAAACATATAATACCAATTCGCCTAAGTTTGTATATGCACATATTTTATTGCCGCATTATCCATTCATTTTTGATTCAAAGGGCAACTGGAAAATTACATCGGATTCTTTTGCCATAACGCAATATAAGCCTCAATACGAATACACGATGACATATATGGCTCAGCTTATGGCTGATGTAATTGCACATGATCCTGATGCTATGATAGTAATACAAGGCGACCATGGACTAACTGAAAATTATTTAGATATGGAAGGTTTTTCCGTTACACCAGAAGAACATCAAGAAATAGGTACAAACATATTTTTGGCAGTGCGCCAAAGCAGTAAACTTCCATTGCAAATCCCAGAAAATGTAACTGCATTAGATATTCCACGCTATATTATGAACAATGTTGCAGATACAAAATATCCATATATAATAAATAAATAGAAAGAGGTAATTATTATGTATTTTGATCCAGGTTTTGGCAGTATGCTTATACAAGCACTACTTGCAACAGTAGCTGCTTGCGGTTCTTTTTTCTTTATATTTCGTGGAAAAGTAAAATCACTTTTTAATAAAAAAAATGCAACAGTAGAAAATGATTGCAAACAAGAGGATAAAAAAGATGAGAATTGCAGCATCATTTAGAGATCCCGCTGGTTTTGTATTTTCAGAAAACGGTAGTATATATCGTCAGATAAATAAATCCTATATTGAAAAATACAACCTATTATTAGAAAGCGGTTTGTTTGAAAAACTTACAAAAGATGAGCTTTTAGTTAACCATGAAGAAATAGGCCTTGAGTTTGCAAAAACGGAGGACGCAGCCTTAATAATTAAGCCTGCTATAATTCCTTTTGTATCTTATCCCTATGAATGGTGTTTTTCGCAGTATAAGGACGCTGCACTAGCAACATTAAATATTCATAAACTTGCACTTAACCATAACATGGTTTTAAAGGACGCAAGTTCATATAATATTCAATTTTATAACGGCAGACCTATATTAATTGACACATTATCTTTTGAAACATATCAAGAGGGCTCTCCGTGGTTAGCTTATGGGCAGTTTTGCAGACATTTCTTAGCCCCGCTTTTTTTGATGGCATATAAGGACTATCGTTTATCGGCTTTAATGAAAGTTTATATCGATGGTATTCCGCTTGATTTAGCATCTCACCTTTTAAGAGGTAAAGGTGGATTAAGTGTATATCAGCACATACATCTTCATGCAGCTGCAGTAACAAAACATTCTGGCAGCGCAAGCAATACGCATGGTAAAAAAAGAGTTGCAAAAATTAGCAAATTCGCTCACATTGCCTTGATCGAAAGTCTTATTAGAATTATAGAAAGACTAAAGCTTCCAAGAACTAAAACTGAATGGGGAGAATATTATCTTACTACAAATTATACAGATAAAGCATCTATAAGCAAAAGGGAGATACTTTCTTCAATGCTTTGTCTTGCAAAAGCAAAAAGTATTTGGGATTTAGGTGCAAATGACGGAACATATTCCCGTTTGGCAGCAAGTACAAATGCACAAACCATAGCTTTTGATTTAGATCACATGGCAATAGAAAAAAATTATAATTTTATAAAAAATAATTCTATAAAAAACCTACTACCATTAATACTTGATCTAAATAATCCAAGCCCTAATATTGGCTTTGCAAACAAGGAAAGAGTCGCTATTTCAGAGCGGCAACGTCCTGATTTAATCATTATGCTGGCAGTAATACACCACATGGTAATATCAAACAATGTGCCGATGCCAGCATTAGCAGAATGGTTAGCATCTATATCGGGTAATTTAATTATTGAATTTGTTCCAAAAGAAGATTCGCAGGTTAAACGGCTTTTAGAAACACGAGATGATATCTTTGTTGAATACCATGAGACTGGGTTTGAAAAAGCTTTTTCGCAACATTTTCGTATTGTAGCCAAGCAAAAGATTGATGAAACTTGTAGAACATTATATTTTATGAGTAAATAATAATTATTTCATAGGAAAAAAGGGAACTAGTGTAGGCTGGTTCCTTATTTTCTATGTACTTCAAAGCCGCCGGCAATTATCGAATATAAGAATAGGATAATGACGAAAATAGCTTTAGCTGCATATCAAGCAGTTAAGGCTATTTTTATTTAGAGTCCGTGTAAAAAAGCATGCCAAGCAGATACTATTGCCGAAACTAACCCAGGAGGAGTCAAATGAAAAGGAAGATTTACATACTGATTTTGCTTATGTTATTTTGCTTTGTACTTTCTTACTGCAGTATGAAAAGAGAAACTCCAAAGGATCAAGAAAGCAAACCTGTAGAGCAGGAGCAAGTGGAGGAAACTGAGCTCGATACATCCAGCAAAGTATTTACTAAGAACGGTGATTTAACAGGGGATCAAATGGAAGAAAAGGTTGAAGTGGTGATAAATTGGTACTCCCCTGAGGATGATAATACGCTTGCAATAACGGATAGGGATAATAGGATTATATATAGTAAAAAGGTTGAGGATGCAGCGTGTTACAGCGACATTTACATCGAGGATTTTGATGGAGATAGGATCAAGGATGCCCTCATCGCTTTAGACTATTGCGGAAGTGGTGGATTTATGGAATATTATATAATCCATTATAAAAATGATGCCTTTAAAGAAATTGATTTGAATAAATTCGATATCAATCCATATTTCAAACATAAAATAAATGATAATTATATCACTTTGAAATCGGATAAGTTCAAATTCGACGAAAGCTATGTACTGAGCCCGTATTATATGGAGCATATAAAGGAGCAAGGCAACGAAGCGAATTTCTCGCATATGCGGTTTGAACCAATTGATGTAGATAAGGATGGAAGATATGAATTAAGCATGGGTGCTTTATTTCGACTAGGGAGGCATTATCCTATTGCGGATATCAATATGATTCTAAGGCTAAAGAACAGAGAATTAATTCCCATAAACATTGAAGTAAAAGAGCTTGAACAGGAGCAGTATATGGATTGAAACTAATTGTATATTGATATCTTAACCAATAAAAGAGGTGAGGTCATCGTTGCTAATAGGGTATTACTTAATTGCATTTATAATATTCTGTACAGGGGTACTATTTTTGATTTTATACTTTAAATTTTCAAGGGACCTTCATAAGAATACAGATTGGCCAAAGCTTACAGCAGGGGCTTGGATAGTAGGAGCACTGCCGTACATGGTTATAAAACTCTTGATTTTAGCTTTAGGGGTATTTTTAATTTACATGAGCATTGGGTATTACTACAATGTCATACTGAACGGATAAACAGCCTCTGGCATAAGTCAGAGGCTGTTTTATCTAATATGTACTTCATTGAGAAGGTTTATATATAAAGCATATGATGTCAGGACAAATAAATATTCTATGTATACATAAATATTAATATTATTATAAAAATCCGCCTTATTGCTTATCCTCGACACATTCGACCGGATTTAGGTAGATTGTTGTCCAAGGTCCTTCTATAGATTGCTTGTATTGGGCAACCTCTATATCTGTATCATTGGTTAGGTGCACGAACTCAATCATATAATTGCTGCCATCGGTTCCTTCAAAGTAAATTTTCTTTACATAACCTGATTCTTTGACAGGATATTGCTTTTTAATCATTTTGCACCATTCTCCATATCTAGTGCTGACATTTGTTTCAGCATCGTGATACCAGCCGTGATAGGGAGCGCATAGGAAATCCTCGCCAGTGAGCTGGATATCTGTTATTAAGAAGCTGTCTGCCAGCTTTTCTATATAAATAAAGCCGAAATAATATGCAAAATAGGTAACCCCTTTATCAGAACCTTCAAGGGTTTCCACTTCTACAAAATAACGCATTTTATCAGGGTGGGCTTTGTCTGGAGGCAGGTCCTTCAATTTAATCAAATTCGTATGGCCGATGCCCTCAAAGGACTTCAGGTATTGATTATAGTTGATTCTGTTTTTATAGTCCTGAGAAAAGAAGGAATAAGCTGTAGGGAAGGGAAGCTTGGCGTCCCCAATGGTACCGCAGCCGCCGGATTTATCATCTGTTAGATTTTCACCTTCTCTTATGATGCTGAAGTAATTAAGAATGGTATCTTCAGGACTGCTAAGATATTTTGACGGCATCTTGATATGTTCGGGAGGGATGTCTTGAAACTGAAATAAGGAATCATGATTAATCTCTTTGTTGTTCAAGATGAGCAGTTTAGAGGGACGGAAGTATTTCTCGGGGTTTGCTTTCACTAGTGCGCTAGGTTCTCCATCTGATTGGTGGTCCTGGCTGTATAGTTTTGCACCCATAACTATTTTTGCTGCCGGGACGGGGTCAATACTGAGGTAGAACAACATCAATGCAAGGATTGCTGCGATTAGTATAAACATGCATAAGTATAATTTTCTCTTAGTAATAATATAGTATTTCATGATATGCACCATCTTTGTATCATTATATTCAAGAGGATGGCGCAATCAATACTAAATTTCCAGTTTCTGTGATATACTAATAATACTTCTGCGAAAAGGTGGACTTTCTATGAAAAAATTATTGTGTATACTTTTAATGCTAATGCTGCTCATAACTGCCTGTGCACTGCCAGGCAATAATGAAGCTGCAGGGGTTGATATTGAAGTAAAGTCATTGCTGGAGGCAAAACTCCAAAGCGTCAAATCAGCAGATGTGGAGATGCTGATGGCAATTCTTGACCCAGGGGATAAGGAGCTTCAAAGGGAGCAGGCCAATTGGCTGAAGGATATAAAGATAAATCCGATTGAGAGCTACAGTCTGGAATTGATGGGCGTGGATAAGGTAAAGGACACTGAGTATAAAGCAAAGCTGCGTCAGCGTTATAGCGAAGACGGCAAGGAATATAAGCTGGATTATTATAATAAATATAAACGAATTGATGGGAAACTGTATGATGCAGGAAACTATTTTGAGGAATTAAAACAAGGCAATATTACAATAAAATACACTTCGGCCAACAAAAAACTGGCTGAGGATGTCATGCAGGATATGAATCAGCTTTACTTGGATCATACAAAAAGATGGGGAATAACCCCTAGCAGGCCTATGGTTATTAAAATGTTCGACGATATAGAAGAGTTGAGGCAGTCTATAAAATTCAGCATGTGGCAGTGCGGCGGCTGGTATGAATATGGAGAATCGGTGAAGCTGTACATGAAAAAACCCTTTGCTAGCAAGGAAACCATGAAATATGTTGTCAACCATGAAATGGTGCATCTCTTTACGGTAGAAAAGGCCGCAGGGAATCTAGCTTATTGGCTTTCTGAAGGGATAGCCTCCTACTATGAGTTGCCGCAGAATCAAAAGAGTCCTAGTCAATTGATGAGGGAAATGGATGTAAACCTGATGACTGTTGATGAGCTGGAAAGCGTTGAGCTGGAAAAGCTGGAAGATCAGAAACAAATCAGTGATTATTACAGCAACGCACATCTTATAACAGCCTTTATCATTGAAAACTATGGAGCGGAGAAAATTAATGAGGTGCTGAATGAATTAAGCAAAATGCCTTCATTTACTGGAACTACATCGGAGAATGATATGCACTATAGGAGGTATTTATCTCAAGTGCTGCCTAAAGTGCTGGGCTTGAAGGATTATGAGACCTTCAAGCAATTATGGGAAAATGAAAAAAACAAACTATAAAATAGAAACCTCCAAAGCGCATTTGGAGGTTTTTTATGTTGAGGTGCCAGAAAACAAACTGCTGCCACCTTGGAAGTTGAATGTGAAATTCAGTGTGGTAGAGGGATTAATATAGATCGTCAATTGTGCAGATTCTGCCAAACGTCTTGTCCCAGGGGAGTATTCCACGTCAAAGGGTATTCTGGCTTTTATCAAGATTGCAATAATCGCATCAAACTCAGCGATTTTGACATTCTTAGAGTTCGCGATATTTGAAAAAGCTTGCGAAGTAAGCAATGTTATAAGTTCATTATTGAATCCGTCCATTATCAATCCCTCCTGCATTATATACTATGTGAGAGGTCGGTGAAATGTAATTGCTTGTTTAATATTTTTTATCTGTGAATAGTTTTCTCTGTATTTTTTGTCGAAATTCCTGTATGATTATAGTGATGCAAAGTTACTTCTTTATTACTATAAATTTAACGTACGCTATATTTGATAGTCGATACAGTTAAAAAGAACATTTTATTTATTAAAATAGTATATTACTTAGATTGGTGGGATTCCTTGTGCTGCATATTTTGAGTTTTATTATTGATTTTGTGGATGTATCATTGATTTTTTATTTTGTCTACAAGTATTTGAATCTGAGAGTAGATAACAAGAAAATCATTTTGGGCATCCTTGTCACACAAACCCTGATTAATACTTTGGTGGGGGTCATTTATGGGGCCGGCAGCTTGCCTGGGCTGATAATCATGCTATTGACAACCACCTTGTTCTATAGGTATCTCTATAAGGACGAGCTGCTTAAAATTGTAGTTTTCATACTTTTGGCACTGATTCTAATGTTTGTTGGTGAAGCAACAGCAATTTTCACATTGATGGCCTTTGGTATCATGCCAATGGATATACAAAACAACATATATTATTATTTTGCTTGCGGAGCAATTTCAAAGTCTATGTTCTTTATCATTGTACGTTATTTTCTCCCTAAACTAAGAGGGGTTATAAACATCAACAAAACCAAATTATATCAGCTGCTTATGGTCTGCATTTTTAACATCATTATCATTCTTATGGCTTTTTCAATATACCATAATAGTGCGGTATTGCATGCAAAGGGTAATGCCACTCTCTATATTATACTGATCACAGCTGGAGCGATTATATTTAGTATAGGAATACTAAGATTGGCTAAGGGCATTGCCTATCACAGCCAGAAGGAAGCGGAGTGGATGATTAAAGAGACGGAATATAAAAGACAGATGTTCTATACGGAAAATCTCAATAATATGCTGAAGTCAATCAGCGCGCAGAGGCATGATTACAACAATCATATCAATTGCATCTATGGTCTGATTAAGCTGAACAAAAGCAAGGAAGCCATAGAGTATATTGAAAACTTAGTAGAGGATATTACGAAGTTTAATTATATTATCGATATAGAGAATCCTGTTTTATCAGCTTTGGTGAACGCGAAACTGACGCAGGCACAGCGTGAGAAGGTCTATATGGAAGCAGATATAGATATACCGGTGGATATTAATATCCAACCAATTGATCTATGCATCATTATCGGAAACTTGCTGGACAACTCCATAGAGGCCTGCGGCATAGAGGGCGTGGAACACAAGTATATTGAATTAGATGCCCGGTTGGAGAATGAAAGCTTGAAAATCAACGTGCTGAATTCCAAGTCTGAAGTCGTTAAAGCTGATGTTGCTGAATCAGAAAAACGGTTTACCAGCAAAAAAGATAAGGACAGGCATGGTTTTGGATTAAAGAATATTCGAGAGACGGTCAGCAAATATGGCGGTGAAACGAAGATTTCCGATTTAGGAGACCGTTTCGAGGTCACTATTGAGATTCCTGCTAGCTGATATGATGATAGATTCAATGGCAAACAAAATTCTAAAAAAGTTTATACACAGTAATATAATTGAGCCAGGTGATGAGGAGATTTATTTATATGGCTTGCAAATGATGATTTCCGGTATTGTCAAGTTCGCGGGATTTATGATGATAGCATGGGTTTTAGGATGGATACCGGAGGCCTTGGTATTTATCACAGCCTTCAGTTCACTGAGGGTATATGCAGGGGGCTATCACGCTGACACCTATTTAAAATGTTTCATCATAACTGCTGCAGCTGCTTTTGTTTCAATTTTTATAGTCAAGGCATGGGCTGAAATATATATGTACCAATTTACAGTCGTGCTTATTTTGGCAGCATGCCTGATGATTTTTCGATATGCACCGGTAGATTCACCGAATAAGAGGATGGTTGGTAATGAAAGAAGAATTTTTAGAGCAAAAACCTTGAGAATCATGTTTATGCAGGTTGCTTTGATTTCAGTAATAATGTTTTTTGCTCCACAATGGATGGTTTTCTGCAATATTGCAGCCATGGCGATGTATTTTGAAGGGATGTCCCTGCTGCCGATATTTGCAGGTGAATAGCAAAGGAATGAGAGGGGAGAGTAATATGAAGAAAAAGAATATAGTGTTAAACCTAATAGCTGCTTTTGCATTGATGCTCGCTAACACAGGTGCATCAGCAACATCATATTTATGGGTTCACCAACCGAAATTCCCTGAGAAGCTAAGAAAGTAACATAATAGAATAGTACCCCGGACATTGCGTTCGGGGTATTGTTTTGTTATGATTCAATTTGTAGAGATGATTATTAATAAAAAACCATTGGGGAACTATATAAGAAACAGGGGAATATAATAAACGAAGCGAATTCATAATGGAATGGACTATATTGGTACTGGGCGGTGATGATCTTGGATATTGAAAAAGAATATAATATGAGAGCAGCTCGAAAGGATGAGCATATTAAGCTGTTTATGGAGACGGTTCATGCCAGTGACAACGGCTTTAAGGATGTAGTACTCCAAAATAACGCCCTGCCTGAAATCGATTTTCAGAGCATAACAACAGATTGCATATTTATGGACAAAGTGATTGGGCTGCCTGTTATGATCAATGCAGTGACAGGCGGTACGGAATATACATATGATATTAACAAGCAGTTGGCAAGGCTTTCAAAGGAATACAACATTCCTATGGCGGTGGGCTCACAAACCATTGCAATTCAAAACAAGAATATGAAAGACAGCTTCCAGATTGTTAGGGAAACCAACACTGCAGGACTCATCATAGCCAATGTCAGCGCCAACAGCAGCTTGGAGAATATGCATGAAGCAGTAGAAATGATCAATGCGGATGCCATCCAGCTTCATTTGAATACTGCACAAGAGATATGCATGCAAGAAGGCGACCGGAATTTCAGCGGGATCCTTTCAAACATTAAAAACGCGGCAAAGGCAATGAAGGTGCCTATCATTGTTAAGGAAGTAGGATTTGGCATATCCTATGAGTCTGCTAAAAAGCTATACAATGTTGGTGTCAGGTATATAGATACTGGAGGAAGAGGAGGCACAAACTTTATTGCCATAGAGGACAGCCGCAATATGGATTTAGACTATTCTTTCCTGAGACACTGGGGCATCTCCACAGCTCAAAGCCTCCTAGAATGCAGGCATGCGGCGGGGGATCTGAAGGTCATATGCAGCGGCGGTATTACCAAAGCAGAGGAAATCGTAAAGTCTGTAGCTATGGGCGCAGCACTTACGGGCATAAGCGGCCTCATACTCAGAGCATTACTGGATAACGGCTATGATGGGGCAAAGACGGTTATTGACAAGCTGAAATATGAAATGAAGGTATTTATGCTGCTGCTTGGTGCAGAAAACATAGAAAAGCTCTCCAAAACAAATTACTTCTTAAAAGGCGATCTATATCAGCTGCATAAGCAGAAATTCCTATAAAAGTATATTGGTTTAAGAAACACACTGGCGGTTATGTGACGGTATCAGAAAGAAAAAAAGATTAGTCCCTGATATACTTTCAAAGTAAATATTTAGAATAGATAAAACAAAAAAACATGCTGATTAAACATCAGCATGTTTTTTTGTTGATAATCTTTTTATATAAACGATTCATTACTAGCTGTACTTAACTCAGTAAATTGTGATAAAATTCTCTTTGCTGTATGATATAAATCACATTCAAAAATCAAATCAGCTATTATAATTGGATTATAGGTTAAACGAAATATAACAATTTAAATAAATGAAAATTATGGAGGTAGCAAAAAAATGGCATTAAGAAAAATTGTTCACATTAATGAAGATAAATGCAACGGATGCGGATTGTGTGTTCCAGCCTGTGCGGAAGGTGCGATAAAAATCATAGACGGAAAAGCGAAGCTTTTGGCAGAAAATCTATGCGATGGATTGGGAGCTTGTCTGGGTGATTGCCCGCAAGGAGCGATAGAAATTACTGAGAGAAATGCAGAAGAATTTGATGAGGAAGCTGTAAAAGTTCATTTAGAGAAGGAAGGGAAAACCATGAATCACAATCACAACACCAATACACCAAATCCACATGCTCACGGCGGTCATCACCACGGCGGCGGTTGTCCCGGCAGCAGAATGATGGAAATCAATAGACAAGAAAAACAGCAGGCTGCAGCAAGTGTATCCTCCGATGACGTAGAAGTGAGAATCAAGCCGCAATTAACTCAATGGCCGGTTCAGCTTATGCTGGTGCCTCAAAATGCACCATATTTTGAAGGTGCAGACCTTTTAATCACAGCGGATTGTGTGCCTTTTGCCTACCCTAATTATCATCTGGAACTGTTAAAAGGTAAGAAGGTAGTTATAGGGTGCCCAAAGCTAGATGATATTCAATATTATATCGAAAAGCTGACAGGTATAGTAAAAACGAATGATATTAAAAGCATAACAGTTGCATTTATGGAAGTACCATGCTGCGGAGGAATACTAAGAGCAGCAGAACAGGCTTTAGCGGATTCGGGCAAGGATATTCCATTGCACAAGGTTAGAATCGGAATCAATGGCGAAGCACAAAAACTAAACTTTTAGTAATTACTTCACATAAAAACAGAGACTATATGCATAGTCTCTGTTTTTCGCTATAATTTTTCAAAATATGACAATTATATTTACTGAATTGTGAAAATGTGTTAATATATAGTTACAAAAGTAAAATTATTACTACAGTGCAGGTATTATCATACATTGTCCTAAACAGAGGCATAGATGCAGCAAGGGGTGGAAACGTGAATAGCAGCAGCATATTTCGTGGAGAACATGTAGCCTTTTTAAAAGATATCCGCAAAACGTCAAGAAAGCCGGCCAACCAATTAATAGAGCTTCTGGAGAACGTATTAACAACTATTGGCGACGATCAATATATTGATCTAGGTGCATTCTATCAAGTCAGCAAGGCATATGAATTCCATTTTATGTGCGGGTACAAGCTTGGTGACGTTTGCGATCCGAAATGTCTTATAGATTTGGTGAAGAACCAAGTAAAGGCCAGCTTGCAAAATCAGGAAATCACTTTTACAACAATTGAAGGGTGCAAAGTTTTATACTTTCTCCCTATCATAACAGAAAAGTTTTGCGGTGTTTTGATTTTAGGATTTGATCATGAAATTGATGTGTTTGAAAATGAGATTTTAGAGAATATAATAGGTATACTGTCCTCAGCAATTGAGCGATTTTTCCTTCAGCAGCAAATCAGCCAGCAGTACTTCAGCACGGTAAAGTCATTGGTTGTCGCCATTGAAGCAAAGGATGTATATACGCAGGGTCATTCCCAGAGAGTTGCTGATTATTCAAAGATTATCGGAGCGCATTTAAAGCTAAAGGATAGTATGATACAGGAATTGGAAATAACGGGGTTGGTTCATGATATAGGCAAAATCGGAATCAGCGATCAACTGCTTACCAAACCTGAAAGATTGACGGAGGGAGAGTTCGATTCCATCCGGCAGCATCCACAGATTGGAAGCAAGATTTTGCAGCCGCTGAATGTCTCCGAAAATGTCATGCTCGGAACTTTGCTGCACCACAAGCGATACGATTTAACAGGGTATCCTTTGGGATACCAAATAGATAAGCTGCCCTTAGTGCCTGCGATTATTGGAGTGGCTGACTCCTATGATGCTATGACATCTGAAAGAAGCTATAAAAAGACCATGTCCAAGAAAAGTGCAGTGGAAGAATTGAAGCGTTTCAGAGGAACCCAATTTCATCCGGATATAGTCGATGCAGTTGAAGAACTGATAAGTGAAAATAAATTATAAACTAAAAGGAGCCTAGGCTCCTTTTTTCTTACTTTAAGGCATTTCATAAAAGACTTCCTTAATCTGATTGTTTCAAATAAAAGTCTTTATTTCGGGTTAGCTTTATCATAGACCTTTATCTCGCAATGCTGCTCTTGGCAAGCCATAGCACCATCGGACTGCTGATCGAGATTGTCGGGATTGAAATTATCAGGGAAGTAATAGGCGTTATAGTCCCTCTCAACGATTGGATATTTTGCACCATTATAAGTATCATCTATAATTTTCATAGTTACACCTCTTTATTCATATGATCTGCAGGATTTGTTCCTGTGGAATTCTTGTTTAACTCGCCCTGGTATTTCAGCTTGGCTACGATGAGCTCCATATCGGTGATCGGTTCTACCATAGCATTTGGCATAACATTTGGTAAGCTTTGATTTCTATGATCCATAGTCATTCTCCATTCATCAATTTCTTTCATTTATTTTTTGTATCTGACAGCATTATATTCGCACCAAAAATTGTAAATTATAAAATCATAGCGCAATCAATTGAATACATACAGGTATTGATATAAAATAGTAGCTAGGAAAAATAATATGGTTACATACTGCGGAGGTACAAATGAACGATTTAGATAAGCTGAATCCTGAACAGCGGGATGCTGTGCTTCATACAGAAGGCCCACTATTGATTTTAGCAGGCGCAGGATCCGGCAAAACGAGAGTTTTGACTTTTAGAATTGCATACATGATTGAGGAAAAGGGAATCAACCCTTGGAATATACTTGCCATCACCTTTACCAATAAGGCTGCAAAGGAAATGAAGGAAAGAGTTGGTCATTTGATCGGAAACACACAGGATATGTGGATATCCACCTTTCATGCTGCTTGTGCCAGAATTCTTAGAAAAGATATAGAAAGACTGGATGGCTACAAAAGCAACTTTGTCATTTTTGATACGAAGGATCAGGAAGCTGTAATCAAGGATTGCTTGAAGGAACTGAATCTGAATGAAAAGAATTTCCCCTTTAAGGCAGTAGCATCTACCATTTCCAATGCTAAGAACCTTCTGGAGGACCCGGCGCGTTTTGCACAAAAGAATTCTCATGACATCAGAGGACGTAAGATGTCCGATATCTATGCACTTTATCAAAAGAGGCTGAAGAAAAGCAATGCATTGGATTTTGATGATATACTTTTCAAGACTGTTGAGTTGTTGGCAATGAATCCGGACGTTCTATCGTATTATCAAAACAAATTCAAATATATCATGATAGATGAGTATCAAGATACAAATTTCTGCCAGTATAGGCTGGTCAGCATGCTTGCTAAGCAGCACCATAACCTTTGTGTGGTAGGAGATGACGATCAAAGCATATATTCCTGGAGAGGTGCGGATATAGGGAATATCCTGAACTTCGAAAAGGATTTTCCGGATGCAAAGGTGATCA
>Ga0196972_1000524_pt1 | contig 18819 bp, 19 predicted proteins | sample S1v_2013CmetaG_FD_148618 | JGI IMG/M metagenome (GOLD analysis project Ga0196972, IMG submission 148618) | Soil microbial communities from Anza Borrego desert, Southern California, United States - S1+v_20-13C | ecosystem: Environmental > Terrestrial > Soil > Desert | place: USA: California...
ATGGCGGCGACCAGCAGGAGCAGCAGGCCGGAGCGCTGCAGCGAAAAACGGATGATTTTCTCGAACATGATTTCCTGGCCCCTAATGGTCATGGCTGGCGCTGGCTTTGCCGAGCTCGGCCTTGATCAGGAAGCTGTTCTTGGCGGCGTATTTCTCTCCAGGCAGCAGACCATCCAGCACCTCGGCATAACGTCCGTCTCGCCGGCCAAGCGTCAACGGACGCGCCTCGAAATCGCCGCCATAGCGGGCAAAAACGGCCGTCGCCCCATTCAGCGATTGCAATCCTTCTTCCGCTACTGCCAGGGGCACGCTGATTTCTTCCGATACGACTTCGACGTTGACCAGCAGGCCAGGTCGCCATAAGCCTTGGGAATTGGGCAGAACCACGCGTGCGGTTGTCGTGCGTGCCTCATTGCCAACAAGCGAGCCAATGTAGGAAACCGTGCCTGCCGCCTGTGCATCAAAGGCGGTTGAACGTACCGTGACCTGCTGCCCGGTACGGATAATGGGTAGGTCTTTGGCATAAATAGTGAGCTCGGTCCAGACAGTAGAAAGGTCTGCGACCACGAAGACCATGCTGTTTTCATCAACCACCTGGCCGACGGCAATCTGTTTTTCGGCGACCACGCCTTCAATCGGCGAGCGCACCACGTGGCGCGTGAGATTGCCGGATGCCGAATTGCCGCCAATCGCGGCCAGCTTCTGGCGCGCGCTCTGTACTTCTATTTCGGCCTGCTGCATGACCTGGCGGGCGTTCAGGTAATCCTGTTCGGGTGAGATTTTCTCCTCCCAAAGCTGTTTCTCGCGCTCATGTACGATGCGTGCAAGCTCCAGCCGCTTTTGCGCTGCCATCAGCTCACTTCGCTGTTCTGCCAGCGATTGACTGGAAATGACTGCAAGAACCTGGTCTTTTTTTACGTTGTCACCGGCATTGACGGACACAGATTCCACTAGTCCCCCTAGCCGCGGCACCACATGGACGGTGCGGTCGGCATTGAGCTTGATTTCGCCCATGAGATTGAGTGCACTCTTGATGCGGGCCGTCCCTGCGGTCAGGATTTCAATGCCGTTGACCTCGATCTGCCGGTCGTTCATGGCGACGCGACCCTCAATCTGCTCATAGCGAAATTCGTAGCGTTTGCCGGCGTGTGCGGCTTGAACGGTGGCTTTGAAGGAATGCGGCTCATGAATGACCTGTTCGCTTTCCACATAACCGCTTCCCGGATGAAACCGGATGGACTCGGGCGTGCGGCCAAGTCTCTCGAGCAGCATGCTGATATTCGAGGCCTCCGGAGACAGTGGTTCGCCATCCTTGTACGTATAGAGGCGAAAGTGCGGCGATGTGCCTTGTTCAAAGATGGTGACTTCGACGCTGTAATCGCCTTGCGTGAACAGCTTGCCGCCATGGGGTCCGCGCGGGAACTCAGGCGGGTGCGCTTCGTGCGCATGATCATCCTGCGGCACTTCAACGTCGGCGTGTGACTCGTGTAAGTCATGCTGATGCTCGTCAGGCTGCGGTTGATCCATGCGCAGGATCAGGAGCGCCAGCAGTATGCCGAACCCGATGATGATTGCCATGATCAGCAGTTGCCGGCGTTTGAGGGTTATTTTCATTATTGCTCCTGGAGCTGAGTAGTCGAGATGGTGGCGGCATCTCCGAGAATGCGCCGGATATCAGCTGCAGCCTGGTGCGCCTGCAGCAGGGTACCCAGTCGCAGCAGCTTGACCTGGACCAGTGCGCGCTGAGCATCGAGCACTTCGTGGAAGTTGAACTTTCCAAACTCGAAGCCCTTGCTGATGGCTTCGAATGCATTCTGGGCATCCGGCAGAATCTCGTTTTCATACGAAACCGCTGCCTGCTGCGAGCTGTGCAGCTGCTCGTATGCGCGTGCTAGGGCTGCCTCCAGCTGCACGCGCAAGGCCGCCGCTTCAGCACGTGCCTTGTCGGTTCTGCTCAAGGCCTCTTGGATATTGCCCTGATTGCGGTCGAACAAGGGGATGGGTACCGATAACCCGAGCACTGCCTGGTTGAGGCCCAGTTCTTCATTGCGTTTGGCCCCCACAGTCACAGCGATATCCGGTGTGGCCTTGGTTTTCTCCACATCTGCCAGCGCCTGGCGTGTGTCTACCTCAAGTCTCGCCCGCTGCATGGCAGGCGCATTGTCGAGCTGGCGGTTGAGCTGCTCCAACCCGGGAAGTCTGTGGAAATTCTCAATTCGGCCCTCGGCTTTTGTGAAGCCGGGCAGGGCGTCTCCCCAGAGAGCGGCAAGCTGCCTGCGGGCGATATTGAGTGCACTTTTTGCCTGGGCGAGCTCGATGCGCACGCTGGTCTCGGCGATACGCGAACGGGTTTCCTCCACCGGAGAAAGCTTGCCGGCCAGGACGCGTTTACTGGCGACATCTTTCGCGCGCTGCGCGATCTGCAATGAATCTTCAGCGAGTTCCTGTCGCTCCTGTGCAGCAAGTACGCCATAAAAGGCGGCCATGACGTCGGCCTGCAGTTCGGCTTTCTTGAGTGCGAGTGCAGCAGTTGCCGCATCGTAATAAACGTCGGCTGCCTGCATGCGGATGGCACGCTTGTTTCCAAGCTCCAGAGGTTGGCTGATTTCTAGCGTGGATTCGCGTGTATTGCTGCGCAGGTCTTCGATGCGGGCCGTGGCAACGGGGTTGGGGCGAGCTGCGGCTTGCAGCTGCATGCCCTGTATGGCCTCGCGCTCACGCAGTCCAACGGCGATTTCGGCATTGGCATTCAGCGCCAGATCAAGCGCTTGCTCTAGGCTTAATCCATTTCCCGGATTTATTGGCGCGGGCGGTGCATGACTTTCGGCATGGGCCAGCAGGGTGCAACTCCACAGCAAACAACATAAAAGGTAATTCGAACGCATGACATTCTCCCGGACAAAAAGAAGAATCCAGCGAGCGAACTAAGGGATGGGGTTTAGCTGGCGACTCGCTGAATCAGGCGAGCTGGGTCCAGTTGGGGCGGTCTAGCCCATGTGGAATATAGGATTGATACCCTGTGGCCAAGTGCAGGAAGCTGCCCGAAGCTTTGAAGGAAACAATGACGACGGATTGCAGTGAGAGATACTGTGAACAGGAGAGGTGGCAAGTGCCGCAAGCATGGTGATCGTCGCCGTCGCCATCAGCGGATGGGTCATCGACAGCAGCGTCCAGTTGCTGATCGTGCGGGTTTTGCGAGCTCATCGGTGCCTCATCGTTACAGCAGTAGGTGCATACAGCAGCTTGGGTGTATTGCAGCGGCAGCAGCACCAGCAGAAACATGAGGATGAACTTTTTCATGACGGCAAGAATAGCAATTTCTGTTGCGCACTGTCCACGGCTGTCAGCATAACTTGACCAGAATCGTCAGCTCCGCAACTTGCGGGCAAGCTCGGACAGGCGATACGGTTTGCTGATGAAATCGAATTCTTCGACATTGCCATGTGAGGCCTGTATGGCGGGCATGGGATAGCCCGAAGCCAGGATGATCTTGAGGTCCGGCAGGATCTGGCGCGCGGCACGGGCAAGCACGATGCCGCTCATGCCCTTGGTCATCATGACGTCGGCGAACAGGATTTCCACATCCTGCCTGCGCTGCAGGATCTCCAGCGCATCACGGCCGCGGCTGGCAGTGAGCACTTCATAACCTAGGCTGCGGAAAAGCTCCGAGGTGGCGAGCATGACATCGGGTTCGTCGTCCACCACCAGTACCTTGTCCTTGACGCGCTTGTGCTCCGCCACGGCGGCGGTATCTTCGTCATGCAGGGCGGGCAGGTAGAGAGAGACGGTGGTGCCCGCACCCACCTTGCTCTTGAGATCCACGTCACCGCCGGATTGCACGATGAAACCGTAGACCTGACTCAGGCCCAGGCCTGTTCCCTTGCCCATTTCCTTGGTGGTGTAAAAGGGCTCGAACGCATGCGTCACTGTATCTGCCGGCATGCCGAGGCCGTTGTCCTTCACTGTAATCTTTACGTAGTCGCCTTCTGCCAGGCTGCCGATTTCACCGGCCTTAAGCCTGGCGTTTTCGGTGGTGATCGCAATCGTGCCGCCTTGCGGCAGTGCATCGCGTGAATTGACGATCAGGTTGAGCAGAGCCGATTCGAATCGAGCCGCATCCACCATGACACGCTTGATGTTGGGGTCTAGCCTGATATTGAAGCGGATCAGGGAATTGCCTGCTCTCCTGAACACACCTTCAAAGCCCTCGATGAGCTTGTTGATATCGTGCTTTTCCGCAAGCAGCGGCTGCTGGCGCGCAAAGGTCAGCAACTGCTGGGTCAGCGTGCGGCCGCGCAACACGGCGCGCTGCATGCTCTCCAGCATCTTGAGCTCGCCGGAATTCTCGTGCTGCATGAGCAGCACGTCTAGTCCGCTGGACAGCACGGATAGCAGGTTGTTGAAGTCATGCGCAACGCCGCCGGTCAATTTACCCAACGCTTCCATCTTCTGCGCTTGGAAGAGGGCATTATTGGCCTTCTTCAAAGCCTCTTCGGTCTGCTTCTTGTCGGTAATGTCGCGCGTGATCTTGGCGAAGCCGATGAGCTCGCCCATCTCGTTGCGTATGCTATCGATGATGACGTGTGCGATGAAACGGCTGCCGTCCTTGCGCACACGCCAACCTTCATTTTCAAAGCGGCCGGTTTCAGCGGCTTCTCGTAAGGCTCTGGAAGGTAGGTTGTCAGCGATATCTTCCGAAGTGTAGAAACTTGAAAAATGCTGCCCAACAATCTCCTTCTCGCTATAACCCTTGAGGCGTTCGGCACCCGGATTCCAGTTGGAGATGATGCCTTCGGGCGTGAGCATGTAAAGGGCGTAATCGGTGACGCCTTGCACCAGCAGGCGGAACCTCTCTTCACTGGCGCGCAACGCCTCCTGTGCTTTCTTTTTATCGGTGATGTCGCGCGTAATCTTGGCGAAACCGATCAGTTCCCCGGAGGCATTATGTATGGGGTCAACAACAATATGCGCCCAGAATTGCGAGCCGTCCTTGCGTACGCGCCAGCCTTCGGCTTCAAATTCGCCCTGCTCTGCGGCTGTACGTAATGCTTTTTGCGGGATGCCTTTTTCGCGGTCTTCAGGGGTGAGGAAAACGGAAAAATGCTGGCCTAAAATCTCTTCGGCGGTATAACCCTTGAAGCGCTCCGCTCCGGCGTTCCAGCTTGTGATGAAGCCTTCGGTATCCAGCATGTAAATGGCGTAATCCTTGATCGCGGAAACCAGAAGCTGATAGCGCTCGGCTTCGTTGAGCGCATGCTCATTTTTGCTTTTTACGAGTTTCATTTGGAGGCTGCTAATAGGATTCGAGCCCAATGATAGGCGATGAAAACACGCTTGGCTATGCTTAAAACCACATATGCCAGTGTGTATATTATTGAATGATAATGAGATTAAAACGCAGGCCTGGAGCCGAAGGGGAACTCTGTGTCATGCAGTTTGTATCTGACTACTGCTCATTGGGCGGAGTTTCCCCGGAAAGCGAAAATTCCGAAGCATCCGATTGCATGGGCAGATACAGACGGAAGGTGCTGCCGACTTCAGGGTGGCTTTCCAGATCAATAGTGCCGTCCAGGATCACAGCCAGTTCGCGACTGATGGCGAGCCCCAGGCCAGTGCCGCCGAATTTGCGCGTGATGCTGCCGTCCGCCTGTTGGAAGGCTTCGAAGATGATTTGCAGCTTGTCTTCGGGAATGCCGATGCCGGTATCCGATACTGCAAACACGATGGCCTGCTGCATGCCCTGCGGCGGGCGCCAGGATCTCCAGCCGCTGCTTATGGGCGCTATGGTCAGGCTGACCTTGCCTTCACGTGTGAATTTGAAGGCATTGGCCAGTAGGTTTTTGAGTATCTGCAGCAGGCGTTTTTCATCTGTGCGGAAATCCGCCGGCAGCTGGTCGCTGATCAGGATGTCGAATGCCAGATTCTTGCGCTTGGCGGTTTCGCTGAACATGTTCTCGATGATGGTGCGCAGCCGGCCCCAGTCGATTTCGGATTTCTCGATCAGCAGCGGAGAGCCAGACTCGATCTGTGCCAGGTCCAGGAGATCATTGACCAGGCTCAGCAGGTCCTGTGCCGCTTCGTAGATGGTACGCGCTGCCTTGATGTCGGCCTCTTTGAGGTATTTGTCGAAATCGGTAGCAAGCAACTCGGACAGGATGATGATGCTGTTGAGCGGTGTACGCAGTTCATGCGAAGTTCGCGACAGAAAATCGGACTTGGCCTTGTTGGCACGATCGGCTTCCAGCTTTGCCTCCAGCAACTCGGCGGTGCGCTGCTGCACGCGCACCTCAAGCTGGTCGCGCGCTTCCTTGAGTTCGGCTTCTACCTGTTTGCGCTCAGCGATTTCTTTCTGCAGAGATTGCAGCAGTTCTTGCTGGGCATGTGTGCGCGCCTGCATTTCTTCCAGCATGGCATTTAGCGCATTAACCAGATAGGTAATTTCGTCATTGGGTGTTTCAACGGCTCTCAACGAAAAATCGCGTTGCGCAACCACCTTGCGCGCCAGTTCGGCGACATTCTGGATGGGCCCGGTGATACGTTGCTGAAGCCAGCGGGAAAGGCCCAGAGCAGCCAGCAATGCCAAGCCGCTGACGGCCAGCAGGATACCCAAGTAGCTAAACAGCCGTTCCTTGATTTCATAATTGGCGTAAATCTCGATCAAGCCCAGTGTTTCGCCGTTGAAGATGACGCGCTGCTTCACCCGTAGCAGGTTGCCCTCGATCTCTACCCGGTCCATGAGTTCACGATCCGCAGCCGGCACAAACTGGGCAGCCTTGGTGCTGATGTAGCTGGAAATCAGTATGCCTTTCTCGTCGTAGAGCGAGGCTGAGACGATGTTGGGCCTGACTTCGAGCAGCAGCAGATTGGTGCGGGCGAGTTTTGCATCGTCGAATTGCAGAGCCGGGATGCTGGCGCGACCGATGAGCTCAGCTTGGGTGCTGAGATCCTTGGTGAGCATGTTGCGATAGCGCTGCAGGTCGTAGATGGCGAGCGCAACGATGGTGATGAGCAGGGCTGCAAAGCTCGTCGCCAAGACGATGATGGATAACCTGTTGCGTATCGAGTGCAGTCTTGTCGGCATGCTGGATCAGCTTGCAGGTTTCATTTATGCACCTTGCGGGCAACGGTCAGCAGCGGTGCCATAATTCTGACGCCACTTCGTTCGGCTGCTGGCACCGATATATCAAAACGCAGGCGCTGGCTGTCCTCCACGAACTGGATGGCGCAGGCCTGGCCCAGTTCCTGAGAGGTGTCGCAGATGTTAAGCCTGGGACGTGTTTCGACCGGATCAAGCCAGTCACGTGCTGCAGAACCAGCATGGCTGCCAACGAACAGGATGTGTACAGGAGCCGGCTTGTCCTCTGCTGCAAGCTGCTTGATGGACACTGGTCGGCCCTCTATCTGTTGGCTGACCGCAATGCGTGCAAGCTCGTCGGCAAGGGCGGCTTCACCCATGACGCCGATCACGATTGGGCTTGCAGGATTTTCGAAAGCACGAGTAGGCCATTCAACGTAGTGCGCGAACTTGAGGATGTGCTCGGCTTTCAGGCTGATGCTGGATAAGGGAGCTCCGGCGTGGCTCAATCCCCCGACAGACAGCAATAGCGCCAGCATCCATGGCAGAACCAGAAAATATCGTTGTAATTTCATCTGTGACGCCAATGGAATTTGATACCAATAAAACTATAACCGGGCATGCAGCCCCTTATCAATGAAAGCGCAGGTTGAACCCTACCGCAGAACTTGAGTTTAGCCAAATTAAAGTCATCCCCGGATCCGGTGATCACCCGAGCGTCCGAAGGGCGCTGTCACTTAAGCTTCATTTGTCTTCAATTCACCTGTCATTTACAGCCTTTAATCTTCACGCCGTTGATTGATATTTTTAACAGGAGAGAAAAGATGAAACCGTTTTTCGTAGCTTTAACCGCAGTCGTCGCCGTCACCTCGCTGGGCGTTACCGCCAAGGTGAATTCCGAATCTAACGACCTCAGGACCAGCGTGATCCTGAAAGGCCAACAAAGCCAGAAGGGCGTCATTGTCATGCTGTCCGAGCGTGGCGATATCGCCGCAGAAGCAGCGTACATGCTGTCCGAGCAGCTGCAGCAGAATCCGGGTTACCAGCCACTATTGGTAGTGCCGGAAAATGACAAGCTTCAGGGTTACAAGAAATCCTTGTCATTGAACGATGAAGCATTGCCGGCGCTGATATTTTTCGACAAATCCGGCAAGGAACTGAATCGTGTAACTGGCACCCTGCCAATTGCAGCCCGGACCTACCCGATCCGCTCTGCTTCTGCCAAGTAAGATAAAGGTTGCCAAGTCAAAAGCAACCCTGAGAGTTGAAAAGCAATAACTATTGAAATAGCGCAGTTTGTTTGTGCACTAGCCTGGCTTTGGGAAACACCGCTGTAAAGGTGCTACCTTTGCCCGGTTCACTTTGTATCTCGAGCCGCGCCTGATGCCTGGTCAGGATGTGCTTGACGATGGAAAGTCCGAGCCCGGTGCCACCGGTTTCCCGTGAGCGGCTGCGGTCCACACGATAAAAGCGTTCTGTCAGGCGGTCCACGTGCTGTTGCTCAATCCCTATGCCCGTATCCCTGACGCTGAAAGCGCCTTCTTGTCCGCGCTTCTGCCAGGTAATGGCGATTTCACCGCCTTCCGGCGTGTAACGAATGGCATTGCTCACGAGGTTGCCGAAAGCGCTGTGCAGCTCATCGGGTGAACCGGTCAAACATAAGCCGGGATCGGCTTCCAGCGATAAGCGATGGCGTCCGTTGCTCAGGCTGTGGGCTTCGTTCATGACGGTTGTTAGTAGTCCTGCGACCTCAATTTCGATCTCTTGTGGTACGGTCTGGCTGTTTTCCAGCTGCGACAGGGTCAGCAGGTCTTCCACCAGATGGCGCATGCGGGCCGTCTGCTCCTGCATGAGATTGAAGTAATTGCGAAACTCCCCGGGAAGCTTGCCTTCCATATCCATTAGCGTTTCCAGGAATCCGCCGACCACGGTCAGTGGCGTCCTGAGCTCATGCGAGACATTGGCGATGAAGTCGCGCCGCATGTGCTCCAGCTTTTCGAGCTGGCTGATGTCGCGGCAGATGAGCAGTTTCTGGTTGGTGCCGAAGGGCACGAGCTGGAGTTCCAGTGTGATTTCAGGGTTGCGCCAGGACTTGAGCTTGATGGGTTCGGAGTAATCCTGATCGCTGAGGTAATGGATGAAGTCAGTATGGCGAACCAGATAACTGATGGGCTGGCCATGATCCTGCGACAAGGTGAGCCCTAGCTGGCTTTCTGCCGTGGTGTTGCACCATTCGATTTTGTCGCTGCCATCCAGCAGTACCACACCATCTGGCAGTGCACTGGCTGCGTGGCGGAAACGATCCAGCGCGGAACTCAACTGGGTTTGGCTGCGGCTGTAGCGTCGCTGCTGATGATAGATTGCGGCGAAGACTTCTTCCCAGATCCCTTTGCCTAGCGGCATAGTGGAAAGATCGGGGTGCCTGAACCATAACAGCAGTTTGTGCAACCAGTAGAGATGTCCGGCGAGATAGGCGATGACCGCCAACCCGAACAGCAGCATAGCCGTGACCGCATTGGTAATGGCCCATGTGATCAGGCAGACGAAAACTAGTGAAAGCGCGAACCAGAAAGCTCGCCAGCGAATATCCTGCACGCGGTAAATCCTGAGTCAACAGCGCGCTATTATGAGCTACTGCGCCGAGAAACGGTAGCCGACGCCGCGTACGGTCTGGATCATGTCTTCGTGGCCGGAGTCGGTCAGCGCCAGCCGCAGGCGACGGATATGCACATCCACGGTGCGATCCTCGACGAACACGCGATCGCCCCATACGCGGTCCAGCACCTGGCTGCGTGAATGCACGCGCTCCGGGTTGGACATGAGGTAATGCAGCAGGCGGAATTCGGTCGGGCCGAGATCCAGCACCTTGCCGTTGCCGGTGACGCGATGGGTCATGGGATCCAACCGCAGTCCGCCAACTTCGATGGGGTCGTCGGTCATCTGCGGAGCGCGACGACGTAACACGGCCTTGATTCGGGCGTTGAGTTCGCGTGGGCTGAAAGGTTTGGTGACGTAGTCGTCTGCACCGACTTCCAAACCGCGCACCTTGTCCAGCTCCTCACCGCGCGCGGTCAGCATGATGATGGGGATGGTCTTGGTGAGCTCGTCGGATTTGAGGCGGCGGGCGAATTCGATGCCGCTCATGCCTGGCAGCATCCAGTCGAGCAGGATGAGGTCAGGCATGGCTTCGCGCATGAGCTTCTGGCCTTGCTCAACACTCAGCGCGCGTATCGGGTTATGGCCTGCCTGAATGAGGTTCAAAGCAAGCAGTTCCTGGATGGCCGGTTCGTCTTCAACCACCAATATATTGGCCGGCATGCGGTTTCCTTTCCTCGTTAACAATGCCCTGCACTATATGACGTTAATATGACATATTGATGACGAAGCGCGAAATTGGCGCGATTGCACAATTCGCCGTTTTGTATAACCATCATGCGAAAACTCATCAGGGGAGTGCGATGTCGGGTTTCTTGTCCAAGGAAAGAACAATTGCGCAGGATGGTTTCAACCGCTGGCTGGTGCCGCCGGCGGCGTTGTGTATTCACCTCTGTATCGGCATGGCCTACGGCTTCTCCGTATTCTGGCTGCCGCTGACCAAAGCCATCGGCATTACTCAATCCATAGAATGTCCGGCCGACATGAGCTGGCTGCAGATGCTGTTCACCACCACCTGCGATTGGGACAAGCCCATGCTGGGCTGGATGTATACCCTGTTTTTCGTATTCCTCGGCTCCAGCGCTGCCATCTGGGGCGGCTGGCTGGAACATGCAGGCCCGCGTAAGGCGGGTGTGGTTGCGGCTCTCTGTTGGTGCGGCGGCCTGCTGATTTCAGCATTGGGTATTTATACTCATCAACTGTGGCTGATGTGGCTGGGCTCCGGGGTCATTGGTGGCATCGGCCTGGGCCTGGGTTATATCTCGCCTGTTTCCACCCTGATCAAATGGTTTCCCGACCGGCGAGGCATGGCGACCGGCATGGCCATCATGGGCTTTGGCGGCGGCGCAATGATAGGATCGCCGCTAGCCGACAGTCTCATGAAATATTTCGCAACCTCGACCTCTGTCGGTGTCTGGGAAACCTTCGTGGTGCTCGGCATCGTTTATTTCATATTCATGATGATTGGCGCCATGTCTTATCGCGTGCCGCCGACTGGCTGGAAACCGCAGGGTTGGGTGCCCTCGACCAAGAGCTCCGGCAACAAGATGATCACGACAGGACACGTGCATTTGAAAAATGCCCACAAGACGCCGCAGTTCTGGCTCTTATGGACCATGCTTACACTCAACGTATCGGCCGGAATCGGTGTGATCGGCATGGCTTCACCCATGCTGCAGGAAATCTTCGGAGGCCAGCTGATTGGCATTGACCTCAAGTTCGACGAGCTCAATGCGGAGCAGCTGACGCAGATCGCGGCCATCGCCGCCGGCTTCATCGGCCTGCTGAGTCTGTTCAATATCGGCGGGCGCTTTCTGTGGGCATCCTTCTCCGATTACATCGGCCGCAAGATGACTTATTTCACCTTCTTCACCCTGGGTTTCCTCCTGTATGCCTCAGCCCCTTCCGCCGGGCATGCAGCCAATATGGCGCTGTTCGTCGGCCTGTTCTGCATCATCCTGAGTATGTACGGCGGCGGCTTCTCCACCATCCCAGCCTATCTCGCCGATATCTTCGGTACGCAGATGGTAGGCGCCATCCACGGCAGGCTGCTGACGGCGTGGTCGGCAGCTGGCGTGCTCGGGCCTGTGCTGGTCAACTACATCAACGAATACCAGATCAGCAAGGGTGTGCCGACCAGCCAGGCTTACGACACCACGATGTATATCCTGGCTGCACTGCTGGTGGCAGGCTTCATCTGCAACCTGCTGGTCAAGCCAGTCGCGCCCAAGTGGTTCATGACGGATGAGGAATTGGCAGCTGAACGCAAGCTCGCGCACGACGCCGCGGTCAAGACCGGCGGCGGCAACGCGGCGGCAGTCAAGGGTTATGGGCAACAGCGCGGTCTGGTGCTGCTGTTCTGGCTGTTTGTCGGCATTCCACTGTCGTATGGCATCTGGAATACCCTGAGCAAGGCCTGGGTGTTGTTTCACTAAGCTCCGGCCCGGCCTCGCAAGCCGGCCGGGCTTTGCAGCTTTAAAGGGCAGGTTGGGGTTGGCATGGTAAAATGCGGGCCTCATGATTCCTGCCCATTTCCCTAGTAAAGTCTTCGCTCAACTGGCACTGCTCGCAGGTGTCATGTGCTCGTTCGTGATAGCGCCGGCGCATGCCTTCCAGCCTGCGAAATCTTCTGCGGACATCACCACCGATATCCAGGTGTTCTTCACGCCGGGTGACGACGCGGCGGGCAATATCATCAACGCCATCAATGCGGCACGTCAGCAGGTGCTGGTGCAGGCGTTTTCTTTTACCCATCCGGGAATTGCGCAGGCATTGATTGCAGCGCATCAGCGCGGCGTCGAGGTCAAGCTGATCGCCGACCTGGACCAGACCAGGAAAATCCGGCAGAACAAAATTGCTGCCATCGCCGCCGCCGGCATTCCCGTATGGCTGGATGGCGAACATAACGGTGCTCACAACAAGATCATGATCATCGATGCCGACAGCGCTGACGTAGCACATGTGGGCATCATCACCGGCAGCTATAATTTCACCAATGCCGCCCAATACCGCAACGCCGAAAATGTGCTCCTGATCAGGGCGAACCGGTCATTGGCCAAGGCCTACCAGCGCAACTGGCAGCGTCATCTGCCGCATGCGCGGCCGTTTGATGCGTCTAGGCTCAACACAAAATAATGGAGAAGGATGTGAAGGAACTCGAACCCGGCCTCAATGGCAAAGGCCTGCGTATTGGCATCGTGCTGTCGCGCTTTAATCAGGATGTGGGCGACGGACTGCTGAGCGCCTGCAAGGCTGAGCTCGAAAGACTGAACGTAGCGCCGCAGGATATTGTGCTGGCGACTGTGCCGGGCGCGCTTGAGGCGCCATTGGTCCTGCTGCGCATGGCGCAAAGCGGAAAGTTCGACGCGCTAGTCGCGCTCGGTGCGGTCATCCGCGGTGAGACCTATCACTTTGAAATCGTTGCCAACGAATCAGCACGCGGCGTTTCCGAGGTTCAGCTGAGCACCGGTATCCCTGTCGCCAACGCAATTCTTACGACCGAAGATGACGATCAGGCGCTGGCCCGTGCGGCAACCAAGGGCATGGAGGCGGCGCAGGTGGCCATCGAGATGGTTAACCTGTTGAAACAATTATGAGCAACGACAACAAGCAGGCGGGCAAGGGCGGCAAGAATCGTCGCAAGTCACGTGAACTGGCGCTCAAGGGCGTGTACCGAAAATTCCTCAATGATCTTCCGGTATCTCAGCTCGAGCGTGACCTGAAGGATGACGAAGATTACGCGCGGGCGGACGAGGAGTATTTCCATCAGCTGCTGCGCGGCGTCACGGAGCACATTCCTGAGCTTGACGACAGGCTGACCCAATTCGTGGATCGCGGTATTCCCGAGCTGAGCCCGATTGAGCATGCCATCTTGTGCATCGCGGCCTATGAGCTGATTTATGACCCCAGCATTCCCTACCGCGTGGCCATCAACGAAGGCGTCGAGCTGGCCAAACGCTTTGGCGGCACCGACGGACACAAATATGTCAACGGTGTGCTGGACAAGCTGGCGGCAGAGGCAAGGCCGGCAGAATTCGCGCGCAGTTCCAGATAGGATTGCCGCCACTTCTGTTTGAAAAAAATCGCGTGTAATATCGAACCTGCTGGCTACAACAATAATTAAAAAATCAAAGGGGTGCAGGTTGGACAAGGCCTTCTCAAGGTTGGACCGTTTTGCAGGGCGGACATGCCTCTGCAGCTGCTTGCCTGTTCTGCCTGCAACCGCCTCTTGTGTCTTCGGCGACGCCCGCTGCAATCCGGCGATCTCCCATCTAATGAATCCCCTCTATCGCGGCCTGTCAGCTTCGGCATAACCAGCATGAACCTCACGGATACCCTGCAGATCGTGCGCCTGACTGATGTCGGGCTGAAGCGCGATCACAACGAGGATGCCATCGCCAGCGATGCCGAGATCGGTCTGGTGGTGCTGGCGGACGGCATGGGCGGCTATCGTGCCGGCGAGGTGGCCAGCGAGATTGCGGTGCTGACCATCGTCGCCGAACTCAAGGAAGCCATGCTTGAGCTGGAACCCGGACAGATAGACCCCGTGACCGACATGCAAGCCGAGAGCCTGCTGATCGCGGATGCGGTGCAGAAAGCCAATGCTTCCATTTATCAAGTCTCGCAGGACCAGCCGCAGTGTGCCGGCATGGGAACCACGCTGGTCATGGGCATGTTCACCAACAACAAGCTGCTGGTAGGCCACATCGGTGATTCACGCATGTATTGCCTGCGCGACGACGTACTGACGCGGCTGACCGAAGACCATTCGCTGTTGCAGGAGCAGCTCAATTCCGGCCTGATCACGCCTGAACAGGCGCGCACATCCGCCAACAAGAATCTGGTGACACGTGCGCTGGGCGTAGACCCCGAGGTTGATCTGGAGCTCAACGAATTCGATGTTGAGGTCGGCGATATCTACCTGCTGTGCTCGGATGGTCTCACAGACATGATGGATGACGAGGAGATTCATGCCACGCTCAAGTCGCTGCACACCAATCTGGAGCTCGCTGCCAACCACCTGATTCAGCTAGCAAATGATAATGGCGGCGCAGATAATATTTCCGTCATCCTGGTGCGCATACTCAAACCGTTCGCGGCCGAGCGCAGCTGGTACGATAATGTTCTCAACTGGTTGAAGTAGCGATCGAACATGGCGAAACTCATCTATTCCCTCAATGGTTCCTTTCTCGGCGAATTCACGCTGAACAAGGACACGATCACCATCGGTCGCAGACCTTCAAACGATATCCATATAGACAACCTCGTCATCAGTGGCGAGCACGCGGTGATCAAGGTCATCGGCAGGGATGCCTTTCTTGAGGATGCCGGCAGTACCAATGGTACCTTCGTCAATGGCAAACAGGTCCAGCAGCACATCCTTCAGCATGACGATCTCATCCAGCTGGGCAAATATCAGCTGCGCTACCTCAACGATGACGCTGCGCCCATGCCGGCGCAGCCTAAACAAAAAACAAAGTCCAGCCCGCCTTTGGGCGAGACCGTTAATCCAGCTGGAAAGCAGACGCCTGAAGCATCTGCCAGCGAGAAATCACGCCAGTCGCCAACGCCTGCCGCTGCGCCTCAGCCTGCAGCACGCGTCAAGATATTGACCGGCGCAGGCAGAGGGAAGGAAATGCCGCTCAACAAGACCGTGACCACGCTTGGCAAGCCAGGCATGCAAGTGGCCGTCATCACCCGCCGTGCGCAGGGATTCTTTCTTACCCACGTGGAAGGTCAGAGTCATCCGCTGGTCAATGGCCAGGCCATCGGCCTGAAGGCACACGCATTGCATGAGCACGACGTCATCGAGCTGGCCGGCAACAAGATGGAGTTCTGCCTCGCCTGACCAAGGCGGGCACCTTTACATGCATAGGAAGCCCGTTGCCATGCATGAACAGCAGGAGCTGCTGCAAAGGCTTGAGCGCCTCAATGCCATAGGCGTAGCGCTTTCTGCGGAGCGGGACAACAAGCGCCTGCTGGAGATGATTCTGCTGGGTGCCAAGGAAATTACCAACGCGGATGGCGGCACGCTATACACCATCACCGACGACGGGCGTCTCAAGTTCGAGATCATGCGCACCCAGACTCTGGGCATCATGATGGGCGGCACCACCGGCAAGGAAATACCATTCCCGCCGCTGCCGCTGCATTTGGAAGACGGCACACCCAACCTGAACATGGTCGCCGCCTATGCTGTGCTGAACGCGTGCACGGTGAATATCGCCGATGCCTATGAGGCGGAAGGCTTCGATTTTTCGGGTACGCGCAAATTCGACCACAGTACCGGTTACCGCTCCAAGTCTTTCCTGACCATTCCCATGAAGAACCATGAGAATGAAATCATCGGCGTGTTGCAGCTGATCAATGCGATTGACCCGCGCACAGGCGACATCATTGCCTTCTCGCGCGAAAATCAACAGCTGGTTGAATCGCTGGCCTCGCAGGCAGCAGTCGCCATGACCAATCAGAACCTGATCGAGGGCCTCAAGAACCTGTTCGAAGCTTTCATCGAACTGATTGCCGATGCCATCGACGAGAAATCGCCGTATACCGGCGGCCATTGCCAGCGCGTGCCTGAGCTCACCATGATGCTGGCAGAGGCGGCAAGCCGGACGCAGGATGGACCGCTCCGGGATTTCTCATTGAACGAGAAGGAAATCTACGAACTGCGCATTGCTGCCTGGCTGCATGACTGCGGCAAGGTGACTACGCCGGAATCAGTCATGGACAAGCCAACCAAGCTGTCCATGATTTTCGATCGCATTCATTTGCTGGATCAGCGCTTCGAATTGCTCAAGAAGCAGGCCGAGTGCGACATGCTGCACAAACAACTGGCAGCGCTCAAATCTGGTAAACACATTGATGCTTCAATAATGGAGCGGGAATTGGAAGCCTTCCGGCAGCAGCTGGACGCCGACCGCGATTTCTTGCGCAATGCCAATTACGGCAGCGAACATATGACGCCTGAACATCAGGAACGCGTACGCAGGATTGCCGCCTATCCATTCAAGGATGCCCAGGGCAACACGGTCAACTTCCTCAATGAGAACGAGGTGTACAACCTCAACATTCTGCGCGGTACCCTAACGCAGGAAGAGCGCAGTATCATCAACAATCACATCACGGTGACCATCAACATGCTGGAGTCGCTACCGTATCCCAAGGACCTCAAGCGGGTTCCGGAGTATGCGGGCGGGCATCACGAAAGAATGGACGGCAAGGGCTATCCGCGCGGGCTGACGCGGGAGCAGATGTCCGTTCCGGCGCGCATCATGGGTATCGCCGACATCTTCGAAGCGCTGACTTCGCGCGACCGGCCCTACAAGAAGGCCAAGACGCTGTCAGAATCACTGCACATCCTCGGCAAGATGAAGCTGGACAATCACATCGACCCCGACTTGTTCGACCTGTTCATTCGCGAGAAACTCTACATGCGGTATGCGGAGCAGTTCCTTGAGCCTGAGCAGATCGATACAGTGGATGAGTCGCTGATACCGGGTTACGTCGCCTGACGCATCAGCGTTTACAGAAGTCTTCGATGCCTGATATGAGCGCAGGCACATCCTCCAGCGTAACTCCATGAAACCAGCGGCCTGCAGGCGTCAGCCTGACGTTAGGACCTGACTCGCACTGACCCAGGCAATTGAATCGTTCCACCGTTATTGGCAGCTGTTGTTGCGCGATAGCGGTTTCCAGCGCGCAGGCAATGGCTTCAGACCCGCGCGCGGCGCAGGAAGGCTGATCGGGATTGGCGCGGTAATTCACGCATACCATTACCTTGTCGGCCATTTTCATAATGGCTGGTTGCTGCAGCCTTGGGCGTCCAGACGCAGGCAGCTGCCCTGTTCATACCAGTCGCCCAGCACCCAGCGTTCGCAGCGATGGCCGTCAACTTCGATAAGATGTCGCGCCGGCCGGTGCGTATGGCCGTGAATCAGCAGTTCCGGATAGTCGTATTGCTTCAACAGTCCGTGCACCGCATCGGCGTTGACGTCCATGATGCTTTCCGACTTTTGTGATTTTTCCTGCTCGCTGCGCTGCCGCAGTGCCTCGATCTGTGCCTTGCGTGCGCTCAGCGGCTGCGCCAGAAATCCGGCTTGCCAGGCGGGCTCACGCACCTGCTGGCGAAAGGCCTGATAGGCGATGTCGTCGGTGCATAGCGTATCTCCATGCGTCAGCAGTACGCGTTGGCCATAGAGCGTCAGCAAGGTAGGGTCGGAAAGCAGCGTAATGCCGGTTTTCGCGGCGAACGCTTCGCCCAGCAGGAAATCGCGATTGCCATGCATGAAAAACACCTGCGTCCCCGCCGGCTTCAACGCACTCAAAGCAGCGATGACCTCGGCATGGCGCGGGTCATCCAGATCATCGTCCCCCGCCCAATATTCAAACAGGTCGCCGAGGATATAAAGTGCGTCAGCCTTGCCGGCGATGGATTGCAGGAAAGCAGTGAGCTGCCGCGTGATCGCAGGCCGCGTGCTGCACAGGTGCAAATCGGAAATGAACAGGCTGTGCCGTGCGTGAGTGCCTGCTTGCGGCGTCACGCTGATTACTCGGGACAGAGTTCGGCGCGCTCAATCACGACGTTTTCAACCGGCACATCCTGATGACCGCCGCGGCTGCCTGTCTTGACGCTCTTGATCTTGTCCACTACGTCAGTACCGTCGGTGACGCGGCCGAAGACGCAGTAACCCCAGCCTTGCGCCGTGGGAGAGCTGAAATTCAGGAAATCATTATCGGAAACATTGATGAAGAACTGGCTGCTGGCCGAATCCGGGTTTGGTGTGCGCGCCATGGCGATGGTGTATTTCTTGTTCTGCAGGCCGTTATTGGCTTCGTTCTTGATGGGAGCGTCGGTCTGTTTCTGGCTCATGTCTGCCGTGAAGCCGCCGCCCTGGATCATGAAACCGTCGATGACGCGATGGAATATGGTGTTGTCGTAAAAACCGTTTCCTACATAACGCAGAAAATTGGCCGTGGTGATTGGCGCCTTCTCGCTATCCAGTTCCAGTGTAATGACGCCAAAGTTGGTGTGCAGTTTAACCACGTTTCTTTCCTTTAGTTGCTGTTTTGATAGATTCTGATTTGGG
>Ga0196972_1000525_pt1 | contig 18804 bp, 25 predicted proteins | sample S1v_2013CmetaG_FD_148618 | JGI IMG/M metagenome (GOLD analysis project Ga0196972, IMG submission 148618) | Soil microbial communities from Anza Borrego desert, Southern California, United States - S1+v_20-13C | ecosystem: Environmental > Terrestrial > Soil > Desert | place: USA: California...
ATTCCTGTCCGGCGTGTTTTATTCGATTCATTCGCTGCCGCCTTTCTGGCAGAAGGTTTCGCACCTGAATCCATTTTTCTACATGATTGATGGATTCCGTTACGGCTTTTTCGGCGTGGGCGATATTTCTCCATGGGTTAGTCTCGGCATTGTCGCGCTAAGCCTGATTGTCCTATCATGGGCCACGTTGAAAATGCTGAAGTCAGGCTACAAGCTTAGAGGGTAAAGCGTCATGTTGAGCGCGCAGGAAGTGGAAAACTATATCAGACAGGGTTTGCACTGCGATTACGTGCGTGTGCAGGGCAACGACGGGCAGCATTTCGAGGCTGTGATTGTAAGCCCGGAATTCGCCGGCAAGAATATGGTTCAGCAGCATCAGCTTGTGTACAAGGCACTGGGCGATCGCATGCGTTCGGAAATCCATGCCCTGTCCATACGCACGTTGACACCTGAAGCGTGGACGCAGACAGGCCAGGCTGAGTAGGCTTATTGGATTAAATGGAGAATTAATATGGATACGCAGGAAATCATCAAGCAACAGGTTACGAGTAATCCCGTTGTGCTGTACATGAAGGGCAGCCCGAAATTCCCGCAATGCGGATTCTCGGGTCTGGCGATACAAATCCTGCAGGCGTGCGGCGTGGAGAATCCGACTACAGTCGACGTGCTGCAGGATCAAAACATTCGCGAAGGCATCAAGGTCTACTCAAACTGGCCTACGATTCCTCAGCTATATATCAATGGCGAGTTCGTCGGTGGTGCCGATATCATGCGTGACCTGTACACGCAGGGCGAACTGCAGAAGATGCTGCAGGAAAAAGCCTGATCAAAATTGGATAAACTAGTCATCCAGGGGGGGGTGCCGCTAAGCGGTGAAGTGCGTATTTCGGGTGCGAAAAACGCAGCCTTGCCTATACTTTGCGCGGCCTTGCTGACCGATCAGCCGCTCAAACTTTCCAGTGTGCCGCATCTGCGTGATGTCAGCACCACGCTTGCCTTGCTCAAGCACATGGGCGTCCTTGGCGTTCTTGGCGACGACAACGCCATTACGCTGGATGCCGGTAATGTACATACCAGAGAAGCGCCTTACGAAATGGTCAAGACCATGCGGGCGTCCATTCTGGTGCTGGGACCTTTGCTGGCCCGTTACGGTGTTGCTCGCGTATCTTTACCCGGCGGCTGCGCAATCGGTTCGCGGCCAGTGGATTTGCATATCAAGGGCCTGCAGGCCATGGGTGCGGAGATTCATATCGAGCATGGTTATATCGAAGCCCGTGCCGAACGGCTCAAGGGCGCGCGTATTTTTATGGATCTGGTGACGGTTACCGGCACTGAGAACCTCATGATGGCGGCCACGCTTGCCGATGGCGTTACAATACTTGAGAATGCGGCGCGCGAACCTGAAGTGGTCGATATGGCGGAGTGCCTGATCAAGATGGGTGCCCGTATTGAAGGCGCGGGCACCGATGTGATCAGGATTACGGGTGTGGAACGCTTGCAGGGTGCCGAACACGCCATCGTCTGCGACCGCATCGAAGCCGGCACTTATCTTGTGGCAACGGCCATGACAGGTGGCGATGTTCGGCTTAGCAACGCAAGAGCTGATTTGCTGGATGCTGTCATTGAAAAGCTGCGGGACGCGAGCGCGCGCGTTGACTCGGATGCCAACAGTATCTCGATCACAAGCGATGGCAAGCTGAAGGCGGTGAATATTCGTACGGCGCCGCATCCTGCTTTTCCCACAGATATGCAGGCGCAGTTCATGGCGATGAACACCATTGCTGATGGTGTCGCCAGCGTGACCGAGACCATCTTCGAAAATCGCTTCATGCATGTGCAAGAAATGCGACGTTTGGGAGCGAATATCGAGGTAGAAGGCAACACGGCCATTGTCCGTGGCGTGCCTTATCTGGATGGGGCTACTGTGATGGCGACGGATTTACGAGCATCCGCCAGCCTGGTGCTTGCAGGACTGGTCGCTCGTGGTGAAACCACTATTGAACGCATTTATCATATTGATCGCGGTTATGAACGCATCGAAGAAAAACTGACTCAGCTGGGCGCGCGCATACGCCGCGTGAGCTAAAACCAAGAATATAAAAAATGATTACCATCGCCTTATCCAAAGGCCGGATTTTTGAAGAGAGCATCCCACTGCTGGCGGCAGCCGGTATCACTGCGCTCGAAGATCCTGAATCATCCCGCAAGCTGATCCTGCCGACCAATCGCAAGGATGTGCGGCTGATTATCGTGCGCGCATCGGACGTGCCGACTTATGTGCAATATGGGGCCGCTGATCTGGGGATCGCGGGCAAGGACGTGCTGTATGAGCAGGGCGGGGTTGGGTTGTACCAGCCGCTTGATCTGAAGATTGCGCGCTGCAAGATGATGGTGGCGGTTCGCGATGATTTCGATTACTTCGGTTCCATTCGTCGTGGCGCACGCCTCAAGGTGGTCACCAAATATGTGAAGGCCGCACGTGAGCATTTTGCCGATAAGGGCATGCATGTGGACCTCATCAAGCTTTACGGCTCCATGGAACTCGGTCCTCTCGTCGGACTCGCAGATGCCATCGTGGATCTCGTAAGCACGGGCAATACCTTGCGAGCCAATCATTTGAAGGCAGTCGAAGAAGTCGCTGAAATCAGCTCTCGCCTGGTGGTCAACCAGGCCTCCTTCAAGCTCAAGCGTGAACTGTTGCAGCCGGTCATGGATGGTTTTGCCCGTGCTGTAAGCGAGAAAGAGTGACATGAATATCAGACGTTTTTCCTCTGGTGATGCAGATTTTCGCCAGCAACTTGAACAGCTTCTGGCCTTCGAGACCGCGCAGGATGACCAGATCGACCAAGTGGTGGCGGATATCCTGCGCGACGTCAAAACGCGCGGCGACGACGCAGTGCTGGAGTACACCCGTCGGTTCGATCGCCTGGACGTGCAGGGCCTGAGCGAACTTGAGCTTACCAAGGCCGAGCTGGCATCCGCGCTGGAAAGCCTGCCCAAGGCTCAGCGCGATGCTCTGGAAACTGCCGCACTGCGCGTGCGTGCTTATCACGAGAAGCAGCTGCTTTCTTCATGGACCTACACTGAAGATGATGGCACGCTGCTGGGTCAGCAGGTTACCGCGTTGGATCGTGTCGGTTTGTATGTGCCCGGAGGCAAGGCAGCATATCCATCATCCGTGCTCATGAATGCGATTCCGGCGAAGGTTGCCGGTGTGCAGGAGCTCATCATGGTTGTGCCCACGCCGGGCGGTGAGAAGAATGCGCTGGTACTGGCAGCGGCCGCGGTCTGTGGCGTGGATCGGGTCTTCTGTATTGGCGGTGCACAGGCCGTGGGCGCATTAGCTTATGGCACGCTTAGCGTGCCGAAAGTGGACAAGATTGTCGGGCCTGGCAATGCCTATGTCGCGGCAGCCAAGCGCCGCGTGTTCGGCGTGGTAGGCATTGACATGGTGGCCGGACCATCCGAAATACTCGTCATTTGCGATGGCAAGACGGACCCGGACTGGGTGGCCATGGACTTGTTTTCCCAGGCTGAGCACGATGAGCTTGCACAGGCCATCATGTTGTCACCTGATGCCGCATTCATAGAAAAGGTGCAGTCGAGCATAGACCGTCTGGTGGAAGAAATGCCACGCAAGGACATTATCAGCACGTCGCTGCAGAACCGCGGCGCTCTGATCCATGTCCGTGATATGGATGAAGCTGCAGACATCGCCAATTACATCGCGCCTGAACACCTGGAACTATCCATGGATGATGCGCTGGATTTCAGCAAGAAAATCAGGCATGCAGGCGCCATCTTCATCGGCCGTAACAGCTGCGAAGCGCTAGGCGATTACTGCGCCGGCCCCAATCACGTGTTGCCGACATCGCGGACCGCGAGATTCTCGTCGCCATTGGGCGTTTATGATTTCCAGAAGCGATCCAGCCTGATCATGGTGTCGCCGCAGGGCGCGCAAACTCTTGGCCGTGTTGCCTCGGCGCTTGCCCATGGCGAAGGGCTGCAAGCCCATGCGCGCTCCGCCGAATATCGCCTGAAAGACTAGCTTGAGCAAATACTGGAGCGAGATCGTCCATACGCTGACGCCGTATGTGCCGGGTGAACAGCCCAAGCTCAGCAATCTCATCAAGCTCAATACCAACGAGAATCCATACGGCCCGAGCCCCAGGGTTCTTGCAGCCATCCAGGCTGAAGTCGCAGATAGCCTGAAGCTGTATCCGGATCCGAATTCAGATCAGCTCAAGGCTGCGATCGCGCAATACCACGGACTGACACCTGCGCATGTCTTTGTGGGCAACGGCTCGGATGAGGTTCTCGCACATGTGTTCCAGGCATTGCTCAAGCATGATAAGCCGCTGCTGTTTCCGGATATCACCTACAGCTTTTATCCGGTTTACTGCAGACTTTATGGTATCGAATTCGAAACTGTACCCCTGAATGACAGTTTCGAGATCGAGGTCTCCGATTATCGGCGGCCAAATGGCGGCATCATTTTTCCCAATCCGAATGCACCTACGGGGCGCCTGCTGGGATTGGGGCAAATTGAACAACTGCTGCAGGGGAATTCAGAATCGGTGGTTGTTATCGATGAGGCTTATATCGATTTCGGCGGCGAGTCTGCAGTAACGCTTATCCAGCGGTATCCACAGTTGCTGGTAGTCCATACTATGTCCAAGTCTCGCTCCCTTGCCGGCTTGCGCGTTGGCTATGCCCTGGGGCATCCCGATCTGATCCAGGGACTCATCCGCGTCAAGGACAGCTTCAATTCATATCCCCTGGATCGACTCGCCCTGGCTGGGGCCATCGCGGCGATGGATGACCGGGAATATTTTGATCAAACGCGGCAGAAGGTGATGGCGAGCCGTGCATGGCTGGTTGAGCAAATGCAGCAGCTGCAGTTCGAGATATTGCCCTCGGGCGCCAATTTCATTTTCGCGCGGCACGCGCATAGGAATGGCGCTGACATTGCATCCAGCCTGCGGCAACGCAGCATCATCGTTCGCCACTTCGCACAACCCGCGCGTATTGCGCCATATCTTAGAATCACAATAGGCACTGATGCGCAATGCCATGCGCTGGTTGAAGCTCTGCAGGAAATCTGCCAATAGCCATCAGTAGAGACGCGAAACTCTGGGTGAACTGTGGAATTTTTAGAACTTGCTGAGTAAAGCACTGAAAGTGAATGCAATTTCCACAAATTTCAGAATAAATGTATTATAGCGCGGTTAATAATAACAAAACCTCGCATAACCCAACCAAGTGGAGGAAGTATCGTGGCAAAACCGTTAGTTCAAATGGCATTAGATTCTCTGGATTTCGATCAAACCGTAGCGCTGGCTACCAAAGTCGCCCCGCACGTTGACATTCTCGAAATCGGCACTCCATGCATCAAGCACAACGGCATCAAGCTGCTGGAAACCCTGCGCGCCAAGTTCCCGAACAACAAGATCCTGGTTGACCTGAAGACCATGGACGCTGGTTACTACGAAGCTGAGCCTTTCTACAAGGCCGGTGCTGACATCTGTACCGTTCTGGGCACCGCTGACCTGGGCACCATCAAGGGTGTTATTGACGTTGCCAACAAGTACGGCAAGGAAGCCCAGGTTGACCTGATCAATGTGAATGACAAGGCTAAGCGCACGCAAGAAGCTGCCAAGATGGGCGCACACATTATCGGCGTTCACACCGGTCTGGACCAACAAGCTGCTGGTCAGACACCTTTCACCGACCTCAAGCTGGTGACCGGCCTGGGTCTTGGTGTCAAGGTTTCTGTAGCTGGTGGTATCAAGCCTGCCACGGTACAACAAGTGGTTGATGCAGGCGCGAATATCGTCGTAGCCGGCGCTGCAATTTATGGCGCACCTGATCCTGCAGTCGCAGCTGCCGAAATTACCGGTCTGGCACGTGGTCAATCCGGCAATGGCGGGGGCGGCATTTTCGGCTGGCTGAAAAAGCTGTTCAGCTAAATAACTGGCAAAGCCTCAGGGAACCGCTGCAAACTTATCAGGTTGCAGCGGTTTTGGTTTTATAGTCCAGCTTTCTTGAAAGTGGATTAAATATTGGCCTGGTCTTGGGCTATTTCAATACAGGCAGTAAAATACCTCTATGCGTACAGCCGAAGTCAGCCGCAATACTCTCGAAACACAAATCACAGTCTCCATTAACCTGGATGGCATTGGGACCTCTTCCCTGAACAGTGGTTTGGGTTTTCTCGATCACATGCTCGACCAGATCGCCCGCCACGGCATGATGGACATTAACCTGGAAGCCAAAGGCGACTTGCATATCGATGCTCACCACACGGTTGAAGACATCGGTATCACCCTCGGCCAGGCGTTCACCAAGGCGCTGGGCGACAAGAAAGGCCTGCGCCGTTACGGGCATGCCTACGTTCCGCTGGACGAAGCATTGTCACGCGTGGTGCTGGATATTTCCGGCCGCCCGGGGCTGGAGTTCAATGTCGAGTTTTCCAGGGCGCGTATCGGCGAATTCGATGTTGATCTCGTGCATGAATTTTTTCAGGGCTTTGCCAACCATGCTTTGGTAACCCTGCATGTGGACAACCTGCGCGGTGATAATGCACACCACCAGGCCGAAACGGTTTTCAAGGCATTTGGTCGTGCACTGCGGATGGCGGTGGAAGTGGATTCGCGCATGGCAGGCATCATGCCTTCAACCAAGGGAACTCTATAGTCCCTCTCCTGATTCATCATGATTGATATTGCAGTAGTTGATTACGGTATGGGCAACCTGCGCTCGGTTGCCAAGGCGCTGGAGCATGTGGCTCCGGACAAGAACGTAGTTGTCACTAGCGACCCGGCCCAGATTCATGATGCCGAACGCGTGGTATTCCCCGGCCAGGGTGCCATGCCGGATTGTATGCGTGAACTGGATAGTCGTGGATTGCGCGAAGCCATTGTGACGGCGGCTGGCAGCAAACCATTTCTGGGCGTTTGTATCGGCTTGCAGTTGTTATTCGAGCATAGTGAAGAAGGCGATGCCGCCGGCCTGGGAATCCTCAAGGGCAAGGTACGCCGTTTTGCCAGGGAGCTGCATGATGAGCAGGGCCAGAAGCTCAAGGTGCCGCACATGGGATGGAATCAGGTATACCGCGATGATGCAGAAGCCGGTCATGCGCACCCGATGTGGCGAAATATTCCGGACGGCGAGCGTTTCTATTATGTGCACAGCTACTACCTAGACCCCGAAGACAAACGTCTGGCCGCTGGCTACAGTGATTACCCTGTGCGCTTTACCAGCTGCATTGCGCGGGATAATATTTTTGCTGTGCAATTCCACCCGGAGAAAAGCCAGCATGCCGGGTTGCAGCTTCTATCCAATTTTGTCCAATGGAACGGACATCCCTAAACAATAACTGTAAAAAAATGCTGATTATTCCTGCGATTGATTTGAAAGACGGCCATTGTGTACGCCTGAAACAGGGTGCTATGGAAGATGCAACGGTTTTTTCCGAGGACCCCGCGGCCATGGCACGCCATTGGCTGGATCAAGGCTGCAAGCGGCTGCATCTGGTGGACCTTAACGGAGCCTTTGCAGGGAAACCGGTCAACGAGAGCGCCATCAAATCCATCGTCAGCGAAGTGGGTAGTGAAATACCCATACAACTGGGCGGCGGCATACGCGATCTGGAGACCATAGAGCGCTACCTGGACGACGGCATTGGATATGTCATCATCGGCACCGCTGCGGTTAAAAATCCGGGCTTTCTACATGAAGCCTGTTATGCCTTCCCCGGCCAGATCATCGTGGGTCTTGATGCAAAGGATGGCAAGGTTGCCGTGGATGGCTGGTCCAAATTGACAGGGCACGATGTCATCGACCTGGCCAAGAAATTCGAGGATTACGGTGTGGAAGCCATTGTCTACACAGATATCGGCCGAGACGGCATGCTGAGTGGTGTCAATATCGAGGCGACCGTCAAGCTTGCGCAGGAACTGCTGATCCCGGTGATAGCCAGTGGCGGCATTACCGATCTTGAGTGCGTGCGCCGGCTTTGCGAAGTTGAGGGTGAAGGCATCATGGGTGCTATCACCGGCCGCGCCATCTATGAAGGCTCGCTGGATTTCGCGGCGGCACAGGCGCTGGCAGATCAGTTGCAGAACAATAACTAACGAAAGTCTCTCGTGGGCTTAGCGAAAAGAATTATCCCCTGCCTGGACGTGACGGAAGGGCGGGTGGTAAAAGGCGTCAACTTTCTTGAACTGCGCGATGCCGGCGATCCGGTTGAGATTGCCCGTCGTTACGATGAGCAAGGCGCCGACGAGCTGACCTTCCTGGATATTACAGCGAGCTCGGATAACCGTGGGCTTATCCTGCATATCATCGAGCAGGTCGCTTCCCAGGTTTTCATCCCGCTGACTGTGGGAGGGGGCATCCGCCAGGTCGAAGATGTCCGGCGTCTGCTGAATGCAGGTGCAGACAAGGTCAGCATCAATACATCAGCAGTACTCAACCCGCAGCTGGTGGCGGATGCGGCGGGCCGTTTCGGTTCTCAATGTATCGTCGTAGCCATCGACGGTAAGCGGGCCGGCGATCATTGGGAAGTCTTCACGCACGGAGGCCGCAAGCCAACGGGTCTTGATGCAGTGCAATGGGCGAGGCGCATGGTTGAGCTGGGTGCCGGGGAATTACTGCTGACCAGTATGGATCGCGACGGCACCAAAATTGGTTTCGATCTCGAGTTCACCAGAGCGATCAGCGATGCAGTCGAGGTGCCCATTATTGCTTCCGGCGGCGTGGGCACTCTGGATCATCTGGTGCAAGGCGTGAAGCAAGGTGGCGCCGACGCAGTGCTGGCTGCCAGCATATTCCACTTTGGAGAATATACTGTGAGTGAGGCCAAGGACTACATGAAAGCCCATGACATCGAAGTAAGACTTTGATACCCCAATCGGGAGGCAGCATGAACAACGCGTGGCTGGATCAGATAAGCTGGACGACTGACGGCCTCGTGCCCGTGATCGTGCAGGAATCGGACACAGGCGGTATTCTGATGTTCGCCTGGATGAACCGGGAAGCTCTGGCATTGACAGCCAGCACCGGCAATGCCGTTTACTGGTCACGTTCCCGCAACAAGCTGTGGCGCAAGGGCGAGGAGTCCGGTCATGTGCAGAAGGTCAAGGAAATCCGCATGGACTGCGACGCGGATGTCGTCCTGATCCGTGTGGAACAGGTGGGCGGCATTGCCTGTCATACTGGACGCCATAGCTGTTTCTTCAGAAAACTGGATAAGGACACCTGGGTTTCCGATCAGCCTGTACTGAAGTCTCCGCAGGAGATATATCATGAGTGATGTGCTGAACCGCTTGGCCGACCTGCTGGAGCAACGCAAACAGGCTGATCCGCAGTCTTCCTATGTCGCCAAGCTCTATGCCAAGGGCATGGACACCATACTCAAAAAAGTGGGTGAGGAGGCAACCGAAACCATTCTTGCCGCGAAAGAAGGCGAAAAGTCCAAGATTGTCTACGAAACTGCGGACTTGTGGTTTCACTGTCTGGTGATGCTGGCGCAGGCAGGATTGAAGCCGCAGGATGTGCTCGATGAGCTCGCGCGTCGCGAAGGTTTATCGGGTCTGGAAGAAAAAGCCGGCAGGCGGGAGTAGGCGATGACCGATTGTATTTTCTGCAAGATCGTCAAAGGTGAGATCAAGTCGAGCCTGGTCTTCGAAGATGAAGATGTCATTGCATTCAATGATATTCGACCGATTGCGCCGGTACACTTCCTTATTGTGCCCAAACATCATGTCGTAAGTCTTTCCGAATGCAGTGCCTCGGAACAGAGCTTGCTTGGCAAGATGCTGCTGTTGGCGCCGCAGCTGGCCAGACAGCAGGGCTTGAATGGGTTCCGCACCATGATCAACACCGGGCGCGAAGGTGGGCAGGAGATATTCCATCTACATGTACACGTGTTTGGCGGCGGCGAGACCTTGCCTAAAACTTAAATCATTCAGGAGATCGACATGGGATCATTCAGTATCTGGCATTGGTTGGTGGTGTTGTTGATCGTGGTGCTGGTATTTGGCACCAAAAAGTTGCGCAACATGGGCAGCGATGTTGGCGGCGCGGTGAAAAGTTTTAAGGACGCCATGAAGGACGAAAACGATCCGCAATCCCTGGATTCCTCCACCAGCAATACGGTGGAAGGCGAAGTCACTCACAAGACCAAACAGTAACTCACCTTGTTTGACGTCGCCTTTTCGGAGCTGCTGGTTATCGCGGTCATCGCGCTGGTGATCATCGGTCCCGAAAAACTGCCGCGAGTCGCCCGCACCCTGGGCATGATTACCGGCCGTCTGCGGCGATATGTCACAACCATCAAGGCTGACATAGAGCGCGAAATGCAGATGGAGGAGTTGCAGAAAATGCAGCAGGACATCCGGCGTTCTGCGCACCAGATACAGTCCGAATTCAATCTGGACACGGTGCAGCCGCCGCCTCGCGATTCTAAGCCTGAACCGCCAGCCCAACAGTGAATCCTGCTGAAGGTCTTCTTTCGCACCTGATCGAACTGCGCAACCGTCTGTTGCGCATTTTGGTTGTATTCCTTCTGGTGTTCATTGGCATGTTCCCCTATGCCAACGAGCTTTACACGCTGCTTGCAGCCCCAATGCTGTCCAAGCTGCCGGCCGGTGGGCAGATGATCGCTACGGCTGTCACCACTCCATTCTTCATACCTGTGAAGGTCGCCCTGCTGGCGGCCTTTATGGTTTCACTGCCGCACACGCTGTATCAGATATGGGCATTCGTTGCCCCCGGGCTTTATGAGCAGGAGCGCCGCCTGGTCGTACCATTGGTGGTATCGAGTAGCCTGCTGTTTTTGATTGGGATGGTTTTCTGTTATTTCCTGGTATTCCCAGTGGTGTTTGGTTTTATTACCAGTGTGGCGCCGCAAGGTGTTGCCGTGATGACCGATATTGGTAATTACCTGGATTTCGTCATTACGCTTTTCATGGCGTTTGGTGTTGCCTTCGAGGTGCCGATTGCGGTGGTGCTCGTGGTATATCTGGATATGGTCACCATCCAGACGCTAAGGGAAATAAGATCGTATGTCATTGTGGGCGCATTCGTGCTGGGTGCTATATTCACGCCGCCTGATGTCATTTCGCAATTCATGCTGGCCATGCCGCTATGGCTGTTGTATGAGCTGGGAATCGTGGCGGCAGGCTTCATCAGGACCCGAAAGGTCCAGCGCCTGAAATCCTGAACCGCCTTATTCTTCGAATGGATTGCGTATCATGCGCGGCAGCGGACGCTTGCCTGCCACAATGGTGATATTGAGCTTCTGCTGCGCGCGCACGATTGTGAGTACAGCGCGATGATCAGGCTTCAGGTTGGATACCAGGTTGAGCATATCCGAGCTGTCGGTGACTTCGCGCCCATCCACTGCGATCAGGATATCCCCAGGCTTTAGCCCGGCACGTTCTGCCGGACTGTTGCGGATGACACCCGCGATAAGAGCGCCATTTGTATTCTGCAACCGGAAGGACTCGGCCAAGTCTGGCGTAATATCTTGTGCCTCTATCCCGATCCAGCCGCGGACCACGCTACCCTGCTGGATAATCTGTTCCATGACCTGCCTCGCCAGGCTGACCGGAATTGCAAAGCCTATGCCCATGGAACCGCCGCTACGTGAGTAGATGGCGCTATTGATGCCGACCAGATTGCCCTCCGTGTCAATCAGCGCGCCGCCTGAATTACCCGGGTTGATGGAAGCGTCAGTCTGGATGAAGTTCTCGAAAGTGTTGATGCCCAGATGGCTGCGGCCTAGCGCGCTGATGATGCCCTGCGTGACAGTCTGCCCAACACCGAAAGGATTGCCTATCGCCAGGACGACGTCCCCCACATTGCTCTTTTCGGCTGAGGCAAAGGTAATGGCTGGCAGGTCCTTGATATCCACCTTGAGAACAGCAAGATCCGTTTCTGGGTCCATGCCCACCACACGTGCGGGCATGGTGCGGCCATCGGCCAGTGCAACCTCGATCTCGTCTGCGGCTTCGATGACGTGATGATTGGTCAGGATGAAGCCCTTGCTGCTCACAATCACGCCGGAGCCCAGGCTGTTTTCGCGTTGCGGCTGGTCATCCAACTGGTCGCCGAAGAAATGACGGAATAGCGGGTCATCCATGAAGGGATGGCGGCTCTGAACCTTCTTGCTGGTGAAAATATTGACCACCGAAGGCATGGCCTTCCTGGCAGCGGCGCTGTATGAATAGGGGTTGATTGCCTGCGTGACGGAAGGCTTTGTCTGTTGAGCCCTTGTTGGCTTTTCATTTACAGCCAGCAATTGAGGATAAAACAGCTGAATGACAAACAGCGCTGCGAGACTCACAGTGACGGTTTGTGCAAAAATGAGCCAGAGTTTACGCATGGGATGAAGGCCCGACTAAGGGCGCGGAAGGTAAAACATGGAAATTAAGAAGTTGATGGATTATACCGGAGAATTCCTGCAGGTAGAGCGCTTCCGGGACTACTGCCCCAATGGGCTGCAGGTCCAAGGACGAAACCAAATCCGGACGATAGTCAGCGGTGTTACGGCAAGCATGGCGCTGCTCGAAGCGGCGGCGGAAGCCCATGCTGATCTGATTCTGGTGCACCACGGTTATTTCTGGCGCAACGAGGATCCTCGCATCATCGGTATGAAACGGGGACGCATCAAATTCCTGTTGCAGCACGATATCAATCTGGCGGCATACCACCTGCCTCTGGATGCGCATTCTGAAATCGGCAACAACGTGCAGTTGGGTCGGGTGATGGGAGTGGCCATAGACGGCATGGCAGGAGATCCCGCTTTAATAGCGCATGGGCAATTGGCTGAACCGCAGACATTGGCTTCTTTCGGTGTCCATTTGCATCAATGCCTCCAGCGCGAGCCAGTGGTCATCGGGGATGTGGATAAGCCAATCGTGCGTATTGCCTGGTGCACGGGCGCAGCTCAGAGCCATTTTGAAGGGGCCATTGCGTTAGGTGTGGATGCTTTCATCAGTGGTGAAATCTCAGAACAGACAGTGCATCAGGCGCGAGAATCGGGCGTTGCCTATATTGCAGCTGGGCATCATGCGACCGAGCGCTACGGTATCCAGGCTTTGGGGCGCCATCTGGAAGAGAAATTTGACCTGCAACATCTTTTTATCGACATTGAAAACCCTGTCTGAATCGGGTCAATTGGATGTTTTCTCATGCTTTTTCGTGGCTTCCATTTAAGTTTTGATTGCTAAGCTGTAAAATGCCGGGCTGCACAATCTTCCAGCCCGTTAGAGAAACCTGATGGCAAAACAAGAAGTAGATCAAAGTAAGCGTCGATTTCTTATCGCGGCCACCTCGGCAGCTGGCGGAATAGCCGTGGCAGCGACCGCTGTGCCTTTTGTTGCCAGCATGCTTCCCAGTGAGCGAGCCAAGGCTGCCGGCGCACCCGTCGAAGTAGACATCAGCAAGATCGAGCCCGGTGCCATGGTGACTGTGGAGTGGCGTGGTCGACCGGTATGGATCATCAATCGCACTGATGAAATGCTTTCCACGTTGCCCGATCTGCAGGATGAGCTGTCTGATCCGGAGCTCAAGGTGGCCCAGCAACCTGCTTATTGTGAGAACGCGACACGCTCCATCAAACCAAACTTAATGGTTCTCGTGGGCATTTGTACGCATCTTGGCTGCTCACCGTCCCCCAAGCTGGAAGCCAATGGCGATATGGGTGCGGACTGGAAGGGCGGTTTCTTCTGTCCTTGCCATGGTTCCAAATTTGATCTGGCTGGCCGTGTATTCACGGGGTCGCCAGCACCTACCAATCTGATTGTGCCCCTGCATCAATACATCAGTGATTCCGTACTGCTGGTCGGTGCAGACGAAACCGGGGTGGCAGTATGATGAAGCCAGTGACCAACCTGCTGAACTGGGTGGATGCGCGTTTTCCGCTGACGGCAAACTGGAAAGCGCACCTGTCCGAGTACTACGCACCGAAGAACTTCAATTTCTGGTATTTCTTTGGTTCGCTGGCCCTGCTGGTGCTGGTGCTGCAGATCGTCACCGGCATCTTCCTGACCATGCACTACAAGCCCTCCGCCGAGCATGCGTTCGCTTCGGTTGAATACATTATGCGTGATGTTCCCTGGGGCTGGCTCATACGCTACATGCACTCCACGGGTGCTTCCATGTTCTTCGTGGTGGTCTATCTGCATATGTTCCGCGCCCTCATTTATGGCTCCTACCGCAATCCGCGCGAGCTTATCTGGCTGTTCGGCGTAGCCATTTTCCTGTGTCTCATGGGCGAGGCGTTCTTTGGATATCTGCTGCCCTGGGGCCAGATGTCCTATTGGGGTGCGCAGGTCATCATCAATCTGTTTACGACCATCCCCCTTATCGGGCCTGACATTTCCCTGTGGCTGCGCGGCGATTACATGGTGTCGGATGCCACCCTCAACCGCTTCTTTGCTTTCCACGTGATCGCGTTGCCGCTGGTGCTGGTCGGTCTGGTGGTGGCTCACTTGGTTGCATTGCATGAAGTGGGGTCCAGCAACCCGGACGGCATCGAAATCAAGGAAACCAAGGACAAGGCAACTGGTGTGCCGCTAGACGGCGTGCCGTTTCATCCGTATTACACGGTCAAGGATCTCGTAGGGGTTTCGGTGTTCCTCATCGTATTCGCTGCGGTTCTGTTTTATGCGCCCGAGATGGGCGGATACTTTCTGGAAGCCAACAACTTCATTCCGGCTGATCCGCTGAAAACACCGGCGCATATCGCGCCGGTCTGGTATTTCACGCCTTATTACTCGATCCTGCGCGCAGTGCCGCCCATCATGAATTCCCAGTTCCCCGGTGTGGCGGCGATGGGCTTGTCCGTCATGATATTCGCGCTGATCCCATGGCTGGACAAAAGCCCGGTCAGGTCTATCCGCTATCGCGGCCGCATTTATAAGACCTGGCTCGCGCTGTTCGTCATGAGTTTCCTCATATTGGGTTATCTGGGCACCGAAGTGACGACGGTCTGGGGGCAATTCAGCGGTTCATGGACGGAGATTCTTGATACCAAGGATAGGGCAACCTGGGCGGCACGCCTGCTGACCCTCATTTATTTCCTATTCTTCATCCTGATGCCCTGGTATACGCGCATCGATAAGACCAAGCCAGTACCAGCGAGGCTGACCAAATGAAGATTGCGATGCGTACCTTCTTGCTGGGCCTCGTCTTCATGCTGCCTATGGCAATACAGGCTGCGGAATCGGTGCAGCTGGACAAGGCGCCGATCAATCCAAATAACAAGGCATCCCTGCAGCGCGGTGCAAAAATATTCGTCAATTATTGCCTCAACTGCCATAGCGCTGCCTATATGCGCTACAACCGCCTGATCGAGATAGGTCTGAGCGAAGAGCAGATCAGGGAAAACCTCATGCTCGCCGGCGGCAAGATTGGCGATACCATGAAGGTCAATATGGCCAGGCCGGATGGGAATGCCTGGTTTGGCGCTGCGCCGCCCGACCTGTCGGTGGAGGCGCGGGCTCGCAGTGCCGACTGGCTCTATAGCTATATGCGCGGTTTTTATCGGGATGACGCTCGGCCCACCGGCTGGAACAACGTCGTTTTTGACAAGGTAGCCATGCCGCATGTGTTGTGGCAGTTGCAGGGCGTACAGGTACTTAATGCCGAAACTGATCAGAACGCGGGTAGCGCTACATCCAGATTGTTGCTGCATGAGCCGGGCCAGTTAACACCCAAGGAATACAATGCGCTGGTGGCAGACCTCGTCAATTACATGGTCTTCATGAGTGAGCCCGCCAAGCACGCCAGGTTGCATCTGGGCGTTTATGTGCTGCTGTTCCTAGGCCTTTTCTTTGTCCTGACCTATTTCCTGAAAAAAGAATTCTGGAAAGACGTCCAATAGAATTATTCGTTACGTTGGTTGTCTGTTGCAGACGCCACACTTTATTAGCTAGCAGGAAACCAAAATATGATGACATTGTACTCAGGCACCACTTGCCCCTATAGCCACCGCTGCCGCATTGTGCTGTTCGAAAAGGGCATGGACTTCAACGTGATTGATGTGGACATGACCAACAAGCACGAGGATCTGGCTGTCATCAATCCGCACAATCAAGTGCCCGTGCTGGTCGAACGTGACCTCGTATTGCAACAGGCAAATATCATCAACGAATACATTGATGAGCGTTTTCCGCATCCGCAGCTCATGCCGGCTGATCCTGTCATGCGCTCAAAAGCTAGACTGGGTCTGTATGAGTTCGAGCGTGATCTATATGCCCATGTTGCTGATCTGGAATCATCCAACCAGAAAGCCGCAGACAAGGCGCGTGTCGCCATTCGCGACAACCTGACCCAGATCGTGCCGCTCTTTTCCAAACAGCAATATATCCTGGGGGATGAGTTTTCCATGCTGGACGTGGCGCTGGCCCCGCTGCTGTGGAGGCTGGGCCACTATGGCATCGAATTGCCCAAACAGGCTGCACCCTTGCTGAAGTACGCTGAGCGGATTTTCTCCCGTCCGGCCTACATCGAGGCGATGACGCCTTCTGAAAAGGCCATGCGAAAATAATCTGATGAGCGAGCTGACTTCCACGAAGCCTTACCTTATTCGTGCACTGCATGAGTGGTGCACGGATAACGGTTTGACCCCGCACTTGCTGGTTGTCGTGGACGCGCAAACGCGTGTGCCCATGGCTTATGTGAAAGATGGCGAGATCGTGCTCAACGTGAACTATTCGGCTACCAACGACTTGCAGATAGGCAATGACGCCATCACATTTTCGGCCCGCTTTAATGGCGCAGCCAACAATCTTTACATCCCCATGGCCGCGGTGAGAGGGTTGTTCGCCCGGGAAAACGGGCAGGGCATGTTCTTTGAAGTGGAGTCGGAGACGATTCAGGCTTCATCGGGAGATGAACAGGAAACCGAAAATGCTAATGATGACGGCACGACATCTAGCGAAAAAAAACAGCCCAAGCAGCAAAAACCCTCGTTAAAAATCGTAAAATAGCGGCCGCGACAAATGCGCGGTCATGTTCTGTATCCCATGCCGGATTAGCTCAGTTGGTAGAGCAGCTGATTTGTAATCAGAAGGTCGTTGGTTCGATTCCGACATCCGGCACCATTTCCTGCGTTGAAGAGGTTTGACACGCTTAGGCAAAATCAGCATAATCCCGGGTTCGTTTGGAGGGGTGGCCGAGTGGTTAAAGGCGACAGACTGTAAATCTGTTCTCACTGAGTACGCTGGTTCGAATCCAGCCCCCTCCACCAGTAGCAAGATAAAAAGCAGTACTTGGAGCCGTGAAGGCTTGCTGGCCGGGTTGGCCCAATGCGGGTGTAGCTCAATGGTAGAGCAGAAGCCTTCCAAGCTTATGACGAGGGTTCGATTCCCTTCACCCGCTCCAGGATTGGTTTTGCACTGGGCAATGGTGCACCAGTTTTGCAGTAAAGCGCCCATGTGGCTCAGTGGTAGAGCACTCCCTTGGTAAGGGAGAGGTCGCGGGTCCGATTCCCGCCATGGGCACCATTTATGGTGGCGGTTTTAGATTTAAATCGCGCCATTTTTAACTTGATGTGGTTTAACAGGGCCAATTTAACAACTAAGTTAAAGGAAAACGGTTATGGCAAAAGGCAAATTTGAGCGGACGAAGCCGCACGTGAATGTGGGCACGATTGGACACGTAGACCATGGCAAGACGACGCTGACGGCGGCGATCACCACGATTCTGTCCAAGAAGTTTGGTGGCGAGGCAAAGGGTTACGACCAGATTGACAATGCCCCTGAAGAAAAGGCTCGCGGTATCACCATCAACACCTCCCACGTTGAATATGAAACCGAAACCCGCCACTACGCCCACGTTGACTGCCCCGGCCACGCCGACTACGTCAAGAACATGATTACCGGTGCCGCCCAGATGGACGGCGCCATCCTCGTCTGCTCCGCAGCGGACGGCCCCATGCCGCAAACCCGCGAACACATCCTGCTCGCCCGTCAGGTAGGCGTACCCTACATCGTCGTCTTCATGAACAAGGCCGACATGGTCGATGACGCCGAACTGCTGGAACTCGTCGAAATGGAAATCCGCGAACTGCTCAGCAAGTACGACTTCCCGGGTGACGACATCCCCGTCGTCAAGGGCTCCGCACTCAAGGCCCTCGAAGGCGACCAGTCCGAAATCGGCGAACCCGCCATCTTCAAGCTGGCCGAAGCCCTCGACACCTACATCCCCACCCCGGAACGTGCCATTGACGGCGCCTTCCTGATGCCTGTTGAAGACGTATTCTCCATCTCCGGCCGCGGCACTGTCGTAACTGGTCGTATCGAGCGCGGCATTGTCAAGGTTGGTGATGAAATCGAAATCGTTGGCATCAAGCCAACCCTGAAGACCACCTGTACCGGTGTAGAAATGTTCCGCAAACTGCTTGACCAGGGTCAGGCAGGCGACAACGTCGGCGTACTCTTGCGCGGCACCAAGCGTGAAGAAGTCGAACGCGGCCAGGTACTGGCCAAGCCAGCCTCCATCACCCCGCACACCAAGTTCACGGCCGAGATCTACGTACTGGGCAAGGACGAAGGCGGCCGCCATACCCCCTTCTTCAACGGCTACCGTCCACAGTTCTACTTCCGTACCACTGACGTGACCGGTGCGGTTGAACTGCCAGCTGGTACCGAAATGGTGATGCCTGGTGACAACGTCTCCATCACGGTGCAGCTGATTGCACCTATCGCCATGGAAGAGGGCTTACGCTTCGCCATCCGCGAAGGTGGCCGTACCGTAGGTGCAGGTGTCGTAGCCAAGGTTATTGAGTAA
>Ga0196972_1000526_pt1 | contig 18754 bp, 25 predicted proteins | sample S1v_2013CmetaG_FD_148618 | JGI IMG/M metagenome (GOLD analysis project Ga0196972, IMG submission 148618) | Soil microbial communities from Anza Borrego desert, Southern California, United States - S1+v_20-13C | ecosystem: Environmental > Terrestrial > Soil > Desert | place: USA: California...
TTATCGATCAACGCAATTGCTTCGTATTTCTATTGCATGATTTGGGTTAAATTCAAATGAACCTGGTATGACAGCTTAACTTTCAAAGAGACCCGGGGTTTTTCGGTTGGATAGTCGTTGGGGAGACAAATTCTTTGATAATTTGTTTAAAATTCAGAACTTAGAAGGCCCCGAAAATAAAACGATCGTTCAAGGGCTAAATCTTCATTCAAATGGAAGCTCACCATCTGATCTCTGATTCTGATTTTGAAGCGCAATTTCAAAATTGTTCGCTAAATCCTCAACTCTTTACACATGAAGCGCATTTGAGGTTGGCCTGGATCCATGTTTCCAGGTATGGCGTGGATGTTGCAATAGGGAATATTACCGCGCAATTGCAAGCCTTCGTAAACTTTTTAGGAGCGACGGGCAAGTATAATCACACGGTAACCATTGCTGCGATCAGGGCGGTGAATCATTATTACCTGAGATCTAAATCAAAAACCTATATCGCTTTCATAGGCGAATTTCCCCAATTGAAGAATCAGTTCAAGGAACTCATGCAGTTTCACTACGAGATTAACATTTTTACTTCTGAAAAGGCAAAGAAGGTTTTTATAGAACCTGACAGGCACCCGTTTGATTAAACGATGAAATTATAAAGCGATGGGTCTTGGAATACCAGGATAATCAAAGGAGCTATAAGTAGCGAAAAAATACTGAGGATTGATCAAATTGAACGATGAATGACAACCAGCTCATTTAAAGTGACAATCCATATGGTTTCAAGCCTGGATGGCATTATCGCCAGGCCGGATAATAGCGTTTCATGGTTTGAGATCTCTGATAACTATGAGAAGGGTGTTGCTGCAGAAATTTCCGGGCAACCGGATAAGACCATTGATTGCTACGTGATGGGTTCCCGCACTTACGAACACGCGCTAGAGCTATCCAGGGATCATGGTTGGGTGTATGGAGATACGCCTACGGTTGTGGTCACTAAGCGGAATCTAAGGATTGAACGAGATAACGTTGAACTGTATGCGGGTGACCTGGAAAGACTCGTGAGTGAACGATTAAGGCCGAAGTACAAAAACGTTTGGCTGGTGGGAGGTGCAGCGCTGGTGAAGAGTTTTATGCGCTTGAAACTGGCAGATGAGATCCGGTTATCCATCCTGCCGATTGTTTTGGGGGGAGGAAGGCTGTTTTTTGATCAGGTAGGAATGGAACAACCATTACATTTAATGGATGTGATGGCTTACAGGAATGGGATGGTTGAGCTTTGGTATGAAGTGAGAAAGTAAAATTAGTTCCCAATTAATCCCTCCCGGGGAAACGATACAAAGGGCAATTAGGCGTTTGAAATACTAAACAAAAAACGGGAGGTATTTATGGAAATCACACAAGCTGATATCCAGACCATCAAACAAATGATGAAGGCCACATGGGAAGATGGCGATTATGGCCAATTGTCGCAGTTCAAGAAAGACTGGGACGAAGATTTCATTTCACGACTACCTATCACTGCAGGCACAAAGGTATTGGATGTGGCTTGCGGAACCGGTTACTTCTGCATCCTGGCGGCAAAACGAGGTGGTGAGGTTACCGGTATTGATATGGCAAGGAACCTGCTAGAGCAGGCAAGGCGTGATGCTAAAGAGCATGGGGTCAACATTCAATTTGATGAGGGTGATGCGGAATCACTGCCATATGAAGACAATTCATTTGATGTAGTCACCAGCATGATCGGTGCAATGTTCGCTCCGCAACCAGGGAAAGTGGCATCCGAACTATTGCGTGTGTGCAAACCCGGCGGCATCATTGCGATGGCCAACTGGACGAGCGAAGGCATTACAGGGGGGATGTTCGCCATCGGTCCGAAGTATGTGCCGCCTCCACCTGGCGTGCCTTACCCATTGTTATGGGGAAATGAAGACATAGTGCGGCAGCGATTTGGTACTGGGGTAAAAGATTTAAAGCTTACCCGCCGAATTTGGCAAATTACCTTTCCGTTTGATGAAGCTAAATCAGTGGATTTCTTTGCAAAATATTTTGGACCTGTGAAGCGCACCCTCGAAGCATTGAATGAAGAACCGGCAAAGAGGAAGCAAATGGAGAATGAATTTCTTGAATTTTGGAAGAAAAATAATCGTGCTACAGACGGAACACTACTTTGCGATGCAGAATGGCTGGAAGTGGTGGGGAGGAAGGCGTAGTGAGGGCGGGGCACTCAATGGGCTCAAAGCGTTCAATATCGTTCAAGGCTTTCAATAACGTTCGTTCAAGACGTTCATTAAGGTTCATGTTCGTTCAAAAACGTTCAAGCTTCGTTCAATAATATTCAATGGAGTGGTAGTTTTCTTTGGCATTTTAATGGACTTGAAATCGTTTTTAAATATCTTCAGTTCCTTGAACTCCTTGAACGACCTAGAACGACCTAGAACGCCTGGAGCGGCCTAGAACGGACTTGAACGAACTTTTGAACGTTTTTGAACGACAAAACAGCATCATATGCGAAAAATTATCTCATTCATGCACATCTCCCTCGACGGCTTCGTAGCCGGGCCAAACGGTGAAATGGACTGGATAAAAATTGATGAAGAAATCTTTGAGCATGTTGGTACGCGAATAAGAGAGGGTGACACTGCGTTGTATGGCAGGGTCACTTATGAGATGATGGAAGGTTATTGGCCTACGGCTGGAAACATGCCGAATGCGGCTAAGCACACGATTGAACATGCAAAATGGTATAACAGGATTCATAAGCTTGTCTTATCCGGTACAATGAAGGGGGCGGGATTGCCTGACACGACTGTTTTGAACGACAATTTCGCGGAGAGGATAAATGAGATCAAGCAGCAGGGAGATAGAGAGATCTTGCTTTTTGGCAGCCCGCGGGCAACGCATTCACTGATCCGGCTGAATTTGATTGACGGCTATTGGTTGTTTGTCAACCCGGTTATACTTGGGCGTGGCATTCCATTGTTTGTTGATATTAAAGAGCAGATTAAACTGGAGCTTTTGGCTAACCGGCGGTTTAAATGCGGGGTAACTGAATTGAATTATATGGTTGAATAAGGATAATGAATTGATAATTTCCCCTGTTGGATTTTCAGGGTGCAATACCTGTTGGTTTAAAAAAATTGCACACAGGTTCTGGCACCCGGAAGGCCTGTTTTTTATTACATCAAAAACCACACATATGAGAAAATTTATTTTCGGATTGTTTATCGTTATGCTAGTCGCCTCCTCACATGCACAAAACGTTACAAATTTTGAGAACATCAAATTGGAAACCAGGGAGGACTACAATCCTGCTGCCAATGCTGCAGCCTTACAGGCCTCCAATTTTCTTTTATTAACTCCGCTTGATGCAAATAACGTGGACAGGTTGAAAGCGCTTCAGTACATCATCAGGTGGATGACGGGAACCCCTGATTATAGTTTTGAGCTGGATGCCCAGGCTACAAAATTTGCAAAAAAGAACGATGACCTTCTGGGCCTGTACATGGCGGCCATGACAAAGTTTGTTTTGGAAAATAAAGCAGACTCAAAGGATCAGGATAAAATTAAGCTCAATGCAGTAAGGTTGATCATTGAATATGCACGGGAGCCAAAGAACAAAGTGAAACCCAATAAAGAACTTAAGAAGGCGATGGAAGCGGAGGAGAAGGGGCAGCTAACGGAATATTTAAAGATGTGACCCTGCCAACTTTTGGGCATTAAGATCCAAAATTTGTTTATGCTAAAAAATAATCAACGACAATAATGAAATAGCTTATTCAGGTTTTGGCCTTCATTGCATTCAATTTTATGTAAAGGACAATTAACCGCCAGCGATAACCTATGCGTAGAATGTGAAGGGGAAAGATTTTTCAGCCTGGAAACAAAACTGTGATCCTGGGGGCCAATCATACCTTACTTTAAGCGAACTTCCGGAAACGGCTATTAAATTAAACCATTTAGGTATCTTAACTTTTAAACCCGGGTATGAAATTCATTCTACTTTCCCTGCTTACGCTTATGCTTGCCGGGAACACATTCTCGCAACGGAGCAAGATTGAGGAAAACCGGTTTTTGGAAGTAAGGAGCGGTAAGTATGGACTGGCAGACAGTCTTGGTAAACCCGTTGTGCCATTTATCTATGAGAGTATCGAGTATAAAAACTCCAGGCTGATCGTCAGGAAGAATGGCTTACAGGGATTGATTACGACAAATAGCGAGGTGATCATTCCCGTGAAATACCAGTTTGTACTGCCCCGGAATAACAACCGCTTTATTCTCTGGACCACTGATTCCCGGTTTGGTTTATGCGACAACGATGGTAGTGTGATACTGCCTGTTAGATACAAAGGACTTTCATCCACGGGCAACGATGAATTCTATATAGCAAGAAATGACAGGAATTTGTATGGGGTGTATAATAGTAATGGCGATAATGTACTTCCCGAAATGTTCAATTTCTTTACAGTAGATGATTACAAAGTGTTTGCAATGAAGGATGATCAGCCGATGATTATAGACTTGCAATCTCCCAAAACTCCGCTAATCCTAGACACCAGTATTGCATTTGTAAATACAGTACGGCATCATTCTATGGGTGAGCAACTATTTCAGATTGTGAAGAAGAGTAATAAATTCGGGGTAATAAACTCTGGTAACGATGTCGTTATCCCGATTATTTATGATGAGGTTAGTTCTTCCCAGGACTGGCGTCATTATATAATTAAGGTAAAAGGCAAATTGGGAATCATCAGGGTGGATGGAATCATTGTAAAGGAGCCGGTCTATGATGCAATTGAGCTGCGGAAGGAATATGTTTTGTTAAAGAGAGATAACAAGAAGGATGAAATTTATTCATATAGATAGGTTATTTCTTGGCTGCCTTTCTGGCTAGCTGACAAGTTTCCGATAATTCGTTTTTGGCATTTGGTATCCTCTAAATCCGGGTAATTGTCATTCCCATTTTCAAAAAGGTTTCTCCTGCATGGCATTAGATTTAATTCATAAAGGAATTGTCACTTACGTTTCCAGGGAAAAAAAATTTGGTTTCCTTGATGCGGATTTCGGGAAAGAAATTTTCTTTTTTGCAATAATAAGCTCAATGAAGGGATTCTCAGGAGAGGGCGGGAAAATTGGAATACGGATATTCATGAAGGGTGATGAAGTGTGGTTTAAATTAAGAGAGTCGACCAGAGAGGAAGGAAAGTTTGAGGCTTTTGACCTTCAATCTCACTGACAGAATCTATAGTAACATTTACCATGAATTGGTGAGCCTCAGGGAAACCGCCATGACTATTACAGCGACTATTACCGGGCGACATCGTAAAGGATACTTTGCAACGATTCTGGCGTGTAAAGTGAATACTTTTATTGCATTTGACAAGGAAGGGAAAGTGCCAGTTAACTTTACAAGAGGTGAGAAGGTAACTGTGAATGTGGCAGAAATACTTGAAAATGGTGTAAGGGTTAAGCTAGCTGCCGGATAGTGGAAGGTCTGCAAAGGAAAGTAGTATAAATACATGAAAAGTGAACCAAGGAAGATGCAACGTTTGCTATTTTTATGGTGTCAGGCGTCTAAAAAATACAACATGAAATCACTTTATTTTCTCTTATTATCAATAGCATTTCTTGGGATTTCCTGTGAAAAGCCGCAAGAGGAGGTTGAGCCAGAATGGTTGAATGCCGTGGTAGAAGTAACCAGTGACGTGAATTGCGGTTTTCCCCGGCTCAATTTTTTTGAAGATGCTGAAAAGGTGAAGGCAATTACCGGGGATGATTTCCATCTAAGCTTTGTAAGTAAGGGTTTGCCGGATGAATTGAATATCCAGGGAAAAGAATTGAAAGTACAGGTAGCCAATTTACTTCCCGAAGAATCTTTTGCATGCCTCACGTTGGGGTATAATTATCCTTCAATAAAGATTAAAGGTGCGAAGGGGCGGTAAGTTGTTTAAGATTTGAGAATTCAAGGATGGCGGGCTGTACCAGGCTGCATTTATTCTAACTTCCAATAGATGGAACGATTGAACCGGGATTGAAAATTTTTCAAAGTGCAATTGGGCAGGTTACTTCTCAAATTGCATTTTTTTATTCTCATTTTGTCGTTTTGATGTTAACTTCATTATGGAATCTGGGTGAGCCAGAATAATTTCAAATCCTTCATGTATGGCGCAAAATCATTCGTCTGATTCCCATTAAGTAAAAATAATGTCTGAATTTGCTTACCTTTTTCCCCTATTTTTTGTAGGAGTTTTTGTACTGGTTCTTTATATCCTTTCAAGGAAAGGCTGGTATGAATTGGGAAATACATACCGGTTTTCACAAAAATTTCAGGGAAATCGTGTAGGGATTATATCTGCCATGATAAATGGTGTGAATTATAAAAACTGCCTCCTTTTAAAGTATGATGACACGGGTTTTTACCTTAAGCCCATTTTCATTTTTCGTCTGTTTCACACACCTGTATTGATTCCCTGGAAAGAGGTCATAAGTGTTCACGAGAAGAAAGTATTATTCTCGGAGCTTAGAGAACTTGTGATAGGAATGCCGACTGTTGCAACAATTCTATTGAGCCGGGGCACTGCTGAAAAGTTGCGTTATTTGAATACCCCAACTTTATATGAGCATTCCATGAGGTAATTAACGAAGGTAAGTGTCTCAATTTATAATTTGCTTTTAAATGATGGGCATGAACATCGTCGCGGTATCAAAGTTCACATTTTGATAGTAATTATTTCATGGCATTGCAGCAAAACAGGCAAGTTTCGAGGAGAACAAAAATTGGCGGGAATATTATTTTGTTAAGATCTCTGGCAGAATATCTGATCGGCGTTGCTCAATTCCTTTGATGTAACAACGGCATAATTTTGGCGAAAAGGATGGGATTAACTTTGCGGTTCTTCATTGAATTATTGCATTTTCATTAGTGTTTAATCCTGTTAATTTGTTTTGCAAATGGTATTCGATCCTAATAATAATATAGTCAAGCTTTGTATACAGGGCATGGCCCTGGAAGAGAGCGGGAACGCGGTGGAAGCGGCCAATATTTTTTTGCGCGCATGGAAGGAAGCAACAAACGATTTTGAAAAGTTTACCGCTGCCTACTATGTGGCCAGGCACCAGAACACTGTTGTCGAAAGATTAAAGTGGCTCGAAGAGTCTCTGCGACGTGCCTTAACAATAAATGATGTAACTGTCAAGGCTGCGTTCCCAGCATTATATACAGGCATTGCCAGGTGTTATGAGGAATTGGGACAGCCAGGAAAGGCAAAGGAAAATCATGAAAAAGCGGCATCATTTGGCGGTAATCCCACAGACGGTGGACCATTTTACCATGGAACAAAAGCGGACTTAAAAACAGGCGAACTGCTTACGCCTGGGGCTACCTCAAATTATGATCCTAACCTCACGATGAACCACATATATTTTACGGCAATGGTGAATGGCGCAGGACTAGCTGCCGCATTGGCGAAGGGTGAAGGAGCGGAACGGGTTTATATAGTTGAGCCTGTTGGTAGCTTTGAGAATGATCCCAACGTAACGGATAAGAAGTTTCCCGGCAATCCAACACGTTCATATCGCAGCAGGGAACCGTTGCGCATAGTTGGTGAGGTGAGTGACTGGGCACGATTAACGCCTGAACAAAAAAAGCAATGGAAGGATAAGTTGGCAAATAACAAGGGTGAAATTATTAATTGAGGCTGGGGCGTTCGGGTGGTTCGGGTGGTTCAACTCGTGCAATTCGAACAAGATCGTTCAAGGCGTTCGGGCCATAATAGAAATTTCGCTTAGCGATCCTTCTTCGGTGCAAGAAGTTTAGGTCATTGACATTAATACCTGGATAGGGGAAATAGATCATGATTTGAGCAATTATTAGAGACTGGATTTTGGTGAATTCTTGTGGATCGAGTGTTATCGTTTTTGATCGAAAATTCCTCGAGGAAAAAAGCGGTAAAATTGTTTTTTTTCTCATGGTTTTGGATAGCAGGTAATGGAGATTTGTGTTTTGATCGATCATCTGAAGCTTCAAATGTTGAGAGAGAGAAATTAGCTGAACAACCGGTTGCCGGGCAGGGGGAGGGTGGAATGAAAAAAATGACGCTGGAAGCGTCCAGGACGGTCATTGCCAGGGCGGAAAAAACGGAAGGTTGGAAGGCGGGGGAGGGAGGGCCCCGCGGGCGGGGAAATTCAGCCTGGTTAATAAATGGTCATACAGCCTTCAAATGCTCAGGACGATGTAACTTTAGAATCGTAAACGTTTCTTATCGTTTATTCTAATACAAAGCACACAGATAATCCAGGTTCCTGCCAGGTACACTGAGCTCATTCATGAAAATTTTTCTCCCTATACTGACCTCATTGTTCACGATTGTTTGCCATTCACAAGAGAGCCTGGATTCATCCATCCGGATAGATAACCATCAGTTTAGAATTTTGGTGCGGTATGATGAGCAGTCTGTTAAAGACCTTAACAGCGCTGTAACCATCTTTCGTGATGGCCAGAAATTATTATCTGACTCGTTGTGGAGTACAAAGCTTCAAGCCAAATTCAAGGATATTAATTCAGATGGATACAAAGACCTCTTTATTTATCAGGCTACGGGATACCGGCCAAATGATACCTATTACCTGTATTTATTTCAGGAAAAGTGTAATGATTTTAAGAGGGTGGTTGGTTTCGATGACCACCCGAATATTGACACAACAGATACAAAAGGTATCCTGTGTGCTACCTACCTGAGCGGGGTTATTGAATTTTCATTTCTGCAATTAACCGATTCCGGGAAGTTGATTAATTTAAACATCATCGAAAGTAATGAGGAAGTTCCACTGGACGCCTACAACAAGGGATTACTAAAAGCAAAACAGAAAGTGGGCAAAAGGCACGTGCCTTAAAAATTCCCGGCCAATAGGTGAGCTCCGGTGATTTTTATTTACATAAGAATAACCCTGCCATTACAAAAAAGAATTGCTACTTGGTCGCATTATTGGTTATATAAAAATGAAAATTGGTTTAAATTAGAATAGTATAAAACGTTTAGACTTTCTTCATGGCCAAAAAAAACAAAACCACCCAAACTGAGGTCAACGTCACTGATTTTATCAACTCATATGTTGAAAAGGAAGAAAAAAGGCAGGATTCTTTTCGCCTCATCGAACTCATGCGTGAATGGTCAGGCGCTGAACCAAAAATGTGGGGACCCACGATCATCGGTTTTGGATCGTACCACTACAAATATGCAAGTGGCCATGAAGGAGACGCACCACTTCTTGGTTTTTCCCCGAGAAAGGCAGAGTTCTCGCTTTATGTGAACTCGCCGGGGAATGATGATAAAAAGCTACTTGAACGATTGGGAAAATACCGAATGGCTAAAGCATGTATTTATTTCAAAAAACTGTCAGACCTGAATCTCGATGCGTTAGAAAAATTGAGCAAAGCTTCCATGAAGTACGTAAAGGAAAAATATGGGAACCAGTGACGGAACTATGCTATGTTGTCGCAAAACACCCCTGCAATGCCGTATTTGACCCCGTATTAACATCAGCGGGTGTCTTAGTTTTGTCAACGAATCAAAATCAGGAATTATGAAACCGAAAAGGATCTGGGCCAATTTAGCGGTAAGCGATTTAAAGCGCACCTCGCAATTCTATAGTCAATTAGGATTCAAATCTAACGGGGAGTCTAAAGACCTAACCAGTTTTTTCTTTAGCGAAGACAATTTTATTATACATTTCTTTCTGAAAGAAGTAATACAAACCAATACCAGGATTGAATTTGCCGATCCGAATAAAGGAAACGAAATCATATTTACGCTTTCCGCTGAAAGCAAAGGCCAGGTAGACCAATGGGCAAAGGAAGTGTTGAAAGCGGGGGGCGAGCTCGTTTCACAACCGGAAGAATTTGGCGAAGGATATTATGGTTTCACATTTGTAGACCCCGATGGGCATAAGTTTAATGTATTTTTTATGTAGCCTGCCGGATTGAGAATGCCGCGCAACTGCTTATGTGACGTCTCACCACAATGATTCTATGAAAGGATAAAACCCTGCTTTTTTTCTTTAATAGTCGGTAATTTGAGTGACCTCAAAAATTAATTATATGGATAAGGCCACTCAAACGATGCTCGGGAACCTGCATAAGAATACAGGAAAAACTCTTGAACAGTGGATAGCTATTGTACAGAAGAAAAATTTCGCAAAACATGGGGAAATAATGAGTTTCTTAAAAGGCGAACATTCATTAACGCATGGGTTTGCCAACCTGGTAGCGCTTAAAGCAAAAAAATCAGATGCCGGTTCCGCAGAAAATCCAGAGGACCTCATAGCCAATCAATACAAAGGCAAGGAACAGTTTAAAGTAGTTTATGACAAACTCATAGCTTCCATAAAAACGTTTGGAAACGATATCGAAATCGCACCCAAAAATGCCTATGTAAGTTTGCGAAGAAATAAACAGTTTGCCATTCTTCAACCGGCTACCAAATCGCGGTTTGAAATAGGCATTAATCTGAAAGGCCAGGCTGCAACGAGGAAATTGGAAGCGGAAAAGCCAAATTCCATGTGTTCACATAAAATCAGGATTTCCGAAATGGGCGAAATTGACAAGGAAGTGATGAATTGGCTGAAATTAGCATATGAAAATGCAGGGTAGAGTTAAACTTATAAAAATGATAAAGGCCAACAATGAAACTATCTTCAAAGGCGGAAAAAATTTGTAAGCGGGTAAGTGGGAAAAATGTAAAGCTTGGCGACTTGCGTACCCTGGCCAAAGAGATCAAAAAGGACCATTCTTTAGCTCTTGAACTCTGGTCAACAGGAAGTTATTTTCTACGTCAGCTTGCCATCCTCATCATGGATGCAAAACTTCTTACCCGGGAAGTGATTGACAAACTGGATGGTGACATGATGAAGCACCCGCCGGAAGAACGGAATCAATTAATAGACTGGCTACTGGCCAATCAATTGCAAAAGGATAAAAGAATAATTGCGCTGATCCGGACATGGTTGGATAGTCCTTCATCTTTACAAAGGCGAACTTATTGGTATTACCAGGCTCGGCTGAGGTGGGTTGGCCAAACACCCCCACCTGATTCAGAAGAACTTCTTTCCACAATAGAGGAACGCATAGAAAGTGAAAAGCCGGAAGTGCAATGGGCCATGAACTTTACGGCTGGTCAAATTGGCGTGTTTCAACCTGAATACCGCTCCAGGTGTATTGCCCTGGGAGAAAAGACAGGTTTATATAGAGATGAAGTTGTGGCAAAGAACTGCACGCCTAATTATTTGCCTAAATTTATTTCAATCCAGGTAGCGAAGCAAAAATAGGTGGCAAGAGACAGGATAGGGAGACTGGAATTTGGGATCAGGAATGATCAGGAATTTGGAATTTGCGTAGACCATGATTGGGTGAAGACTGAGTTGACTGGCTGACGGGTTTGCCAGTTGGCGCATTGATTATCTTACCAGCTGACAACTGTCAACTCACGATTTTAATTAGAAAACCGCATATTCATTATGACCAGATCCATGCTTCTGATTTCCGCCTTGCTTTTTATCAGGGAATTTTCTATTGCTCAAAGTAATTCAATCGAGAAAGGATTAGATTCAATATTTGGTACTTTTTCACAATCGGAGCCTGGCTGTGCGGTTTTCGTAGCCAAAGGTGATAAGATCCTATATGAAAAAGGATTTGGCAGCGCTGACCTGGAATTAAATGTAGACATGACGCCTGGTATGGTTTTTAAACTTGCCTCCATTACAAAACAATTTACAGCGGTTGCAATACTTCAACTCCACGAACAGGGCAAGATTTCATTGAAAGACAGCATTCAGAAATTCATTCCGGACTATCCTTTGCATAGTAATCCGATTACAATTGAAAGTCTACTTACACATACATCAGGTATTCCTGATTATATGCAGATTGATTACCGAAGCCAGAACATGGAACGATGGGATTTCTCCCCCAGGCAACTAATAGACAGTTTTAAGAATTATCCCTTGCAATTTGCCCCGGGAAGCAAATATGCGTACAGTAACTCCGGTTATTATTTACTCGGTTATATTATTGAAATGGTTTCGGGTAAAAAATACGAGGACTATTTGCAGGAGCGTATTCTCAATCCCCTTGGCTTGTCGCACACATATTTTGATAGGGACGGGGGCATCATACCGGGTCGCGTTAATGGGTATCGCCGGGAAGGTTCCGAATTCAGGAATGCAGATTACTGGAGTCCTTCCATCGCCTATGCGGCCGGTGGTTTGCTGTCAAATACTGAGGATTTGTATAAATGGTTTCGTGGATTATTGGCAAATAAGCTGATTAAAAAGGAAACATTAGAAAAGGCATTTACTCCATTTAAATTATCTGGTGGCTCTTTCACTAACTATGGTTATGGGTGGCAGGTGTTTTCTACCGGAAGGAATCAATCAATTGAGCATGGAGGTCATATGAATGGATTTATTACCAGTCTTGTCTATTATCCCGAGCAGGAAATTTTCATTACCCTTCTTTTCAATTCGGAAGATGCGCCAAAGGACGAAATGTCGACGAAGATTTCTGAACTTGTCCTGGGAGTGTCTTTGCATAAAGAAGTAAAACAATCGCTTAATAACCTTGTTGAATACGCGGGGACATACAGGCTGGCAACGGATAAGGAACGCACAATTGAAATTGTCCTAGAAGGCGAAAAATTGATGGCGAGGATTCCCGGCCAGGCAACATTTGAAATTGTATTTGAAGAGGAGTCAAAATTTGGCTTCAAAAATGTAAAGGAAATAAGCGGAACGTTTATAAAGGAAAATGGAAAAGTGACGAAAATGGTAATAGAACAGAATGGAAGATTTGTATGGGAAAAGAACTAGTTTTTTAACTGGTGTGTTTTAATCAGGTGGTATGAATAGAACAGCAACGTTGCGGAATCATAAGTAAATTAATTTTTAATAAATATAAGCAATGCGAAAATTAACCGTCTTATCCATGATCACCCTGGATGGAGTAATGCAGGCACCAGGTGGACCCAAAGAGGATACATCAGGCGGCTTTAAGTATGGAGGTTGGGTGGCGCCATATACTGACGAGGTGTATGACAAGGTGGTGCAACAGGAACTTCAGCCTGCGGATTATTTGTTGGGTCGGAAAACCTATGAGATCTGGGCAGATTATTGGCCATCGCACGCGCAGTTTTGGCCGGGCATCAACGAAGGAATGAAATATGTTTTTTCAAAAAAACTTAAAAGGTCTGACCCTATGGTCAAGGGCTGGAAGAACTCCACCGTGATACGTACAGCGACGGACGTGAAGGAACTTAAGGCCACAAAAGGACCTGACATTCAGGTTTGGGGTAGTAGCAAATTGATTCAACTGCTGCTTAAGAAGGATCTGGTAGATGAACTCAGGTTGAAGATTCATCCCTTAACGTTGGGTAATGGGAAAAAATTATTCGTGGATGGGGCCATTCCGGCCGCATTTGAATTAACGGAAAGTATGGTAACGCCAGGTGGAGTAATTATCGCAACTTACAGGAGAGCGGGAGAAGTGAAAACGGGAAACATGGCGGTATAAGCGATCAATGGCTACTTTTAGCTCCTGGATTTGGTAGTGCTTAGCGATACTTTCAGAACGATGAGGCTGTAATTTAAGTTCATGTATCAGTTTAGAAGTTTATTGAAAAAGATAGGTGATAAAGACCACTCGTTTGCCTTTTAAAAGGTAAACAGACTGTACCTTAAAGCGGAATTGATTGACTATAAATTTCTCTATGCGCCATATTTTAATGATTCCATTTGTCTTTTTTTCCCTCTCAGCCGCCAGCCAGGCTACTATTCAGCTGGTCTTGAATAGTGATGCCGGATCAAAAATTGATAAGGTTGAAATGTTTGATATAAGCCAGAAGGAATATTATTCGCAGGATTTCAGGGATACTTTGATTTTTAATTTTAAGAAAGAAAATATTGATTGTTACAACATTCGCTATCACTCTAACGGGAAAATGTTTCGCCAGCAGATTTGGTTAGAACCGGGATTGGTGAGAGTGGAGACACATGTCAGGAACAATGAACTCGTGATTGATACCGTAATCAATTCCCCATTTTATTACGAGGTTGCAAGATTTGGAAAGCAGTATTCAGGCATGATGAAGACGCGTGATACGATCGCGGTTAATGATTTTCTTTTGTCAACCTTCCAAAAACATATTGATAATCCATTTTCGTTAACTGTCGCTCTTCATTTCATAACGTTGAATCAAAACCGGAAATTAAATTTACTCAGATTTAAATCACTAGCTGACCAGCAAGGTGATAAATTTGACTGGTTTTTGCTCTATCCGACTGTTATTGGCCGGGTGAACAAAATATTGACTGTTGATAGGATAGAAGCTGCGGCATATACTTTTATGAGCCTGGTGGGTGAGCGTGTTAATTTATCATTGACCGGGGCGCAATATTATATCCTCGACTTCTGGTTCTTGTCCTGTCTGCCTTGCGTTGAGCAGCACGTTGAAATAAAAAAGAAAATTAGCCAGCTTAAAGAAAGGAATGTGGCTGTAATTGGCATTTCAACGGATAATAATTTAAAGATTTGGAAGGAATATCTTACAAAGCACGGGTATAACTGGTTGAATTATTTGCAGGCGGGAAGTGGAATAACCAGTGACCTGAGTATCGCATCTTTCCCTACCTACCTGATAATTGATGGCAAAGGAAATATCCTGAATTCATACAATTCTTTTTCAGATGTTTTGAAAAGGTTTGGGGTGGAGGAATAATGAAGGATGCTCTGGTTTAAGAGGCAGTTTTAATCAATCCTTCTAAATAAAAACAAGGTTTTTGTATTTTCGGGGCCGAATAAATGGTATTGCAAAAATCGACGCAATGCGCACGGATTTTTTTGAAATACAGGCATATCATGACAAATTCAGGGAGCAGGTCATATCTGTGTGGGAGCAATCTGTTCTTGCTACCCATGATTTTCTGGCACCACATGATTTTGAAAAAATTAAGACAATAGTAAAAGGAATTGACTTTACAGAGTTTTCAGTGTTTTGCCTGGTGAACCAGGAGAAGGTAACAGGCTTTGTAGGTGTAGCCGGCAAAAAGGTGGAAATGCTATTTTTAGAACCCGGGTATTTTGGAAAAGGCCTGGGCAAAAAGCTGATGGAATATGCTGTAAGGGAATTAAAGGCTGACGAAGTGGACGTAAATGAACAAAATAAGAGTGCAGTTGCGTTCTATACAAGATTGGGTTTTGAAACCTATGACAGGATGGAAAAAGACAGCCTGGGAAAGAATTATCCGATTTTGAAGATGAAGCTGAGGAATAGCCGATAGTCGATGCAGGATCGCCGATAATGTATAGCCGGAGGCAATACCATTTCGTAAGGTCAGAATTGAGCTTAATAAATTCTTTGCACTCAAAATTACAAACATCATGAACGCAAGCCAGTCCACTCCTGCCAGATGGGTACTGAATATTTCCGCGTTATTTTCTACACTGGAAATTATTGTCAGCATTGTTTTATTCGTTTCACCAGAATCTGCATTGGAGACTGTTGATATGAATGCAAAAGGCGTCGACTACGTGATCTATATGTGGGGCGTGCGCCAATTTGCGCTGGGGGTAATTCTGGCTATTGCTACTAATAAGAGGTCAATACCGATGTTGACGGTTTGTTTTGTTTTTCTGGTGACCATGTTTATTGGTGATGTGGTTATTGGCATTTTATTTAAAGAAATTCCACTCATCATTAGCGCATTGTTTATGTCCGTGATTTCAGCTGCATTGTTGTTTGGAGTAAACAGGAGAAAGTAAGCTGCTTTATAAGGCAATAGAAGTTCAATTTTTTTTTGGTACCTGCCATTTTCTTTGACGGTTTTCATACATTGGTAACATAAAGTATTTTCAAATGAACACAGCACATCACGATGAGCGAATTGCAAAAATGATCTTCGCATCCGTGTATCCATTTTATGTTGAAAAAGTGAAGAAGAAAGGCAGAACAACGGAGGAATTACACCAGGTAATAGAATGGTTAACCGGGTTCGATGACAAGAAACTGGAGCAACTCATAAAGGATAAGGTTACATTCCAGGAATTCTTCCAAAAGGCGAAGCTAAATCCTAATGCCCACCTCATAACAGGTGTAATTTGCGGCTACCGGGTAGAAGAAATTGAAAATAAGTTGACCCGGCAGGCGCGTTACCTGGATAAATTGGTGGATGAATTGGCGAAGGGTAGGAAGATGGAGAAGATTTTGAGGAAATGATTGTTTAAGTGGGGAGGCATGCCTCGTCTGCATCACCTGGTGTTAGCCAGGGTTCACCATTTTATATTGGTGTTGATTTGCTACACATCAATGCTGCCTTTGATTCCTATCGATACGGAACTGGTTCGAACCAAAGGACCCAGGTTTTTTATTATTGGAGGTCTTTTAGTAAAATATAATATTGAATTGCATGAACTAATTGTTAAATTGACTAATTCTCCCCTTGCTGTATGATGTACAAAACAATTATCCTGTTTTTTTTCTTATCGAATTTCTTGCCCGTCCTTAAAATTAACGCTCAAACTGCGCTAAAGAAAAGTTATCCGGTTGGCGAGAACAAAGCAAGGAGAATAGTTGATAAAGTGCTTGCATCCTCACCCGTGATTGACGGGCACAATGACCTCTTCATCTGGTACTATGGTTGCCGTTATAAACCCCTGCAGGGATGTCCCCAGGACATCGCCGATTATCCCATTAATATATTGCAGGTAGGGCATACCGATATCCCTCGCTGGAGGAAGGGAGGTGTGGGGGGTGTTCAATTAAATGTATTTGCAGATTCACTTTCCAGTTTCCTCGATGCCTATGACCTCCTGTATCGCATGGAAAAAGAATATTCAAACGACCTTAAGATTGTAGGATCTTCCGCTGAAACGAAACAGGCAATCAAGGAGGGAAAAATTGCGATCATTCCATCCTTGGAGGGCGCCATTCGCCTGGAAAACAAATTTTCTTACCTGCGCACTTTCTACAAATTGGGTTTGCGAAGCGTCACGTTTACCTATCATACCTCTGACCTGGCTGATGGCAGTGATGACAAGCCGTTGCACGACGGTATTTCATCAATAGGTGCTCGAATGGTGAAGGAAATGAATGAACTGGGAATAATCATCGATATTTCACATGCCTCTTCCGAGACAATGAGTGATATCCTTCGGGTTTCAAAGGCTCCGGTTATATTCAGTCATTCCAATGTAAGGGCACTTTGTAATGTCAAGAGGAACGTGCCTGACAGTATTCTCCATGGGTTAAAGTCAAACGGAGGGATCATTATGATTGATCTTGTGCCGGAGCATACTTCTGAAAAGTTTGCAGCATGGATGAAGGAAGGTGATTCATTATATTATAGTATAAAAGAACGATATCCAGATGATGCCAAGTTGTTAAATAATTCGATGGAAAAATGGGAAAAGGAAAATCCCCAGCCGGAAGTGACGGTGCGCGATGTGGCTGACCATTTTGATTATGTAAAGGAAAAGATTGGAGTGGATTATATTGGAATAGGGGGTGATTTTGACGGAATTACGTTTACTATTAAAGGACTCGAGGATGTGTCGTGTTTCCCTGCCTTACTTGTTGAATTGGCAAAGAGGGGATGGACGGAATCGGAATTAATGAAGATTACCGGAGAAAATTATTTAAGGGTATTTGAGAAGGTGGAATTAATTAGTCAATTAGACAATTAGCCAATTACTCAATGAGTCGGTATGAAAAGATGTACATTCTTGGTATTGGGTTTTCTTTTATGTCTCTCAGGGGTGGGCCAATCCGGGGCGTATATTGGTGTGAAAACTCCTTCTGAAATCCCCTGGGAAGAACTGTCCATTTCCGGCAAACGCTTTATTGTTACGGGTGAGGCACATAATGTTTCCTGTAATTATCCTTTTCAATTAAGTGAACTGAAATATTTAGTATCAAAGGGATTTAGGCACCTTGTGTGGGAAGTGCCATTTTCCTATGGCCTGATTGCCCAGGAATACATAAATACAGGTAACGATTCCCTTTTTCAATTTATTGGTGGATACAAGGAACTGGAAGACTATTGGAAGGGAGTTTATCAGTTAAATAAAGAGATGGCCGCGGGAGATAAGCTGCATTTATGGGGCATTGACCATGAAATTGGGGAGAACAGTGGAAGCTTAAACCGTGCAAGGCTCTTCATAAAGGCACTCCACCTGCTCGTGGAAGATAAGGGTGAATTACCTGTCCTCCTGCAAAAGGAGTTTCAGCTCTTAAAATTCCCTATTCAGAGCAGTGCATTGAGAGAAATTAAGCATCGGCTACAGGAAATGCAAGAGCTTCCTGAGGTTAAAGTTTTCCTTGGAAACAGCCTGACAAAATTTCAAATTCTCGTAAATCGATTGGATTACTATAAAGTAAAACGAAATGATGAAATGCTTGAAGCATTCAACGAGATCTGTACTTTATTCAAATTTGACAGTTCTGCTAAATTCCTCGGACGTTTTGGATGGGGGCATATCGACAAATCGTATAGACACTCAATGAGCTACCTGCTGGAAAACGATTTGACATCTCCTGTAAAAAATAGTACTTATGTGGTAGGTGTTCAATACATTGATTGTGCTGCTTTCAGTTCAAGAGGAAGTATTGTATTGGAAAATGAAGGAGTTGTTAATGATCGTGCGCAGAAGAGAGTGTTGCGAAAATTTCAAGACCATGATACAACTCCTATTAAGATATTTCAATGGCCCGCCGGGAAAAGTGCTACT
>Ga0196972_1000527_pt1 | contig 18722 bp, 19 predicted proteins | sample S1v_2013CmetaG_FD_148618 | JGI IMG/M metagenome (GOLD analysis project Ga0196972, IMG submission 148618) | Soil microbial communities from Anza Borrego desert, Southern California, United States - S1+v_20-13C | ecosystem: Environmental > Terrestrial > Soil > Desert | place: USA: California...
TGGGATTGCTGGCCGTGCTGGCCGTGCTGGCCGTGCTGGCCGTGCTGGCCGTGCTGGCCGTCCTGCGCGTCGTGGCCGTGCAGCCAGCCGCGCACGACGGCCAGGGCCCCGGCCTCGCCGGCGCGGGCGGCGGCCACGACTTCCTTGGTGCTGCGCGACTTCATTGCTTATTGCTTAAAGGCCGGGGCCGGCAGTTGGGGATCTCGTCGACCGTGTCCAAGCTCGTGCCGGCCTGCTGCGGCTCAGTTGCGGGGCGCCTCATAGACGATGGCGGCCACCTCGGCGGCTTCCCCACCGGCCGCGCGGCGCGCCACCACCGGCGAGCGGGGCCGGTACAGCAGCCGGATGCGCGAGACCAGGGTGATCACTTGCCGCTCCAGGTTCATGCGGTGGCGCTCAAGGCTGTTCATCCGCTCGGGGCTGGGCAGCGCCGCCGCCCGGCGCAAAGCCAGCATCGCCGGCGCCGGTGCAGAAACGCCGTGCGCCTCGGCGCTCGGCTGCTCCAGCAGCGCGTTGACTTCCTCGGCCTGCAGCCGGGCCAGCTGCTGCTGGGCGTTGTCGATGCTCTCCAGCCGCCCGAGCCTGACGTAGTTGGTGGCCAGCCGCTCGATCAGCATTTGCGCGCTGGCCGACGGGCCGGGGAATTCCTCCAGCAGCGCGCCCAGCACCGCCTCGTACTGCGCCTCCTCGTCCGGGTCCCACCAGAGGACCGCCGTCGCTCCGTGCTTGACGGCGTTGCCCGCCACCGCGCGCTTGCCCTCGGCCGTGCGCGGGCCGCCGCTGCGCTTGCTGTTCTTCGGAATGGTCATGGTCGAATTCCCTCCGTCGCCCTTTTTCGCGCGGCAGCCGAATTGCTGAGCTTTGATTCGGCTAAATGCAATACCGCTGGGCTACAAAAAAATTCTAGAACCAGAGTCGACTCATTTCCAGCTACCCTTTTCGGCAGGCGACGCAATTCGACGCCGTGCGCGCCTTGTTGAGTGTTTTTGGCGCCACATAGTCCTGTTTATTCATGAGCTTCCGGGACTGCCACCGCAGCAGCCGCTGCGGCCAAGCTCTTCAATTGGCCGCGCCCGTCTGACCTCCCCGGCCCGCCTCCTCTCCCCCTTTCGGCTGGGCTTGGCCGTCGCGCAGCAGACGTGCAATCAACCGCCTCCCCCCGCCCTTGGCAATACACCAATGCACCAATGGCGAACAATCAGATTTAGCGATTTACCCGAGTGCCCGCTGGAGCGGCACTTCAAATCGATCCGATAATTGCACCAGCGACTAATTAAGCGTCTGCAGCAACACTCCCAATAAAGTCGACAACGATCAAATATTGATCGACTCCGAAAGTCAAAAATAAAAGCGGCGAAAAGCTGCTGACGTGGGCCAAGTAATTCCGCCAAGCCGCGCGCCAGCGTGCCATTGGCGAACGCGTTGCATCAGCGCGCTGGCAGGCTGCTAGGCGGGCGGCCCACCCGCGCATGGCCGCCGGAGCAGCAGCCGGCCAGAAGCGGTGGCTCGCAGGACCAGCGTCCCGGCGAGAAGAGGACGCTGCGACGGTGCCCCGTTGGCTTGGGTCCGTGGACTGCCTAGCGGACGCGCGAGGTGATCGCCGTGAAACACGACGCTACCGCCCGCTGTGCGCCAGCAGAGCGTTAGCGACTTGGAAAAAGGGCCTGCGCCAATGGTCGCCTCGCGCAAAGATCACGGTTCTTATCGATGGCGTCGAGAGGCCCGCGGGCACCATCATCTAGACGGAATCGGCGCGCGCTAAGGGTCCACGGATGCGGCTCGAACTGCAGCCGCGCAGGTAAGAGAACGAGCGTCGATTCCGAGAGATAGATGCCGCGAGTTAATTCGCGGTGAGCCGGGCAAGAGCTGGACGGCGGCTCGCCTGATGGACGCGCCGGCTAAGACCCACTCGAGGCGCCGGCCCAGTCCTCTCGGAGGCATCGAGGCCGGCCGGTCACTCAAGGTCCGCTCTGTCCCACTGGCCCGCGAATGAGCGCTGGCCACGTGCACGTGCGGGAGCAGCCGATCCACACCCAGCTGCCAGCCGATGCACGAGTCAACTTCCGGTGCGCTACCTTTTTTATGGCGACATTGCTCGCTCTGGCACTGGAAAGGCGGCCGCACCATTCATTCCGGACCGTCTCAGCTGCCAAGCTCACCGCCCCTTTTGCAAAACGGACAGGTTCTCATTTGCCAGGTGCCGCCTGGGTTCCGGATGCGGCACGCCGCGCCATGGGCTGGCCTGCTTCAATACGGAGCCGTCCATCGGCAAGTCAGCCCGGGGACAATGCCGCCTGCACCCCTGGATGCAGGAGCACTCGGTGAGACCCGACACGACTTGGCCCTGCAAGATCGTCGCCCTGCTGGACGCTGGCAACCCTGCCGCAGCGGTCGCCCAGCTCCGCCTGCATAGGACGCCATGACCGGCGCCGAGCAGCCATCCGGCCAGCGCCTCTTCTGGCGCTACCTGCGGGACCAGCGCCGGCTGGCACTGGGCGCGCTGCTCCTGGCGGGCGCCAGCCAGGTGCTCGCGCGCGCCATCGAACGGCCGGTCGCGGTCGCGGTCGCGGCATTGCAGGAAGCAACAAGGTTGGACAACCCCAATTGCGCCGTCTAGGCTGGCTTCCCGTCTTTGAACCCCAGGGAGCCATCCAGGGTGGCAGCGACATCAGGCCCCGTGGGTCCCGTGGGCCGCGCCAGCGAGCGCGACAGCCGCCCGGCCCTGATCACATCGATCAGCGCCGTGACGCTGGCCACCCACGACATGGCGCGCTCGGTGCAGTTCTACCTCGCGCTGGGATTTTTCTTGCGCTACGGCGGGCCCACTGCATCCTTCAGCAGCTTCAGCGCCGGCAGCGGCTGCCTGAATGTCACCACCGAAGGCAGCGAACGCGAGTGGTCCTGGTGGGGCCGGATCATCTTCCATGTGGCGGATGTCGACCGGCTCTACGGCCAGGCCGTGGCAGCCGGCCTGCAGCCCCAGGGCGCCCCGAGGGACGCCAGCTGGGGCGAGCGCTACTTCCACATCACCGATCCGGACGGGCACGAACTGAGCTTCGCCCAACCCATCGCAGAGCCGCCGGCTCCGGGGCACGGCTGACCCTGGATACACGGCCGATACGCGAGAGGCCGCCGCTGACACGCGGCGAATACACCCCGCGTCCAGATTACGTCCTGCCGCGAACACCGCGTGACCAGGCCTATTTTTTTTTCCTGCTCTCCCGGTGCGGCGCCAGGCGCGCCTGGCGCCGCGGCACCGTCCCAACGCTCCATCGATGAGGAGAGCACCATGCCAGACTCGATCGTTTCTGCCCTGCAGCAAACCATGCGCGGACGTGTCGTCGGACCGGAAGACTCCGACTACGACACCGTACGAGCGCTGTACAACGGCATGATCGACAAGAAACCGCGCGTCATCGCCCGGTGCGTCGATGCGGCGGACGTCATTGCCGCGGTCAACTACGGCCGCGAGCAGAAGCTGCGGATCGCCATCCGCGGTGGCGGACACAACGGGCCGGGCCTCGGCAGCTGCGACGGCGGCCTGATGGTCGACCTGTCCTTGATGAAGAGCGTGCGGGTGGACCCCAAGGCCAAGACGGTGCGAGTGGACCCGGGTTGTACGTCGGGCGACGTGGACCACGCCACGCACGCGTTCGGCCTGGCGGTGCCGTTCGGCATCGTTGCCAGCACCGGGATAGCGGGCCTGACCCTGGGCGGCGGCACCGGCTATCTCACCCGCAAGTATGGCCTGACGATCGACAACCTGCTCGAAGTGGACATGGTGCTGGCGGACGGCACGTTCGTGACGGCCAACGAGCGCGAGCATCCCGACCTGTTCTGGGCCGTGCGCGGGGGCGGCGGCAACTTCGGTGTCGTGACCAGCTTCCTGTTCCAGGCGCATCCGGTGCGCATGGTGTACGCAGGGCCGGTCTTCTGGGAGGCCACCCACGCCAAGGAGGTGATGGCCGCCTACCGCGATTTCCTGCCCACCGCGCCGGAAGACCTGGGCGTGTTCGTCGGCCTGAAGACGGTGCCCCCGATGGACCCGTTCCCGAAGGACTACTGGGGCCGGCGCGCCTGCGCCATCATCGGCAGCTACAACGGGAGCGCGGCCGAGGGCGAGAAGATCATGGCCGGGCTGCTCGGCAAGCTGCCGGCGCCCATCTTCAACTGGATGGGCGAGATGCCGTTCCCGGCGATCAACGCGATGTTCGACCCGTTCTTCCCGAAGGGCCTGCAGTGGTACTGGAAGGGCGACTTCGTCAAGACGCTGTCCGGCTCGGCGATCGACACCCACATCGCGCAGGCGGCCAATGCGCCGAGCGACTTCTGCCTGATGCACCTGTACCCCATAGACGGCGCCGCCCAGCGCGTCAAGAAGGATGCAACGGCCTGGAGCGCGCGCGACGCCACCTGGTCGATGGTGATCGCGGGGATCGACCCGGACCCGGGCAAGGCCGAGGCGCTCAGGAACTGGGGCCGTGCCTACTGGAAAGCCGTCCACCCGTTCAACCTGGAGGGCGCCTACGTCAACTTCATGATGGACGACGAGGCCGACGGCCGTGTGCAGGCCACCTACGGGGACAACTACCCGCGCCTGGCGGCCGTGAAGGCCCGCTACGATCCGGACAACCTCTTCCGCGTCAACCAGAACATCAGGCCAGCGGCCCGATCGTGACGCGGTGCTGGTGGGCCGCTTACCGCTTTTCTTGCCGCCTGAACGTCAACGCAATCCCGCCCAGGATCAGCGCCCCACCGAGCACCTGGCTGGCCACCAGCCTTTCCTGCAGGAACAGGATCCCGGCCACGGCCGTGATCAGCGGGACGCTCAGCTGCACGGTGGAGGCCTGGATCGCCCGCAGGTGCGGGGTGACCGAGTACCAGACAACGTAGCCGGCGCCCGAGGTCAGGGCGCCGGAGACGACGGCCAGCGCCAGGCCGCGCGGGTCCCACTGCCACTGCATCGCGGCCAGCGGCAGCAAGGTGGCGGACAGGGCCGCCGCGCGGAGGAAGTTGCCGCGCGTCACGGCCTTGGCGTGGGTCGATCGGCGGCCGCGGATGCTGTAAATGCCCCAGGCCACGCCGGCCGCGGCCATCAGCGCCTGGGCCCAGAGGCTGCCCTCCACCGTCGCGCCCTGCGCGGACACCAGCACGTACAGGCCCGCGAGGGCCACCGCCAGGCCGGCCATGGGGCCGGCGGTGGCGCCGTCGCCCGCGGCCAGACCGCATAGCACCATGGTCAGCTGCACCACGCCGAACAGCAGCAAGGCGCCGACCGCGGCCGACAGCTGCACGTAGGCGAACGAGAAAGCCGCCACGTAGGCGAACAGCGCGAAGGCCGAGCGCCAGTCGCCGTCCTGGCCGTCCTGGCCGTCTGCGCCGGTGGGCCGCACCAGCAGCGCCAGCGCCGCTGCGCCCGAGACGAGGCGCACGATCCCGAAGGTGGCCGGGTCGATGCCGGTGTCGCGCAGGGCCCAGCGGCACAGCAGCGAATTGGCTGCGAAGGCGAGCATGGAGGCCGCCGTCAGGAGGGCCAGGCGTGGGGGGGTCAAGTCCGGTTCTCTCGTGCGGGTGCGTGGAGCTTCGCGGGCCGCGCTAGGCGGGGCTCATGATCAAAGCATGGGTGCTTCGGCCCCACCACTCGGCAGGCTGGGCCGCGACGGTCGCAGCGGCCGCAGCGAGAGCCGCTAGGACGAACAGGCGTGAGAGCAAGGCGACTCCTGGGGGGTTGGGCGCACGAACTCTAGCGCAGGCGGGACTGCGGACGGTCGCGCGCTGCGGTCGTCCAGCATAGGCCCCGTCGCGTTTGTCGCGAAACCGAACAACTCTCACAGCGCCTCAAACCTGGCGCGCGTCCGCCTTCCCAGAATCGCTGGAACCCAAGAACCTCCAGGGAGATCCAGATGCGGTGCACGCGCAGGCTCGCGCTCGGCGCGCTGTTCGGAGCGGTGTTGTCGGGCTGCGGCGGCGGCGGCTCTGGCGATGCGGGGAGCAGCAGCACCCCGGTGGCGGGCACCGGCGCCGGTGCCACACCGGCGAGCGCATCTGGTGGCGCCGGTGCGGGGTCCGGATCGACGCCTGCTCCCGCGCCCTCGCCGCAGGCCTTCAGTGCGTTCGGCCCGGACATCGTCGCCAGCAATGCCAGCGACCTGGATGCGCCCGCGGTGGCCCGCCTGTCCGACGGCGGCAACGTGGTGCTGTGGGTGCAGGGCAATGCGATCCTGGGCCGGCTGACCGATGCCGCCGGGGCGCTGGTGGGCGACACGTTCACCGCCGTGGAGGCGGTCGCCGACGGCAGCAGTCCGCTCGGCCTGGGCGGAGTCTCCGTGGCGCCGGCCGGCGACGGCGGCTTCGTGATCGCCTGGCGCCACGAAACCAGCCAGCCCACGACCCAGTTCAACAGCGTCACGGCGGTCCAGGCCAAGCGCTTCACGCGGGACGCGTCACCCATGTGGGAGACGCAGGCCAGCGCCAGCCTGTACGCCGGCGTGTCGCGACCGGTGATCGAGCCGCAAGGCGATGGCTTCGTCCTGGCCTGGATCGGCGAGGAGGTCCTGACCGCACCCCAGTGGGCGTACCTGCAGCGCCTCTCGGGCGACGGCGATCGGCTGGGCGCCGATGTCCGCGTCGACGACGCGAGCGCCCCGCAGGAGCGCGTCGGCGTGGCGCCATTGGCCGACGGCACCGTGGTCGCCGTGTGGCACCAGCGCGCGTTCGGCGAACCCAACACCCACACACTGCACATGCGCCGGTTCGCGGCCGACCTGTCGCCGCTCACCGCAACCGTGGCGCTGCCGGGCTTTCCGTCGCAGACCGTCTTCCCGGTGGACGCCGAAGCGCTGAACGACGGTCATGTCGCCATTGCCTGGGGCGCGACCGGCGAGAACACGCGGCCCTTCGTCCGCACGGCGGTGTTCACGCCCGAAGGCCAGGTCGTCTCCGCCGTGCAGGAGAACGTGCTGGAGCTGCCGCCCTCGGACCTGCGGGTGCTGTCCCTCGGTGCATCCGGCTACGGCGTGGCCTGGCAGGTCGAGAACGCGGGCTCGCGCCAGATCTCGGCCAGCCTGTTCCTGCAGCGCATGGACCTGGCGGGCCATCCGCTCGGTGGGCCGCAGGAGTTCGATCGGCGGCTCACCTTCTGGGTCAGCCCTACCGTCGGCACGACCGTGCGCGCCGGATCCGGGATCGACATCAAGGGCGGCGCAGACGGTCACTTCGTCGCCGCATTCCACCGGGCGGACGAGAACCCCAACACCTACCTGATGGCACGCTGAAACGCCACCGGACTTGCGGCCATGCCACCTCGAGGTGCCGGGGGCATAGGCATGGACGGCGCGCGTGCGCTGGAAACAGTTGATTGCCCAGCTTCGTGCCGCTGCTGCGCCGCCTAGCATGGGTCGCTTTCCCCATGGAAGGAACGACCCCATGAGCAAACGCACGCGCTACGCAGACAACAGCAAGCGGCGCCAGCCGGTCCAGCAGCAACGCGCCGAAGCGGCGCGCCTGGCCATCGTCCAGAGCAAGGCCGCCAAGCGCAGCGACCAGCAGCAGGCCAGGGAGCGCGCCAGCAACGAGCGCAGCGAATAGGGGCGGATCGACGCGCCCTGCCCGGCGCCGCGTTCAGGCGCCGGTGGGCGCGATTCGCACGTCAGTGACGGTGGCCGCCGTGGCGGCGATGCTCGCGTCCGCCGCGGTCGTGGTCGTGGTCACGGCGGTGCCGGTGGCCGCTGCGGCCCGAGATGCCGATGCTGATGCTCGGGCCGTACCAGGGCGGCGGCGCGGCGTAGACCGGCGCCGGCGCCACGACGACCGGGGCAGCGCCATACACCTCCGGCGCGGCGGGATAGGTGGCGTAGCCCGGGTAATCGGAGTAGACCGCGCAACCGCCCAGCAGCCCGGTTGCTGCGAGCACTGCGGCGGATGCGATGCGTTGGAAGTCCATGCGGCGATCCTCCTGCAGGGTTGTCGCTGCACCATGGCTGGCCGGCAAACTTGGCGAGCAGATGTAAGTGTGCCGACCAACATATGCGGGCCCTTGCTGTCGAGTGCGTCGGTGCTTCGTTATGCTTTTTGTTGCAATGAAATTTTCATCTCGTTAGCATTCCTCCCCGATAAGAAGAAGGGAGGCAGCATGCTGGAGCAATCCGACTCGCAGCGACGCCAGGCCGAGGCCCTGATCCTGGCCCGGCTGGCCGACCTGGTCCAGGCCGATCCGCGGGGCACCGCGCTCTCGATGGCCACCGCCTCGCTGGCGCTGCTGGCCAGCGTCTTCCCGGCCGGCCTCACGATCCAGGACCAGCAGCGCATCCTGGACAACCTGCCCGGCACCGACCCCGCGCGCATCGCCGATCACGCGATGTCGCCGGAAGGCACCCGTGTCGCGGTGCTGCTGGGCAACTACCTGATGCGCTGCGCCATCGACCACAGCCCCCTGTCCTTCGCCACGACCGAGCAGGTGCAGGACGAAGCCGTGACGGAGCATGCGCACTACCGCGCCGCCGGTGCGATCAACCATGGCTTCGAGGCGGCGCTGGCGGAAGGCTTCAGCGGGCTGGGCGTGGTGTCCATGTCGATCAACGCGGTGGTCACGCGCGCGTCAGAGCTCGGCCTGCATCCCTTCCAGGTGGTGCGGCCGCTGCAGAAGGGCGTCGCCCGCACCTTGCAGCGGATCGCCCCGCGCGACCAGGACGACAGCGAGGAAGCTGCTGTGACCGCGCTGGCGCAACAGCTGGGCATCTCCCGGTCCAAGGCGCGCGAGCACCTGCGCCAGGGCCGCGGCGGCTGAAATCGTCGGACGGGCCCACCGGACGGAAGACATGCAGGGGCCCTTCGATCCGGACCGGGATTCGCGTGAGGGTGGGACCCGCGAAGGCGGGAGTCCGGACGAACTCCGTCATTCGCGCGAAGGCGAACTCCGTCATTCGCGCGAAGGCGAACTGCGTCATTCCCGCGAAGGCGGGAATCCAGTGCTCCCGCCTTCATCGGCGCTCGAACATGGCGCTGACTCCCACTCGGCGCCTGCAGCGCCGGACAACGACGACCTCGCCGCCGCCCACCAGGCCTGGGCCGACGGCCACTGGTCCGACGCCCGGCTCCGCGCGCAAAAGGCCCTGGCCACCGCCGCAGCGCACCACGACCAGCGCCGTGAAGCATCCGCCTCCCTGCTGCTGGCCCGCGCGCTGGCCCTGGAGTCGCAGTTCGACTGGTCGCGCCGATTCGCCCAGGCCGCACTGCAGCTGTCGCGCGAGTCAGGCGACGAGGCCGGCGCGCTGGAAGCCCTGCTGGCCGTGAGCCGGGTGGAAAGCGCGCTGGGCCACGACGAGGAGGCGCTGCGTGCCGCCGCCGAGGCGGTGTCCGGCTCGCGCCACCTGCCGCTGCTGCACGCAGCCGCGCTCGATGCCGTCGGCGTGGCCTCGCTCTGGGCCGGCGACCACGGCACGGCGCGCGGTGCGCTGGACGCCGCCTGCGAGATCGCGCGCAAGCAGGCCGGCACGCGCGACGCGTCGTTCCAGCCGCTGGTGGATGCGGCCTTCGCCGAGGCGCTGCGCGGCGTGGACCAGCGACTGCAGGGTCGTCCCGTCGATGCCTCGGAACTGGAGAGCCTGCTGGCGCGGGCCCGGCAGTTGAAGGCGATCGGCGCCACCGCCGGCCTGGTGCAGTCGGTGCCCAGGGCCGCGCTGCTGCTGCTCCTGGCATTCGCGGAGTTCCAGGGCGCCCACCTGGCTGGCGACGCGGCCGGCGACGATGGCCACTACCTGGCCTGCCTGGCATGCGCCTCCCGCCTGCCGGCGGGCAGCTGGATGCAGTCGCTCGCCTGGTGGGCGCGCCTGGAGCGGGCGATGGTGGGCCGGAATCCGGAGGAAGTCCTGGAGTCGGCGCAGGCGCTGTCGCACGTCTCGGCGATGGCCGCGCACGAGCCGATGAAGCGCCTGGCCGAGCGGGTGTGCGCGCACGCGCACGAGTGGCTGCGGGACGCGCCGTCGTTCAGTGCGACGTGGTTCTAGGAAAGACGGGAGCACTGCGCTTCGTCATCCTCCGCGAAGGCGGAGGATCCAGACCCGCCCCTATCTCAAGGCGAGATAGATCAGCGAAATCACCCCGACCCAGATCGCCAGGCTGACCAGGCCGCCGAGCCAGAAGGCCCGGCTGGCCAGCAGGCTGCTCGGCGACTCGTCGGACGAGTCGAACTCGTCCGGCGGGGGCGGCGCCGCTTGCTCGGGCAGGTCGCGTTTCATGCGAACCATGGTCGGGGCGCAATCACCGATGGGCTTGTAGGACGAGAGCTTGCGCGCTTGTCGGACGTGGCGCGACGCCCGGAAGACCCGGATGTTGGGCCGGCTCGACGCCGTGGGTGCGACCAGCCCGGCCGGCCTGGGTGCCTCAGCGCGCAGTCGATTCGCGGGGGCGTAGAACCCAGGCGCGCCAGGCCTTGATCAGCACCATGGCCAGCAGCGCGCCGACCAGGTCGGCCAGCACGTCCAGCGGGTCGGCGTTGTGGCCGGGCACCGGCCATTGCAGCAGCTCGATCAGGACCCCGTAGCCGACCAGCCCGCCGAGCAGTGCCCGCGCGCTGGCCGGCCAGGCGATCGAGCCCAGCGAACCCAGGACGAAGAAGGCGAGCGCATGGTTCAGCTTGTCGCCGTACGACAGCGTCGGGTGGTCGGGCACCGGCGCCAGGGCGATGTACAGGATGGCTCCCGCACACACGAAGAAGGCGAGCATCGAGGTGCGGCGGAGGGAACTTTCCATGCGTGGGATTGCTGTGCGAATCGCGCTTGGATCGGCGCTTGCGGGAAGCGCCGAATCATACGTGCGGGCAGGCGATGCGGGGGCGCCGGCTGCTACGCGCCGCCCTTCCCGCGCGCCGCCAGGCGGCCGCGGAGCCAGCGCCCGGCGTACACACCCGCCAACGACACCACGATCGACAGCAGCGCCCCGCCGATCACGTAGGGCAGCGCAACCAGCAGCGTCTGGCCCAGGGCGGGGCCGCGCAGGCCGGGCGCCATCACCAGCACCGGCACGGCGAGCGGCGCGACCACGGAGAAGAAGGTGTTGCGGGTGAGCGCGCCCAGCACCATCGCAATGCCGAAGGTGGCCAGGATCACGACAAGGGCGGTCGCAAGCGGCGGCATGGCTGGAGCGTAGCGCAAGCGATCTGTCATTCCCGCGAAGGCGGAAATCCAGACCTCCGTCCCTACCCAGGGCAATGCGCGCTTTGCGCTGGATCCGCCTTCGCGGAGGATGACCAGAAGGTGGCGACCCGCCGCCCTACCCTTCTCCCATCCCTGCCCTGAAGTAGTCGATCGTCCTGCGCAGCCCCGTCGCCAGGTCGACCTGCGGCGTCCAGCCGCCGAGGGCCTGCTGGGCGAGCGTGATGTCGGGGCGGCGCTGCTTCGGATCGTCCGCAGGCAGCGGCGTGAACACGATGCGGCTGCGCGAGCCGGTGATGCCGATCACCTGCTGCGCCAGTTCCAGCATGGAGAACTCGCCGGGGTTGCCGATGTTGACGGGGCCGGTGAAACCGTCGTCCGTTCCCATCGCGCGGATCATGGCCTCGACCAGATCGTCGACGTAGCAGAAGCTGCGCGTCTGTGAGCCGTCGCCGTAGATCGTCACGTCCTCGCCGCGCAGCGCCTGCATGATGAAGTTGGACACCACGCGGCCGTCGTTCGGGTGCATGCGCGGTCCGTAGGTGTTGAAGATGCGCACCACCTTCACGCGCAGCTTGTGCTGCCGGTGGTAGTCGAAGAACAGGGTCTCTGCGCAGCGCTTGCCTTCGTCGTAGCAGGAGCGCGGGCCGATCGGGTTGACGCGGCCCCAGTAGCTCTCCGGCTGCGGGTGCACCTCGGGGTCGCCGTAGACCTCGCTGGTAGAGGCCTGCAGGATCTTGGCACGCACCCGCTTTGCGAGGCCGAGCATGTTGATCGCGCCGTGCACGCTGGTCTTGGTGGTCTGCACGGGATCGTGCTGGTAGTGCACGGGCGAGGCCGGGCAGGCCAGGTTGTAGATCTCGTCCACCTCGACGTACAGCGGAAAGGTGACGTCGTGCCGCAGGAACTCGAAGCGCGGGTGCGGCAGCAGGTGCTCGATGTTCGCCTTGGACCCGGTGAACAGGTTGTCCACGCAGAGCACGTCGTGGCCCATCGCGAGCAGCCGGTCGCACAGGTGGCTGCCCAGGAAGCCGGCGCCGCCCGTGACGAGCACGCGCTTGACCAGGTTGTAAGTCCGCATGGGGTTGGAAGCTGTCATTCCTCTTGTGCCGGCTTGGCGTGGGGGCCGGGATGCTTGCTCTACGGCTGGGACGATACACGCGTTTTCGGGAGGGGCCGGGTCAAGTACGCCCGCACAGCCGCCACATCGCCCAGCGAAGGCGGCCCCTGCACGACATCCACTTCCCCCAGCAACTGCTCCAGCTGGACGCTCCCACCCGCCGGCCGCAGGTAGAGCGTGTCGGGCGCGACGAAGAAGCAGCGCGGGTGGTCGCCGGCGGTCACCACCTGCAGGGGCGCGCCGGACGCGTCGAAGAACTGCCAGCCGCCGGCCTGCAGGTCCACGTCTTCGGCGTGCGCGATGGCTTCGGCGTCGGAGCCGAAGACGAGCAGCGTCCGCCGGGAGGCGCAGAGGGCGAAGATCATGGCCGGCGCTGCGTCGGTCGCATGTGCGGGCGCGAGTTCAACTTGGCTGGCCCTTGCGCGCGAGCTCTTCGCGCAGCCGCTCATCCTGCTCGCGCAGCTCGGGCGTGAAGGCCTCGCCGAAGTCCTCGGCCTCGAAGATGGGGCGGATCTCGATCTCCGAAGGGCCCGGCATGGGGTTGGGGCAGCGCTTGACCCAGTCGATCGCTTCCTGCATCGACTTGCACTGCCAGATCCAGAAGCCGGCGACCAGCTCCTTCGTTTCGGCGAACGGGCCGTCGATGACGGTGCGCTCGCTGCCGGAGAAGCGCACGCGGGCGCCCTTGGCGCTGGGGTGCAGTCCCTCGCCCGCGACCATCACGCCGGCCTTGACCAGCTCTTCGTTGAACCGGCCCATCGAGGCCAGCATCTCTTCGGAGGGCATCACGCCCGCTTCGCTGTCGGCCGTGGCCTTGACCATCACCATGAATCGCATCGGGGGCTCCTTTCGGTGAGAGGGCAGCTGGTGCCCATTCTGGTACGACGGATCAAGTGGGTCGGGATCGACATTTCATCCTCCGCCCCTTTCTGGTCATCCTCCGCGCAGGCGGAGGATCCAGCGCAACGCGCCTCGGCCTTTGGGTGAGGCGGAGGTCTGGATCCCCGCCTTCGCGGGAATGACGACCCCCCTACGCCGCCATCTCCCCCCGCCCGTTGGTCCCCTCCACGTCCCCGTGCCGCTGCACGCGTTCGGAGATGCGCTCGCGCAGGCGCCAGCGCGCCGCGTCGGTGAGCATGCGGCCGGCCCAGCGGTAGACGTTGTACTCGCGCACGTTGCTGCGCAGGTTGGACATGCGCTCGCGCTGCTCGGCCGCGGGCATCAGCAGCGCGCGGTGCAGCGCGTCGGCGACTTCCTCGACGTGGTAGGGGTTGACCACCAGCGCCTCGGGCATGTCGCGCGCGGCGCCGGCGAAGCGGCTGAGGATCAGCACGCCCTGCTCGTCGTCGCGCGCCGCCACAAACTCCTTGCACACCAGGTTCATGCCGTCGTGCAGGCTGGTGACCAGGCAGACGTCGCCGGCACGGTACAGGCGCGTGACCTCGTCGTGCTCGTGGTGCTGCGCCAGCAGCCGCACCACGTCGTGCCCGTGGGTGCCGAAGCGCTCGTTGATGCGATGTGCCAGCTGCGTGATGCGCTGCTGGAAGGTCTGGTACTCCTCGAGCTGGGCGCGCGTGGGCGCCGCCACCTGCACGAAGGTGAAGCGGTCGCGCCACTGCGGGTATTTCTCCAGCATGCGCTCGACCGCGTGCAGCCGCTCCAGGATGCCCTTGGTGTAGTCGAAGCGGTCCACGCCCACCGCGATGTGGTGCGCACCGGGGATGTCCAGCGCCTCGCACACCTGGCGCCGGCACTCCTGAGGGGAAGGCAGCTGCGTGGTCTCGGCCGCGGAAGGCCACTCGATCGAGATCGGGTAGGCCTCGACGAAGGTCTTGGCGCCGCGGTAGGACACGGTGGAGTGCTCGTGCTCGATGCGCGCCTCCAGGTAGCGGTCGACCGAATCGATGAAGTTCCGGCAGTGGAAGGGCGTGTGGAAGCCCATGATGGTGCTGCCCAGCAGGCCCTCCAGGATCTCCTGCCGCCACGGGCAGATGCCGAACGATTCGGGGTTGGGCCAGGGGATGTGCCAGAAGGTCAGGATGGTTGCGCGCGGCAGCTTGGCGCGCACCATCGCGGGCAGCAGCGCGAAGTGGTAGTCCTGTACCAGCACGATCGGATCCTCGCCGCGGGCCTCGTCCACCACCGCGTCGGCGAATCGCTGGTTGATCTCACGATACGCGTGCCAGTCGGACTCGCGGAACACCGGCCGCACGTGCGCCACGTGGCACAGCGGCCACATGCCTTCGTTGGCGAAGCCGTAGTAGTAGCCCTGCTCCTCCTCCTCGGTCATCCAGATGCGGCGCAGCTGGTACTCCTTCTTGCCCGGCGGCAGCGGCACGCGGTCGTGCCGGTCCACCACCGCGCGGTCGGCCGTGCCGCTGCCGTGCGCGATCCAGGTGCCCGAGCAGGCACGCATCACCGGCTCGACCGCCGTGACCAGGCCGCTGGCGGGACGGCGCACGAAGGGCTTGCCGTCCTGCCCCTTCTCGTGGATGTAGGGCTCGCGGTTGGAGACCACGATCACCTGGTCGCCGCGCAGCTGGCTGCGCAGCAGGCCCTGCAGCCGCGGCGCGTCCCAGCCGATGTCCGGGATGTGGCTGCGGCGGTACTCGTCCTCCAGGTCGCGCAGGCGCGTGCGCAGCTCGGCCGCGATCGGCTCCAGCTCCGGCGCCCCGCCGCCCAGGGGCCGGATCAGGCCCTCGCCGCGCAGCAGCGCGCGCGTGCCGGACACCCAGCCGCGCCAGCTCAGTTGCGCGACGATCATGGTGACCAGCGCGATGATCACGCCGAGGCCGGCGATCAGGATGATCAGGTACTGGCGCGTGTCCTGGCTGCGCCGATCGATGAAGCTCAGGTCGTGCAGCAGCACCAGCTGCCCGACGGGGCCCGATTCGGCGCGCACCGCGTGCGCGCTCACGTGCACCGGGCCGCTGGGCAGTCGCAGCTGCGGATCGGGCTCGGTGCCCAGCTGCTCGGCCTCCAGGCAGTTGAGGTCGCGCGGGAAGTTGGCCGTGCGCACCAGCAGCTCGCCGAACGGCGAGCACCAGCCGATCGCCACCATCCGCTCGTCTTCCACCGCCCGGTTGAACAGTTGCTGCAGCTTGCGGCCCTTGGGGTCCTGCAACGCCTCCGCGATCGATTCCGACAACGCGTTGGCCACCAGGTTGCCGCGCAGGTTCATGTCGCGGGCGAACCAGCGCAGGGTCAGGCGGTCCATCACCGGCAACGCGAGGTACGCGGCCGCGGTCAGGACGATGATCAGGGGAACGAGGAAGCGGAGCTGGAGGTTGATTGCTTTCATCAAGGGGAGCGCCGGCCGCGAGTCACCCCGCAGGGTACGACCCGTGGGGCCGTTCGGGGAGGGGCCCGGCAGGCATTGCCGCAGCCCAGGACTCGTGCCGCTCTAGGGCAGAGTGCGTTGGTTCGGGAGGGTGTACTTTACCGCTGGGGCTTGAGGAGCGGGAAATGGGGTTTGGTTGGCTCAGCTGAACGCTGCGGTATCGCCGCGGGCCCGTGTCCCCATCATTCCCGCAGGCTGCGTCATTCCCGCCGGTTTCCGTCATTCCCGCGAAGGCGGGAATCCAGTGCTTCCGATTTTGGCAACGCTTCGCGTCGCGACTGGATCCCCCGCCTTCGCGGGGGGTGACCAAAGTTGGAGATCGCGGCTCAACCTTCAGGCTCTTCCATCCCCAACACCTCTTCCCACAAATCCCCTCCACTGCGGATTGCCCTCCTCGATGAGTCGCAGCTTCCAGATGCGATTCCACTTCTTGAGCTGCTTCTCGCGCCGGATCGCGTGCTCCATCGAACCGAATAGTTCGTAGTGGACGAGATGCACCACCTCGTACCGCTCGGTGAACCCTTCGACGACATGGTTCTTGTGCTGCCACACGCGGCCGATCAGGTCCGAAGTGACGCCGATGTAGAGCGTCCCGTTGCGCTGGCTGGCGAGGATGTAGACCGCGGGTTGCTGGTCGGGCATGGGGCGGACGGTAGCGAAGGGGCTGATCGCCTGAGCGGCTTCGCGGCGATGAATCCCATCAGTGCTGACGAGAGCGCTCCTCCGCCCTCTCCGTCATCCTCCGCGAAGGTGGAGGATCCAGTGCGACGCGCCTGCGGCAGCTGCTCAGGTCAGAGGTCTGGATTCCCGCCTTCGCGGGAATGACGGCGTATTGGTCATCCTCCGCCCTGTCTTCGTCATCCTCCGCGAAGTAGGAGGATCCAGCGCGACGCGCCTACGGCGAATGTTCAGGCCGGAAGCGCGTCCTAGCGTGAGAGACGCGACCGCATCAATCCCAGCACCGCCTCTGCCGTCTTCTCCGCCGCGCCGCGGTGCGCCTGGGCGAACTGCAGGGCGGCCTGCACGTGCGCGTCGCGACGCTTCGGATCGGCCGCGATGGCCGTGGCGACGGCGATGCCCTCCTCCAGCGTGCCGACGCGCACGGCCGCGCCGGCGGACTGCGCGTTCTCGGCAGCCTGCGCGAAATTGAAGGTGTGCGGTCCCATCACGACCGGACAGCCACAAGCGGCCGCCTCGATCAGGTTCTGGCCGCCCAGCGGCAGGAAGCTGCCGCCGAGCAGCGCCACGTCGGCGAGGCCGTAGTACAGCGGCATCTCGCCCAGCGAATCGCCGATCCAGACCTCGGCCGGCGCCGGCCCCTGCGCATCGGACCAACTGCTGCGCCGCGACACCGTGAGGCCGGCCTGCTGCGCGAGCGCGGCCACCTCGTCGAAGCGCTGCGGATGACGCGGCACGACCAGCCACTGCATCGCCGAACGGCCAGCTTCGCCGCGGGAGCCGACTCGCTTCGACCGCGCAGCGGCCAGCGCCGCGAACAGTGCGGCCTCCTCCCCTTCGCGCGAGCTGGCGAACATCAGCACCGGCCGCGCGAGGTGCTCGCGCCACTGGCGCCCTCGCGCGAGCAGGCGCTCGTCGGGCCGCGCATCGAACTTCAGGTTGCCGAACACGCCCGACACGCGGGCGCCGGTGCGCGCCAGCCGCTGCGCATCGGCATCCGTCTGCGCCCACACGGCGTGCAGCGACGCGTAGGCCGGCCGTGCCAGGCGCTTCATGCGCAGCGACTGGCGCAGCGACTTGTCGGACAGGCGGGCGTTGGCCAGGGCCAGCGGAACCTGCGCGGCGCGGCAGGCCTCGGCCAGGTTGGGCCAGACCTCGGTCTCCATCAGCACGCCGGCGGCCGGCTGGAAATGCGCGAGGAAGCGCCGCACGGCCTGCGGCGTGTCCCAGGGCAGCCAGGCCTGCACGTCGCCTTCGCGCAGCAGCTTCGCGCCCTCGGCACGGCCGGTCGCGGTGCCGTGCGTGAGCAGCAGGCGCAGCGAGGGATCGCGCTCGCGCAGGGCCCGCACGAGGATGGCGGCGGCGCGCGTCTCGCCCAGCGAGACCGCATGGACCCACAGCGCGCCCGGCGTGGCCGGCGCCGCGTAGTAGCCGAAGCGCTCGTCCACCGCCTCCAGGTAGCCCGGCTCGGCGGCGCCGCGGCGGCGCAGCTTGCGGCGCAGCAGGGGTTGCGCGCCGCGCATGACCAGGGAATAGAGGCGGCGGATCATGGGGCTTCGAGGTCTGGATCCCCGCCTTCGCGGGGATGACCAGCTGACGCCATTTCCGCGGGCTCAGACGTCACTGCCTGCGTGCTCCGTGCCGCTCGTTCACGCCAGCACGCCTGCCAGGCCTGCCACACCGCATCGACGTCGGGCGCGGCATCGCCGCCGACCGCACGCTGGTGCGGCCGGCCGACGGGGCCGGCACGCCACACGCGCGGCTGGCTGAACACCTGCACCAGCGGCAGGTCCAATGCGATGCCCATGTGCGACAGGCCCGAGTCGACGCCGACCAGGCCGGCACAGCCGGCCATCACGTCGAGCAGGCGGGCGAGGTTCATGCGCGGCAGCACGCGGGCCGCATCGCCCACCTCGGCTGCGATCGCGTCGCCCAGCGCCCGCTCGGCGTCGGAGGCCTGCGGCAGCAACAGTTCGAAGCCCTCCTTCGCCAAGCGGCGCCCCAGCTCGGTCCAGGCGGCGCGCGGCCACTCGTTGTCCGGTCGCGTGGTGCCATGGGCCAGCATCACCTGCGGCGGCTCTGCAGCCGGCGCCGCACGCCAGGGATAGACGGGGGCCTGCTCGTGGATGCCGGACGATTCGTAGCCGAGCGCGCGCGCGGCCAGCAGCCGGGTACGCGCGACGGCGTGGATGCGGGCCGGCATGGGGATGGGCCGCTGCAGCATCAACTTCACCGGCCACTCCCAGCCGCACAGCTCGCTGGCATTGCCGAAGGTGGCGCTGAAGCCGCCCGGCGCCAGCCGGGCCTGGCGCGCGAACCAGGCCGACTTCACCAGGCCCTGGCAGTCGATGACGGCGTCGTACGCCACCTCGCGCAGCGCGGCGCGGTGGGCGCGGATCTCCGATCGGGTCGGCGCGGCCCAGCGCGACTTGCG
>Ga0196972_1000528_pt1 | contig 18707 bp, 17 predicted proteins | sample S1v_2013CmetaG_FD_148618 | JGI IMG/M metagenome (GOLD analysis project Ga0196972, IMG submission 148618) | Soil microbial communities from Anza Borrego desert, Southern California, United States - S1+v_20-13C | ecosystem: Environmental > Terrestrial > Soil > Desert | place: USA: California...
GAGGGTCGTGTATCTGGAAAAATCAAACTTGCCGGCAAATGCCTGAAAATTCGCGAGCGAAATTCCGGTCATGGCGTCCATGAACTGTTCGAGGCGTTTGGGATCGCGATAGAGCTCGTCGAACATCGGCTTGCCGCTGCGCTTCACTTCGTTTTGCGGGCGCCCGGTCCGCAGCGCCTCCGTCAGGTCGCCCCAGAAGGGGTAGAGCCTTGCGTTGGCCATCTCCAGAATCCCGCCGATGTAGGAAGCGCTCTCACGATCGAGGAAGCGGGCGGTGTCGCTTGTGTTGCCGTAGCGCGCGTTCCTGCCTTCGCCCTCGCGGGTCAGAAGCTTCAATGCCACCAATGCGTCGAAGAAGTCTGGATTGGCTCGCGGATGCAGATCGAGCGTGTCTTCCAGCTCCTTTCCTGTCATGGGCCGTTTCCGGAGCACGGTAAAGAGGCCGATTTCGACGGCGCTGAGCAGTATCTTGGATGGCCAGAAACCGAAGCCGATGTCGAGGATGCGGGCGGGTGATTCAGTGGCGGTACTCATGATGGTCCTCTCAAGCAGTTGAACAGGGGGATTGCTACCAAAGCATGAAGATGGTGGTTGCGGTGAGGATAGCGACGCAGCGGTTGAGTCTCCGTGACGCGAGCGGGTCGCGCAGGACATGCCGTATGGCTGCGCCGAACAACACCCACGCGAACAGGATAGGTGCGGAGAAAAGCATGAACAAGGAGCAGAGGACGGCTTGGCCCGCATAGCTGGTCGCGCTTTCCGCGAATGCGGTGACAACAGCAATGGCAATGAGCCATGCCTTCGGGTTGACGAACTGGAATACCAGCGCTTGCGCGAGCGGTACTGGCGTCGAGCATGCGGCCTCGGTCGTGCTTGCCGCGTTCCAGAGCCGGCGTGCCAGCCAAAGGAGATAGATGGTGCCGACCAGCCGCAGCAGCCAGAGGATGCGTGGCTCCGCAAGGATCATGGCTTGCAGTCCGGCGGCAATGGCGGCCAGCAGGAGTGCGAATCCGATCAGGATGCCGGCGAATTGCGGCAGCGAGCGTCGCACACCGAATGCCAGGCCGGAAGCCGCCAGCATCACGGTATTGGGTCCCGGCGTTGCCGTAATGAGACCGGCAAATGCCGCCAGCGAGAGTACGGTGCTTGTTTCCATCTTGCGATGCCTCTTTCCGGAAACTGTTGTGGATGGGATAGTGGAGCGGGGCAGGCAAAGCGCCGGCCCGTAGGAACGAACAATACGGAATCGCGCACCGATGGACATCGTCAGAAAGAGCCATTTTGCAATGGCTCTTTGGGCGCGCCAGTCAGGCGCCGAGTGTGCTGATGACGGCCGCTGCGGCGGCGCGGTTGGACAGATCGAGCTTCAACAGGATATTGGCGACATGGCGCTTGACTGTGTGTTCGCTGAGATGGAGCCGGTCGGCGATCATGGCGTTTGTCAGGCCGAGCGAGATCAGCGTGAGAACTTCCTTTTCACGCGTGCTCAGTGACGCGAATTTCGTCCTCAGTCCTTCCGAGCCATTGGCTACGGGGGCGGCAGTGCCGGCTGTGAAGACGGGAATCTGGCGATTGTCGAGTTCCAATACGGTCCTGGAGTCCGTATAGCTCAGGCCGGACCCGACGGTGAGGTCCCGGACGACCCCAGTGACGAGCACTTGCGGCGTGGTGGAGGCGAGGGCGAGTTGTCGTGCGAGCTGCACGGTCACGCCGCTGACTTTGTCGTGGCGCTTCTCGGCTTCTCCGATGTGCACGCCGCAGGAAAGCGGGACGCCTTGCGCTGTCGCGTCTTGCAGCAAGGCTGCTGCGCATTGCACCGCGCGCACCGGGCCGTCGAACCATCCGTAGATTTCTTCATTCGAGGAAAAGAACGCCACGCCACGGTTCGCGGAGATCACGTTCATGGCGCGCTGGCGTAGCTCGGCGAGCTTGCGTTCCCACTCGGCGTCGCCCCACTTGAACGCCTGGGTGACAGGATCGACGATGGCGGCTGCCACAACGGTGACGAGGACGGTGGCGTCGCTGGGAGCCGGACGGTTTCCGGTCACGAATTCCTGGATTTCGTTGGTGATTGCATCGACGTTGCCGGTGAAGAAAAGATGGTCGCGCCCCTCCAGTTCCGCATACCGCGCGCCGTCGATACTTTCAGCCAGGCGGCGGCCGGAAGATACGGACACGCGGGAATCGTCGTGCCGATGCAGGATCAGCGTGGGAACCCTGATCGATGGCAAAAGGTCGCTGACGTTGATCTCCGCGTTCATCCTGACCAGCGAGACGGCGGCGGTCGGGCTCGCGGAGTGGCGTTCGTAGCGCGCCCACCAGTCGACCATGCGCTCGTCGTCGCTCAGGCTGGGTGCGAAGTAGCGCAGGCTGGCGCCTGTGCCCCAGCCATTTTCCATGGCGTCGATATAGCCGGCCAGCCCGGAACGGTCGAGCACATCCGGGTGGAACCGCGAGTAGGTGCCGTAAAGGACAAGCGCGCGCGTGCGATGCGGGTAGGTCGCCGCAAACAGCATGCTCATCGGCCCGCCTTCGGATACGCCAATCAGGACCGCGTTTTTCATGCCCGCCGCGTCCATGACGGCACGGACGTCATCCATCCGCGCCTCGAGCGTTGGCAGGGCATTGCCCGGCACCCTGTCGCTCAGGCCGGTTCCGCGTTTGTCGAAGACGACGAGCCGGGCAAAGCCCGCAATATTTTCAAGCAGGCGCCGGAATCCCGGATGCTCCCATTGCAAGTCCACATTGGAGACGAATCCGGGGACGAGGACGATATCGATCGACCCTTTCCCGATCACCTGGTAGGCGATGCGATGGGTTCCGCTTTTCGCATATTGCGTAGTGGGAATGGTCATCGGAAACGTTGAGCTGACGCGACATCGCCATTGTAGAGTTGGCGGCCACGCGGCTGCAAGACGGGCGTCAGGATGTTCCGTCCACAAGGTTCTTCAATAAGGTGTCGGCGGAGGAATCAGTAGGGCCCCGCTATGAAAATCGCCCTGAAGTCATTCACATTCGTCAGCGTTGGACCCGTCACCACGGAGTCGCCGAGTGCTGTGAAGAATCCATGTCCATCGTTTTGTTCCAGGCATGCGGATGGGTGAATGCCCATGCTCCAGGCACGCATCAGCGTACTTGGGTCCAGTATCGCCCCGGCTATCTCCTCCTGCCCGTCCACACCATCGGTGTCGCCGGCAAGCGCGTACACACCCGGCTGGCCATCGAGGGATATCGCCAGTGACAGCAGGAACTCGACGTTACGGCCGCCGCGGCCGTTGCCACGCATCGTGACAGTGGTTTCGCCGCCTGACAGCAATATGCACGGTGCGGAAAACGGCTGGGCGTGGCGCACTACCTGTTTCGCAATGCCGGCCATGACCCTGGCTACGTCCCGTGCCTCGCCTTCAATTCTGTCTCCAAGAATGTGTACCGGAATGCCGGCACCGCGCGCCACTTCTGCACTTGCTCGCAGCGCCATCTGTGGCGTGGTGACGGTGATGGTCTGTACACCGGCCAAGCGGGCATCGTCGGGTTTGACGGATTCCGCCTCCGCGCTGTGCAGCAAGGCCAGCACGCTTTGCGGCGCCGTGATGCCATAACGCTTGAGGACGGCAAGCGCATCGGCGCAGGATGTGGGGTCGCCCACCGTGGGCCCCGATCCAATATCCACGGGATCGTCTCCCGGCACATCGGAAATCAGCAGCGTCACGACTTTCGCCGGGTAGCACGCTGTGGCCAGCCGTCCGCCCTTGATCGCGGACAGGTGGCGCCGTACGCAATTGATCTCGGAGATGGACGCGCCGGATGCCAGCAGTGCCCGATTGACCGCCTGCTTGTCTTCGAAGGAAATGCCGGGCGCCGGAAGCGAAAGCAGAGCCGAGGCGCCGCCGGAAACCAGGCACAGGACGAGATCATCGGCGCCGAGGTCCTGCACCATGCCGAGCATGCGCCGGGCGGCGTCGTGTCCAGCCTGGTCCGGTACCGGATGTGCTGCTTCTACGATGTCGATCCGGCTGCACCGCGCGCCATGGCCATACCGCGTCACCACCAGGCCCGAGAGTTCGCCGTCCCAGTGCTGCTCCACGACCCTGGCCATTTCCGCGGACGCTTTGCCGGCGCCGAGCACGATGACCCGGCCGCGAGGCCGGGCCGGCAAATGCTGCGGCAGGCAGCGGGCGGGTTGTGCCGCCGCAATTGCAGCCTCGAACATGGAGCGCAGCAGTTGCCTGGCTTCGCCGGGTGACATCCGGATCATGCTCGCGGTTCTTCAAGCCGATGGAAGATCATGGCTCTGCCCCATCATTCGATGGCGACCTTGATCTCTTTGACCAGTTTCGCAAACCTTTCGGTGTCGTCCTTGATTTGCGCGGCCATCTGCTCGGGCGTATCACCGATCGGCTCTGCGCCCATATCCTCCATCTTCTTCCTGAAGTCCGGCGATTTGACGATCTTGACGATCTCGGTGTTCAGCCGGGTCACGATGTCTTTGGGTGTGGCCGCCGGGGCCAGCACGCCGAACCAGGTCCCGAGGTTGAAGCCCTTGAGGCCCGCCTCGTCCAGCGTCGGCACGTCGGGAAGCGCGGGCGAACGCTTGAGCGTTGTAACGGCCAGCGGACGCAGCTTGCCCGCCTTGATGTGGGAAAGCACCGGCGGAATGGTATCGAAGGACATGTCGACCTGGCCGCCGAGGAGATCGATGGTCAGTGGCCCGCTGCCTTTGTACGGCACATGCAGCAACTGCACGCCCCCCATGCGTTCGAACTGAGCACCGATCAGATGCTGGCCAGTGCCGTTGCCGTTCGATCCGAAGGTGTATTTTCCGGGCGAGGCTTTGGCCAGTGCGAGAAGGTCCGGGACGTTCTTGGCCGCCATGCTGGGATTGACGACGAGTACATTGGGGACCAGTGCCAGCGTCGTGACGGGCGCAAAGTCCTTCTGAAAATCGTAGGGCAGTTTTCTGTAGACGCTTGTGGCAATGGTGTGATGCACGGCGCCGACCAGCAGCGTGTGTCCGTCCGGCTTGGCCTTGGCGACGTAGTCCGCACCGAGCGTCGCGCCGGCGCCGCCCTTGTTTTCCACAATCACGCTCTGCCCGAGCACCTTGGACAATTCCTGCCCGACTGCTCTTGCGAGTACGTCGGTCGTGCCGCCGGTTGCAAACGGCACGACGAGGGTGATGGTCTTGGACGGCCAGCTCTGGGCGATGGCGCTGCCGCTGGCGAGGCCCGCAGCGAGAAGGCTTGCCTGGATGAGTGATGTCAGTCGGGGAATGGTGATGCGCATGCTTGTCTCCTGATAATGTCGTTAGGCTGTGCGGCGTGGATTGCGCTTATGCTGCCTTGGTAGCGGCCAGGCCGAGGATGCGCTTGCATATCGCTTCCGTGACCTGTGCCGTGGCGGCCTTGCCGCCGAGATCGCCGGTGTGCAGCACCGGGTCGGCGGTGACCTGTTCGACGGCGTCCATCAGCGTGCGCGCCGCCTGCGTTTCTCCGAGATGCTCGAGCAGCATGACGCAGCTCCAGAAGGTGCCGACCGGATTGGCGAGGCCCTTGCCCATGATGTCGAACGCAGATCCGTGAATGGGCTCGAACATGCTCGGATAACGACGCTCGGGATCGATGTTTCCGGTTGGGGCGATGCCGAGACTGCCGGCGAGCGCGGCTGCCAGATCGCTGAGGATGTCGGCATGCAGATTGGTCGCCACCAGCGTGTCGAGCGAGGCGGGGCGGTTGACCATGCGCGCGGTCGCCGCATCGACCAGTTCCTTGTCCCATTTCACATCGGGGAATTCTTTGGAGACTTGCAGGGCGATCTCGTCCCACATCACCATCGCGTGGCGCTGCGCGTTCGACTTGGTTACAACGGTCAGCAATTTGCGCGGACGCGACTGGGCCAGCCTGAACGCGAAACGCATGATGCGCTCGACACCGGCGCGGGTCATCATCGACACATCGGTGGCTACTTCGATCGGGTGTCCCTGGTGGGCGCGTCCGCCGACCCCGGCATACTCGCCTTCGGAGTTTTCGCGCACGATCACCCAGTTCAGGTCTTCCGGCTTGCACCGTTTCAAGGGCGCATCGATACCGGGCAGGATACGCGTCGGGCGCACGTTGGCGTACTGGTCGAAGCCCTGGCAGATCTTCAGGCGCAGGCCCCACAGCGTAATGTGATCGGGGATATCCGGGTCGCCCGCCGAACCGAAGAGAATCGCGTCCTTGTCGCGCAGGGCGTCGAGCCCGTCGGCGGGCATCATCTCGCCATGCTGCCGGTACCAGTCACCACCCCAGCCATAGGAGGTGAACTCGAAACGGAATGCGCTTTGATGCTTGGCCAGCGCCTCCAGCACGGTCTGTCCAGCCGGAATCACTTCCTTGCCGATGCCGTCGCCGGGTATGCATGCGATCTTGTACGTCTTCATGGGATTGCCTATGTGAGGAGGGGATGGAGCCCACTATAGGACTTGCGAGGCCTAACAAACGGGCATAAAGTTGAGCCATCATTAACTGGTGGGTTAACAATGTCCTCATCCGCCTCAGCACCATCCGAAATGGCCTTTTTCAGCCTGCTGGTGCGCGCCGGCAGCTTTTCCGCAGCGGCGCGCGAAATGAATGTGACTACCGCCGCGGTCAGCAAGCGATTGAGCCAGATGGAGGCGCGCCTCGGGGCACAGCTACTGCACCGTACGACACGCCGGATCGGATTGACGTCCGAAGGCGAGATGTATCTCGCTCACGCGCGCCGTATCCTCGCCGAAATCGACGACATGGAGCAGATGATTGCCGGCGCCATGAAGGCCCCCAAGGGATTGCTGCGCGTGAATGCGACCCTGGGTTTCGGCCGCAGCCACATCGCCCCACTGGTCTCCGACTTCAGCAAGCGCTATCCGGATGTCCAGGTCCAGCTACAGCTCACCGTGAACCCGCCGATGCTGGTGGAGGACGCCTACGATGTCTGCATACGCTTCGGCGAGCCGCCTGATACGCGCGTGCTTGCGCGCCGCATCGCATCGAACCGGCGTCTGATTTGCGCGGCGCCCGCTTATCTGGAGCGATTCGGTACGCCGCGCACCCCGCATGAGCTGACGACGCATAATTGCATCGGCATCCGGCAGGGTGTGGAAGGTTACGGAATCTGGCATCTGACATCCGGCCAGCGGATGGAGACGGTGAAAGTGCGCGGCGACCTGAGCACGAACGATGGCGGCGTTGCGGTCAACTGGGCGCTGGAAGGACACGGCCTGCTGATGCGTGCCGAGTGGGACATCGCCAAGTACTTGCAGAGCGGACGGTTGCGGCAGGTCCTGCCGAATTGGGAGACGCCGCCTGCCGACATCTACGCGGTTTTTCCGTATCAGGTGCAAACTGCGGCGCGGGTCCGCGCCTTTGTCGATTTCGTTGCCGCGGCCTTTTCAAGCTCGACGCCGATGGGCCAGGAACTCGCCAAATGGTCCGGGAACGAATGAGCGGCGTCGAATTGACGAAGTCAGTCCAGCCTGAAATTGAAAACGGGCCGCTGCAGCGATTCAGAAGCTGCAACGGCCACTTGCTTTAGTAGCCGAAATTGATGTTGTTGTTTGCAGTTTGAACCGGCGACACGTTGGACGTGATGCCGCTGGCGAAGGCCACGTTGTTGCCGTTGTTGTTCTCCACATTCTGCGACTGGCCGATCATCTGGGACGCGTCGAAGGTCATGTTGGTCGGCTTGCCGTACAGCTTCGGCATGTCGTACTTCGGCGGGCAATACGAGCAGCCGCCGCGCACTGCTGCCATGGCTTTGCCGTCGAGATCTGCGGCGATGGAAAGGTCTTTGATCAGAAGGGTCGTCATGTTGGGTTCCTCAAGTCTGTGAAGTGTGAAAAGTGTGTGCAGTGCGTGTATTGCTTAGAGCAGGCCGAGGCCCTTGTCGCCCGCGTGCGACGGGCTGGCTGTCGAGCCGACGCCGCCAACGAATGCGGCGTTGTTGCCGTTGTTGTTCACGACGTTCTGGCTCTGGCCGACCATTTGCGAGGCGTCGATCGAGAATTTCTGGAAGTCGAACTTGGGCATACCGAACAGCGGCGCCCAGCCGGGCAAGCCTCGGCCGCCGCGTACGGCCGACATGGCGTCGCGGTCGAGATCCTTGGACACGGACAGGTCTTTCATCATCAGGGTTGTCATTACGGGGTTCCTCAAAGGTGGTGTCGAGTTGGTGAAGAAGCGCGCTTTTCTTGCGCTCGACAGACCTATTGCAGGTGGCGTGCCAGCGCAGGGTGCGTACGCGGCCCGATGCCGTAAGCTGCTGAATTAATGGAGAAAACCTAGTAATGAGGGGTGCCTGGATGCGGCAGGCAAGCTAGGCGGAAGCCGGGGCGGTGATGGCTTGGAGCCGACAGGCCGGCAGCATTGGTTCGTACACGGCAAACAGAATGGCTTGATGCACAAATGCCAGGCGTTTACTGCTGCGCCGCAATGCGCTTTGCGACGAGACTTTGCAGCTGCCATAGATAACGGTCGTGGATGCCGTGCTCCTCGAGCCGGGCTACCGTGTTGAACAGGTATTCGGCCCCGGAGCCCCAGTGCCCGCACGCGGTGACCAGGGTATCCGCGACCTGCTCGGGAGCCAGGCGGCCGACATAGGATTTCGACTCCCGGTTTATCACAAAGGCAATGGCGCGCAAGGACAGTCCTTCGCTTGTCACGGTGATCCAACGTGCAACGGTATTGGGCGGTTTGACCGTGGTCTCGCGCCGGCAGAGCTGGTGGAGCTGCTCCCGCAAGGTGTCGCCCGGCAGCCGGTAAAGCATGCCCTTGCACTGGCCGCCGCGGTCAAGCGACATCATCAGGCCGGGGCACTCGGGCGTGCCGCGATAGCGGCGGATCCGGAAGCAGAATGAGCGGTGCCATCCATGGGCGATGCCGCAGCGCTCTTCCACATACGTGCATTCCGGTTTCCAGATCAGCGAACCGAACGCGAACAGCCAGACATCGCCGCCTTCAGGGCGGCCCAGGAGCAGGTTGTCCACCATCGTCTCGTAATCTTCGTCTGACTGGTACGCAACGCCGGGAAGAGGGCCAGGATCGGCGACGACCCGGTGTACCTGCGCGACCAGGTCGGCAGTCAATGCCATGCGGCGGTTCTTCATGGTGGCTCCTTACCGAATCAAGCTATTGGACGGCGAAACAAGAGAAACGCGATGCGTCTATTCGCGCAATGATAGCTTGGTCGGGCTTCTTCAGAGCGGTGAAGGCCGGGGCTTGAAGTCACGCTCCGCGCGAAGATGGAGGATGCCGTCCGCGGCAAGGAAGATCACTGCGCCCCAGATGGGCGCATACGTGAACCACTCACCCTCGGAGATGCGTTCGCCGAGAAGCAGCGACACAACCAGCATCAGGATGGGTTCGACGTAGCTCAGCAGCCCGAAGAGGCTGAAGGACAGCAACATGTTGGCCATGCTGTAGCTCATGAACGCGGCAGCGCTCATGATGGCGAGGCCCGCAACCAGGAGGTAGAGGCGAGGGGTTTGGGAAAACTGGTGAAGCGCGTCCGCATTACCCGCAACGAACCAGGCAGCGACGGGAAGCGTGATGGCCATGTCGAACCACAGCCCGCCCAGGCTGTCGGTATTCAGCTTCTGCCGCAAGGTGAAGTACGCCGGAAAACCGATGGCTACGGCCATCGCTTCCCATGAGAATCCCCCGACACGAAGTAGCTCATGCGCCACGCCCAGGAATGCGCTGCATGCTGCGGTGGTTTGCAGGGCGGTCAGGCGCTCTCCATACAGCAGCCGGCCGATGATGAGCATGGACAGCGGCATGAGGAAATAGCCGAGCGAAACCTGGAGTGCCCGCCCATTGACGGGCGCCCACAGGAACAGCCACTGCTGGCTGCCAACCAGCACGCTGCTCAGGAGCAGTCCGGCTGCGAGCAGGGGCTGTGCGCGGAGGCGATCGGCGATGCCGCGCACCAGATGCCACTGGCCGGTCACAATGAGAAACACGGTCACGCACGGCAGCGTGAGCAACATGCGCCATCCAAAGATCTGCTCGCCGTCCAGCGGATGCAGCAAGATCGCGTAATAGTAGAGGCCGGCGAACAGTGCCGACGAAAAGACCGAAAGAACGACGCCTTGCTGCATGGATGCGCTTCGCATCGTTTCAGGCGTACTGCGCCACGCCGTTGCCGAGCGACCAGTTCTCTTTCGCGACCTCGACAAGGCTCACGAACACGTCTTCCGGGCGGATGCCGGGCCGGTCGCCGAGCAGTTCGACGAGGCGCCGGTACAGCGCTTTCTTCTGATCGGCGGTGCGGGTGTTGTTGGCGGTGATCTGGATATACACGACGTCGGCGCTCCGGGCGACGCCGAGATAGGTCGGGCTGTAGCGGAAATTCGCCGCTTCGTGCTCCGTGATGGTCATGAACTGGTCGTCTTCCGGCACGTTGAATGTTTCGTGCATCGCCCGGTAAACGCCGTCGAAAATGGCTTGGCGGTAGGCTTCCGGCTTTCCTGCGCGCATGGAGATGTGAACGAGTGGCATGGCGGCTCCTTTCGATTTATCCGGACTTCATGGTAAGCGCCGCCACATTATTTTGATATGCTATGGGAATTAATATCAGCGATAACGATTTGAAATGATGGAGCGCCCCCTCGACCTGGATGCCGTACAGGCTTTCATCCGTGTTGCCGAGCTCGGCAGCTTCACGCGCGCGGCCGAAGCGATGCGGACGACGCAGGCTGCGGTCAGCCTGAAGCTGAAGCGTCTCGAAGACAGGCTCGGCTGCCGGCTCGTCGAGCGTACACCCCGCTACGTGCAGCTTTCGGCGCGTGGCGAAGCCTTCCTCGATCACGCCCGCGAACTCCTGGAGGCGCACCAGCGCGCGCTCGGCGTATTTGCCGCCAGCCGCCAGCGCCTCACCATCGGCATCAGCGACCATGTGGCGGGGCCGGAGCTTCCGGCGCTCATTGCGCGCATGAACACGCAAGACCCGCAGCTGTTGATCGAGATCCGGATCGGTTCGTCGGGCGACCTGCTGCAAAGCTACGACCGGCGAGAGCTCGACACGGTGATCGTGCGCCTGCACGCGGGGCGCAGCGATGGGGAAGTCCTTGCCGAGGAAAAATTCGGCTGGTTTGCGGCACCGAGCTGGCAGCATCGCGCCGGCGAACCCCTGCCGCTGGCCACGCTTGCCGAGCCCTGCGGCGTGCGCGCGCTGGCCGGGCAGCTTCTCGATGCGGCTGGCGTGCCGTGGACGGAGATCTTTGTCGGCGGCGGGGTTGCGGCCGTCTCCGCTGCCGTCATGGCCGCGCTCGGCGTCGCCGCATTGGCGCCGCGCATGGTGCCGTTTGGCGCGGTTGACGTCGGTCCCAGGCTCGGGCTTCCCGATCTGCCGCGCTTGCCGGTTTTGCTTCATTCAAGGGTCAAGGACGGCCGGGCGCGCGAAGCGCTTGCCGCGCTTTCAGCGGCGTTCAGGGGTGCGGTCCGGGGTTAGGCGCCGGACCGAAAACTTGGTCAACCCGCTTCGCTGAAAGAAAAGAAGTGCTTGAAGCCGGTAGAATCGTCCGCTTTCAAGGAACTCAGGCGGACATGAGCATGGAGTGGACAGGCTTTCTTCGCACCTTCGGATTATTCTTCGCCACCGCAATCGCCGAACTGCTCGGATGTTACCTGCCGCTGCTTTGGCTGACGGGTAAGGGAAGCATCTGGCTGCTCTTGCCTGCGGCACTCAGCCTGGTGATGTTTGTCTGGCTCCTGACGCTGCATCCGACGGCCAGCGGCAGGGTCTATGCGACGTATGGTGCGGTCTACATCGCGGCCGCTCTGGGATGGCTCTGGCTGGTCGACGGCGTGCAACCGAGCTGGAGCGATGTCCTGGGTGTCGCCCTCGCGCTCTGCGGAGCGGTGGTCATCGTGACGGGGCAGCGAACAGCCTGAGCCGGCATGAACGCTGTTCCTGTTCGTCGCCATGGCCGTTCTCATGCAATCGGTACATTCGCGGCGCGCCGGAATGTACGGTGCAACTCGTTCCTTGCTACTTCGCTTCCAAGCCGCCATGACCATTGCGACAAGTCCACGCATTCATCCTCGCGCCTCCTTGTTCAGTACCTGATCCGACGGATCAGAAGCGGTAGCTGACGCCGACGCGCAGAACCGGATAGGCCTTGAGATCCTTCACTTCATCGCGGAGACGAACGTTTTCCGCGGGGAGCCCTGGAGGAGCACGCCGAGGTCTGCATTGAAGCCGAAGCCGGCCTTGTCGCCGGCGACGGCATTGCCAATGCTCCTGAAGGAAATGGGTTGCATCCCCCGGCATGCGCAAGGGGATGCAGATGCGCGCTTGCTTATAACGAAGGACGGATGGCGATATTCAGTGCCGCGCTTGCTTTTACCTTGTTTGCCGACAAGGTTTGCGGCTGGCCAGCGGCGACACCGCAGTACGCGTCCTTGCCCGCTGCGGCCACCCCGCAATACGCGTCCTTGCCTTCTGCAGCCACTCCGCAGTAGGCATCCTTGTCTGCTGCAGCCACTCCGCAATAGGCGTCCTTGCCTTCCGCAGCCACTCCGCAATAGGCGTCCTTGCCTTCTGCAGCCGCACCGCAGTAGGCATCCTTGCCCGCTGCAGCAACGCCGCAGTACGCGTCCTTGGCTTCCGCGGCCACACCGCAATATCCCGGCTCCGTCGTGCCCGGCTCGCCAAACTCTTGTTTATACAGTCCGCGCGTCGTCTGCCCCGCCGTGGACAGGTTGCGCGCGTCATCCTCACCGCGCATGCCGAAATAGGGGAAATGGTGGAGGAAGTAGCCGAACACGCGCCGGCAATCCTCGGCGTACTTCAGCGTGTCCAGGATATGGCCGTGCCAGAACTTGTCCACGGCCTTGTTCGGCACGATCGTTTCGTCGGGGTACTTCGCCAGCAGGGTCAGGAAGCGTTTGTACTCGATTTCCATCGCGTCGGCGTATTGACGGGACCAGCCGTATCCTTCTTCACGGTCCATCAGCTTGAACTTGATCGGGCTCAGGTCGAGTGCGTCAATGGCCGCGACGATTTCATCCTTCGTTTTTCCTGGCAAATTCGCTTTCATGTTGAATCCCCTATGCAAAGATTAAACGCCGCAGGACAACGATGTCCTGCGGTTCGACACCCCACGCTCAACCGAGTCGTGATTGTGTTGGAGCAGGGGTGTGATGTCTTCGCCGCACATCGGCTTGCAAAAGTAAAACCCCTGGATCTGGTCGCATCCGTTCATCTTCAGGAACTGCAGCTGCTCGTCCGTCTCGACCCCTTCCGCAATGACCTTCAGGCGAAGGCTATGGCCAAGTCCGATGATGCCCAGTGTCATGGCCATGTCGTCCGCTTCCTGCGGGATGTCCTTGATGAAGAAGCGATCGACCTTGACGCAGGTGACGGGCAGTCGCCGCAAGTACGCAAGCGACGAGTAGCCGGTGCCAAAGTCGTCGATCGAAAGCTGGATTCCCATGGCGCGCAATTCCGTCAGCACGCGGATCGCATGGTCGGTGTTATGCATCACCATGCTTTCCGTGACTTCCAGTTCCAGCCATTCGGGCGAGATGCCGCTGGCGGCAAGCGCATCGCAGATGTCTTTGACGAGGTTCGCATGCCGGAACTGGCGCGCCGACAGATTGACCGCGATCGGCGTCGTGGGCAGGCCCTGCTGCTGCCAGGTCCGGACCTGTTCGCACGCCGTCTTCAATGCCCAATTGCCGATCTCGATGATCAGGCCCGACTCTTCGGCGACGGGAACAAAGTCGGCCGGCGATATCCAGTTCCAGTCCGGATGGCGCCAGCGCAGCAGCGCTTCCACCCCTGCGATCCTGCCGGTATGCAGATCGAGCTTGGGTTGATAGTGCAGTTCCAGCTCGCCGCGCGCCGTCGCATGGCGCAGGCTGGCCTCCAGTGCCAGGCGCTGGAAATGGCGTTCGTCCATCTGCGATGAATACAGTTTGTAGGTATTTCCCTCTGCCTTGGCGCGGTACATTGCGGTGTCCGCGCTCGTCAGCAGGGTCTCGACGTCGGTGCCGTCGTGCGGATAGCGGCTGATGCCGATGCTTGCACCCACCAGCAGTTCCTGCCCCTCGAAGGTGAACGGTTCCACCAGCGCCGCCAATACCTTGCGCGCAATGGTGAGAACGTCGCCGATATCCGCGAAGCGTTCGATGAGCAGCGCGAATTCATCGCCGCCGAGACGGGCGACGATGTCGCTCTCGCGCGTGCATGCGGTCAAGCGCCGGGCGCACTCCTGCAACAGCCGATCTCCCGCGCCATGGCCCAGGGTGTCGTTGACCAGCTTGAAGCGATCAAGGTCGATGAACAAGACGGCGAGCCCGGCACAATGGCGTGCATCGCGCGCGATCGCTTGCGTCAGGCATTGATTGAACATGCACCTGTTGGGCAGGTTGGTCAGCGAATCATGGGCGGCGACATGGCGCAGCGTGTTTTCTACCGACTTGCGCAGGAAATACTGCCCCACCTGGCGTCCGATCGAGTCGAGCACTCCCGCCACTGCATCTTCCTGCTGGTTCAGGGCCGGCACGGTGCAAACGATGACGCCGAACAGACTGTCCGCGGATTGGATGGGGAATGCCGCCAATAGCGATCCGGATCCGTCGGTATGCTGTTGCGCAAAGACCGTGCTGCGCAGACGGGCGGCCTGCTCGGATACGCCCGCTGCATCCGCCTCGACTGATGAGCCGGGCCAGCGCAGGTTCTGGGTCAGGCGCTTGCCGCGCTCATCCATGCGATAGAAGACGCCATTGGTCCAGCCAAAGCCGGTGCACACGATCTCGATGACCGCCGGCATGACCTGCTGCGCATCTTCGGTGGCCGACGCCACATGGCGCGTCACCCGGTGCTCCACTTCGGCCCGTACACTCGCCAGCTTGCGCTCGGTGATGTCCATCACGATGCCGTCCAGGCCATTTTCCTTGTTGCGCCGGCATACCAGTTGCGTCCACACCGGCGCGCCTTCGTTTTGCGCAATGCGCAGTTCGGCCTGGAACTCTTTGGCCGAGCGCAAGGCACTCTCGAATCCGGCCTTGACGGTAGCGGCGTCATCTACATGCACGCGCGCAAGAAAATCCCGGTAGTGCATCGGCCTTCCGCCCGGCGCAAGGCCAAAGATGCGATAGGTCTCGTTGGAACACTCCATGCGCCCATCGGCCGGATAGAGCTTCCAGTTGCCCAGGCGCGCGATGCGCTGCGCCTCGTTCAAGTTCGCCTCCCGCTCGGAGAGATCCTTGGTGATCTCGCGGGCGATCTCCAGCGCCCGGCTGCGCGATGTCGCAATCGAATACAAGAGATAGAAGAGCGAGGCCGTCAGCAGGAATCCGGTAGCGAGGGAAAGCCAGGGCGCCACGCGGTCGAAACCCAGTATGTAAGCGTCCTTACGCGCCGTGAACTCGACATTCCATGTGCGGCTTGCGATTACCATCGGCAGGCGTGCGACGAACTGGTCGTCGTCCACGCCGGCGGGTTCGGGCGCCTGCGAGGGATGCAGGTTGTGACTGTCGAACAGCAGGCGCGGCACTTCGCCGGCGGCCTGGGGCCGGCCGGCTGCCGGTCCCGTATCGGACAGGCGGAAGCGCACGTAATTGAGTTTTTCTTCGTCGAGCACACCGTGCATCAGGTTGCGGACGTTGAAACCGGCGCCGAGCGAGCCCAGGTAGGCGGCGCGCCGCTCCTCGACCGAGCTGAGCGGCATCCCGTAGCGGTACACCGGCAAGCGCACCGCCAGGCCGAGATGCGGGTTGCGGCCGTTGACCTTGATCAGCGTGCCGGAGGAGGTGAGGGCGCCGGTGTCGCACGCTGCTTCCAGTGCCGCCCGCACGGGCGGATTCGCTGCGATGGCGAGACCGAAGTTCGGCGCGCTCTGATCCATCGGTTCAAGAAAAGTGAGGACCGTGTACTGGTCCCGTTCGCCCGCCGGTTTGATTGCAAAGCCCGGATAACCATCGGGCGTCATGCTCGTGTCGAGCCGGACCTGATTCTCGAACGCCTGCTTGCGTTCATGCGGGACATGCTCGGCATAGTTGATGCTCTGGAAGCCCGGATAATGGGTTTGCAGATTCAGGCCGGTGACATAATCGTGGAACTGCTGGCGCGATACCGGCACCGGTGTGTTGAAGCGCGCAGCGAGGCCATGGATCACATCCGCATACGACTGGATGCGCCGATGGATCGCTTCCTGCCCCTCGTATGCCATGCGCTCGAAGCGGAAGCCGGCCTGTTCCTCGATCTGGCTTTTGACGAAAGAAAAGAAGAAAACCGAGAGGACGATGCCGACGGTGAGCACTCCCCAGGCGCTCACCAGCGGCCACACCGAGATGCGGCGGTCGGCCGAAGCGTTCTTGTCTCCGCCGGTGCGCGGCGGCCTCGATGCAGTCCTTGCCGGCAGCAATGGAAACGGGCGGCGGCCCGCTGCGGCATCGGATCTGCGGATGAACATCATGCAACCGGCCCCGGCCGATGCGAGCCGGCGGAATGGCCCTTGTCCGCCACCCGTAGTGACCGGCGAAGGCTGGTGGTTCCGCACCCGAGACACATGATCGTGGAATACATCCAATGAGAGTAATTGCGCCGCAGCGTTGACATGGCGCCGTGCCATGCCGCCCGGAGCAAGCCGTGCAAGCGCCTGTCCTTAAGTCCAAGCTAATGCCATCCTTGCCGTAAGGAAATTACTGTTAAAGAATATTAGTTGCCGTTTTGCTCAGTGCGTCTTTGCAAAAGGGTAGTGCGAGGCGGGTGCCGGCTCAGGCCGGTTCTTTTTCGACTTGGTAGGTTGATTGGACAAAGCCGCACTTGCGGCGGCAGGGTCGCAGGAAGGCTGGTCTACATGACGATCGCGAAGTTGAACTAAGCATTCATTGCCGCCGCTCTGAAAATGCAATGACCATGCTCATTCGATATCGCCTCTTAGATGCTGCGGTCCCGCGAATCGGTTTGGCCCGAAGTGTCAGAGTCAATCGGTAACGATTCCAAGATAACCTTGATCCTGCAACGGTACATGAAATGGCCCAGGTAGAATGCGACGACGAATGCAAGCGAAGTGACAGGCGAAAATGGCGTGCCCCCCAAAAGAATCACGGCAACGAACCACGCAAGCATCAATGCCATGAAAATTGCAACGCCTTCTGTGTATGCGCGCCCGATATTTGTCGTTAGCCGGCCGCCGCAATGCGGACATGCAAACGCTTCTTTGACCAAGTGCATGCCGATCCTCTTCGTGCAGCCGGGGCATCGCAAAGAGCTATATGTTGGAAGTTCCTGCAGTATGTCCATATGAAGTTCAACGACCAGGATAATCGGCGGCGCAGCAGCTCGGGCTGATTCTCATGTCAAGTGCTGGCACGATGCCTCCACAGCTGGCACGCAATAACTGCCATCATTAACCCAAAGGCACCCTGTGCTTGGGCATCTGCCAGATAGCGCTCTACGCCTGTAACGTGTGACCAGAACTCGGCAAGTTTGCACCACTTGCTTGAACCATCGCTGCATGGATCGATTTTATTGAGCCAGATATATCCAGCATGCGCAAACAGCAGGCACGTCATTCCTGCCGAAAGAGCGGCTCCTTTGCGCCATTGCACCGGCCCTGGATACAACGGCTTATTCTGGTCATACCATCGTCGCATCAGTACACCTGTCTGTCATGAATCGCAGGAACGCAAATTGGCATCGTTTCCTGTCGATTTGCATCCCATACCCATGAATTCGATTCTCCGGAATTCTGTACCACCCGTTTCATGCCTGAAAAGTATTAACGGAAATGACAGATCCCGCAAGCCGGGATCGAGCGTGAGAAAATCCCGCAGGAACAAGCCGAGCCGATGCGTCTGGAAAGACGAGTGTGTCAAATGCCCTTCAAAACTGAACTTGCACGCGTGAGCCGGGCGGCATTCCTGAGCCTCATGGGCTGTGCGCTTCTGTACTTTTTCTATGCACTCGCCTGGCCGCTGTTGTCGGGGGCGGCGACATGGGGCATGGACCTGTTGTCGCGTGCCGGCGCCTTGTCTGCTGTTTTTCTTGCGCCAGGCGCACTCGCCACGTTCGGGTATGGCGCCCCGGTTTATGCCTGGTGCAGGCGCCGCAACGCGGCGCACTGGTGGACTGCCGCGCTGATTGGTGTAACGCCCGGCGTCGTCACGATCGCGGTCGGCAAATTCTGGGGTATTTATCTCGCCGTGGGCGGCACTGCAGTCTCATTGCTCACGCACGGAATTTACACCCGACTCTGGGAAGACCGCGACGGGTGATATTGTTCGCGCGCCGGCGGGCATGCACGTTCATCCCGCCACGCGCGCCTTCTTGCGTTCAAACATGCGCTGGTCCGCCGTCTTCAACAGCGCATCGATATCCATGCCGTCGCCCGGATACTGCGCCCAGCCGATGGAAGCGCCGACGCGGCAGGCGATGCCGGGTTCGACGTCGACCGGCGCTGCGATCACTTGCAGCAGCTTCGCGCGCACCGCGCCGATATCCTCGACGGAATACATCCCGTGCAAATACACCACGAACTCGTCGCCGCCGAAGCGCGCCACTTCGTCGTCGGCACGCAAGGCCTTCTTGAGGCGGGCGGCGATTTCGATCAGCACCTTGTCTCCCGCATCGTGTCCGTGCTCGTCATTGACTTGCTTGAAAAAATCGAGGTCGACAAACAGCAGCGCAAACTTCAGCGGCATCACTTCGGAAGCCGTCGAGGCGCGGAATTCGATCTG
>Ga0196972_1000529_pt1 | contig 18649 bp, 13 predicted proteins | sample S1v_2013CmetaG_FD_148618 | JGI IMG/M metagenome (GOLD analysis project Ga0196972, IMG submission 148618) | Soil microbial communities from Anza Borrego desert, Southern California, United States - S1+v_20-13C | ecosystem: Environmental > Terrestrial > Soil > Desert | place: USA: California...
CGAAGGTATCAATAACCGCATCAAGGTCATGAAACGCATGGCTTACGGCTACCGGGACAGCAGCTACTTCTTCCTTAAGATCAAGGCCGCATTTCCCGGAAATCCGTGAAGAACCTTATTTCACGAGCGTTACAGGGACGTTCACGAGATGGACGACCTTGTTCGCTACCGAACCCATCACCAGATTGCCAACGGGGCCAAGGCCGCGCGTCCCCATCACGATCGCCTCGCAACCGATTTCATCCGCGTAGGCGGCAATCGCCGGAGCGATGGCCCCGCTGCGCCAGTCCGCCCGGTAAGCCACGCCGGCATCGTCGAGGATTTCCATTGCGGATTGCAACACGCGTTGCGACTCGGCGGTCTGGATGGCCTTGGCTTCCTGCAGGGACAAATAGGCATTCGCGCCGACCTCGAACGGTTCCTGGACGTTTAGCAGATGGAGCTGGATGGCGGGATTGTCGCTGGCCAGCGATGCGGCGTAGCGCGCGGCGTGCTTCGCACTTTCGGACGCGTCGACCGGAACGAGGATTTTTCGCATGGCGGGTCCTTGCAGGGATGTCTGTTGTTCTCCCGCGGAGGCTACCTTTTGGGTAAAAAAATTCATTTGATGTGAGTCAAACGCGTCCGGAATGGCGAAAACGCCGCATTTTTACGTTGGAACGGGACTTCCCGAGCATCATGGTTGCGGCGATGCCGAGGTTGCAGCTAATATTGCTCGGGATCAATTTTTTAGCAGCACGGGAGGTGCTGCCGCATGCCGCAAACCACGGTTCAATCGCGCAGACACTCTCCGGCCGCGTGGCATGCCGCCGTCGCGCTGCTCTTCATCGCGCTGATGTGCGTCGAACTGTTCGCGCTCCATCTGCTGCGCACCACCGAATCCCGCCTGTCCGACGTGTACATGCAGCGCCATGCCGCCGCTTACAAGGCGGATCCGGACATCGTGATCGTCGATATCGACGACGCCAGCATGGCTGCCATGCAGGAAATCGCCGGGCTGTGGGCCTGGCCGCGTGAGATCCATGCCGACCTGCTGGAAGCGCTGGCCGAGTTCAAGCCGCGTGCCGTGGTCTTCGACATTGCGTTCGCGGAACGGGATGTGAAGCGTCCCAGGAGCGATGCACGGTTGTCCGATGCCATTCGCGCCACACCCTACGTCTACCTGCCGGCCGTCCAGCTCGGGCAGGGGCCGGCACAGCAAGCCCTGCCAGACCTGGCGCCATCTTTCGGCCTCGCGCATGCACGGGCGAATGAAGCGACATCGGCGATCCTGTTGCCGACCGCCGTCGACAAGGATGCGTGGCGGCTCGGCCTGATCAACAGTATCGAGGACAGGGATGGCGTGTTGCGCCGTTACCGGCTGCATAGCGATGTACAGGGGTGGAAATTGCCCTCGTTGCCCGCGCGGGTGGCGGCCGACATGGGCGCCGCGCTGCCCGCAGGCGGCGAATTCCTGATGCGCTGGCCTGCGGAAGGGCACAAGCGCTATCCCTACAGCGAACTTTACCGCCTGCTCACCGAACTGCGGCCGTCGCTGCCGGCTGCGGAACTGGCCACGCTCGACAGTCTTTTTCGCAGCAAGATCGTCGTCATCGGAAACTCCGCCGCCGCGTCATTCGACCACCACCTGACGCCGCTCGGCGGCGGCTACCCGGGCGTCGACGTGCTAGCGCTGGCGATCGACAACCTGAAGAATGCCCGCAGCATCGCGCCTGTTTCGCCTGCCTGGCCGCTGCTGTTCGGCAGCCTGGCGGTCGCGGGAATCGCCTTTGCCTTCGCGCGCCGTATCAATCCGCTTGCCACAGGGGCGGCGCTCGCGGCCATATCCTTCGCGGCGCTGGCGTTTGCCGACAGCGCCATCGACCGTAACCTGATGATTCCCGTCGCCACGCCGCTGGCCCTTGCCTGGGCCTGGTTCCTGACGGCCGCCATCGCCGGGTACCTGCGAGAGCGCCGCACCCGCGAACAGGCGGTTTCGCTGTTCCGGCGCTTCCTCAATCCCAAGGTTGTGCAGCAGATCGTGGAGCAGGGCGAAACCGTCGAGAGTCTGTCCGGCCGCACGCGCGACATTACGGTGCTGTTCTCCGACATCCGCGGTTTCACCACGCTGTCCGAAAGCCGCCCGCCGCAGGACGTGGTGCTGCTGCTTAACCGCTATTTCGAACGCCAGGTGGAGGTCGTCTTCCGCCACGGCGGCACGCTCGACAAGTTCATCGGCGACTGCATCATGGCCTTCTGGGGCGCACCGGTGGACGACCCTGACCATGCCCGCCGCGCCGTCGCCGCTGCAATGGAGATGCAGGAAACGCTGCTCGAGTTCAAGCGCGAACTGCAGGCGGAAGGCTCGGACGTCGGCGACTTCGACGTCGGCATCGGTGTGCACAGCGGACCGGCGGTGGTCGGCTTCATCGGCGCACAGCGCAAACTCGATTACACGGCCATCGGCGACACCGTCAACCTGTCCAGCCGCGTGGAAGGCTTGACCAAGGGCGTCGCGCGCGTACTGGTCACCCAGGATACCGTGCAGGCCTGCAAGAACACGGACGCAATGGACGATATCGAATTCCATCACCACGGCGCCTTTGCAGTGAAGGGACGCGCCGCGGAAGTCAACCTGTACGAACCACGGAGGAGAACAACATGAAACGATGGATCCTCATGCTCGCCGGCTTGCTGGCCGGCGCGGCGCATGCGGAGACTGCGCTCACCACCCGGTCCACCGAACTGCAGTCGCAACCGCAATCCGATGCCGCCACCGTCGCGACGCTGGCGGAAAACACCAAGGTCGAGGTGCTGATCCGCAAAGGAGCCTGGAGCCAGGTCAAGACCGCCGCCGGCCAGACCGGCTGGGTCCGCATGCTGACCCTCAAGCCGGAAGGCGCCGCCCAGCAGGCGCCGGCAGCCTCCGGTTCCAACCCGATCGGCGCCCTCGGGGGCCTGCTCACGGCCGGACGCACATCCAACACCGCTACCGTCACCACTGGCGTGCGCGGCCTCAGCGAGGAAGACCTGCAGAATGCCCAGGCCAACCCGGCGGAAGTCGAGAAAATGCAGAGATACAGCGTCGACAAACAAGCCGCCCAGGCCTTCGCACAGCGCAGCAAGCTGACTCCGGTAACGGTCGACTACCTGCCGGAGCCGGACCCGGCGGCCAACAACCAGCGCAACGCGGAAGGGAGCTGACATGCGATTCATGAAACAGACACTGGCAACGCTCCTGCTCGCAGGCGCATGCACGACCGCCTTCGCGCAACTGCCGTTCTCGCTGCCGGGCTTCGGCAAGGGCGGAGGTGGCGGGGGCGGCGGATTCAACCTCAACAGCGTCGGCAGCATCGTCAGCAACCTGACGGCAGCCACGAAGGAAACCGGCGAGCCCGAGGAAATCCGCATTGGCCAGGAGTTCGCAGGCACACTGCTCGGCGCAAAACCGCTGGTCAACGACCCGGCGTTGCAACGCTATGTCAACACGCTCGGCCGCTGGCTGGCGATGCAGACCGAAAGGCCGGATTTGCCGTGGACCTTCGGCGTGCTGGACGACCCGGGCTTCAATGCCTTCGCCACGCCGGGCGGCTACATCTTCGTCACCAAGGGCCTCGTACAGCGCATGCGCACAGAGGCGGAACTGGCCGGCGTGCTCGCCCACGAAATCGGACACGTGTTGAAGAAGCACCACCTGCGTGCAGTCCAGAAGAACTCGAGCTTCGCACTGGTCGGCGATTTCCTGAATGCGGCGGGCAAGGGCAATGCCGAGGCACGCAATGCCTTGCTGAATATCGGCAAGAAGCTGTACGCGAGCGGACTGGACAAGGAGGACGAGTTCGAGGCCGACCGGCTTGGCGTGGTGATCGCGGCTCGGGCAGGGTATGACGCTTACGGATTGCCGTCGGTGCTTCAGATGCTGCAGAGGCAGAACAGCGGAGATGGGGATTTCACCTTGTTGTTCAAGACGCATCCGTTGCCGGCGGCGCGGGTGGAGATGTTGGAGAGGTTGATGAAAGATCGCTTTGACGCTTTGAGCGGGGCAGAGGGCCTGGCGCTGAATATGCGTCTTGGCGAGTTCAAAAAGTAGGAAACTGGCCGTAAATGGTGATTCAGGCGTTGTAACTACCTGCGGTCATAGGCAGGCTCCAAAAACAAAGGGCGCATTCCGCGCCCTTTGTTTTCCTATCACTTCTTCGCCGTAACCGTACCTTCTTCAATAATCAGCGGATAGAAATACCCCGCGCCAAAATCCTTGTTCACCACCACCGTGCCCGATATGGTCACGCTGTCGCCCGGGTTCGCGGTCTGCTTGCTGCGCACGATCAGGTTATGGTTGCCGGTCTCCGGCTTGCCGGAGCCATCCTGCACGTGGACAAAGTTGTAACCCTTGATGCCGTTGTTGGCCTTGACGACCTTGCCCTGGGCTTGGATGGTCTTCCCGGCGAGGGCTTCGCGGTTCTTGTGCAGTTCTTCGACCTTGTACATCTTCGCCTTTGCCTGCGCTGATGCTTCGCTGGGGGACGCGACTGCCAAGACGGCCATGATGGCGACGGGCACGGCGATCGCAAAGGACGGGAATTTCATGAGTGCTCCTGGGCGGTGAAAGGTAACCGGCCCAGTATATCCCCCGGCATTTCTGTAAAAGAGTAACCTAGATCAAGTTTCGGCCTTTCTTTTCGTCATTCTCATTACAGGGAAAAGGCGGAATCAATGCCGCTCGAAAGGCGATTCGATCCTCGGCACACCGGCAAACCCGGGTTCTTGCCGCAACTATCCAGCCGAAGCCTGCTGTCCGGTTGAATGCGCCAGCGCAGACAGCAATTCATCGATCGCCGCAAATCGTGTCGGCTTGGTCAGGTGCTGATCGAACCCGGCGTCGCGTGCCCGGAGCTGGTCTTCCTCCGTTCCCCAACCGGTGAGCGCGACGAGTACCACACGCTCCATGCCGGGCGTCTTGCGCAATCTGCGCGCGACTTCGTAACCGTCCATGTCCGGCATGCCGATATCCAGGAAGATGACGTCCGGAAGGAACTCCAGGGCGAGCCGGAGCGCTTGCTGTCCGTTGCCCGCGATACGGACTACATGGCCACCGATTTCGAGGGTGGTGGCCAGCGATTCGGCGGCATCGGCATTGTCGTCGGCGACGAGTATGCGGAAGGCCTTGTCGACGCGAGAGCCGCGCGCGGCCGCTAGCAGAACAGGCGAGCTGCTCTCCGGCACAGCGCGGGTGGCGAGGGGGAGCCGAACCGTGAAGGTGCAGCCTTCCCCGGGTCCGGGGCTGTCCACGTTCACTGTGCCGCCGTGCAGTTCGACGAACCGGCGCACGAGCGTGAGTCCGACGCCGAGGCCGCCTTGCGTCCGGTTCGGGGTTTGCCTGACTTGGGTGAACATGTCGAAGATCATCGGCAGCGACTCGGCGGGAATGCCGATGCCGGTGTCGGTGACGGATACGACAAGTTCGGTCCCCTCGCGCAGCGCGGTCATCGTGATCTGGCCGCCGGCGTGCGTATACCTGGCGGCATTGTTCAGGAGGTTGCTGATGACCTGGGCAATGCGTGTCGGGTCGACCTCGAGCGGAAGCGGCTCGTGGGGCAAGGTGACAGTCAACTTGTGCTTGCCGGCGTCGATGAGCGGCAGGCTCGTCTCGACGGCGTTCTCCGCCACGGTCTTGAAATCGACCATTTCCTTCTTGAGATCTACCGTGCCGCGCGTAATGCGGGCAACATCGAGCAGGTCATCGATCAGGTGGACCAGGTGAGCAAGCTGGCGCTCCATCATCGCGCGCGCCCTGGTGATTGCGCCGGGATCGTCGGCGGTAAGCCGGATGTGGTCGAGAGCCGTCTGGAGCGGCGCAAGCGGATTTCGCAATTCGTGAGCAAGCGTGGCGAGGAATTCGTCCTTGCGCCGGTCTGCCTCACGCAGCGCCTCGGTCGCGCGCACACGTTCGATATGTGCCCAGGACCGCTCGACCACTTCCTCGACAAGCATCACGTCGTCCGCGCTCCAATCGCGCGGGGCATCCTGTTGAACGGTCATCATGGCGACCAGCCGGCCTTCCTTCACAAGCGGACAGCAGATCGCCGCCTGCACGCTGATGGCGGCGAACATGCTGGCACCTTCGTCCTCGGCCAGTTCCCGGCGGATATCCCGCAGGAGCAGCGTGCGTCCCGCATGCATGCCTGCAGCAACCTTCTTTCCGAAGCGGTCGAGCGAATAGATGCCGGCCGCGCTTGAAGCACCTTCCGCTGTCCAGTCGTACCGGACGGTGAAGCGGTCGTTGTCCGGATCGAAGTCGGCATACGCGCATCGGGTTGCGTTCAGATGCTTTCCAAGCAGGCAAGTGGTGATCATCATGACGGTCCTGGGATCGACAGCGGTGCGCGTGGCTTCGCTGATGGCGTCCAGCAGCCGGAGCTTTTCTTCGACAAGCTTGCGCTCGGTGATGTCGTACGATACGGCAAGGACGGCATGGACTTCGCCGGCGGCGCTCTTGAGCGGAACACTGTGGGAGACATAGAAATGTCCGCGGCTTTCGTGTTCCCAATGGGTGAATTCACCGGCGAGAGCAGCCCGGAGATGAGGTTCATGGTGCGCCGCCAGCTCGGTGCCGAGAGCGTCCCAGATCGTCTTGCCTTCCAGATCTCCCGGTACCAGGCCTTCGTGCTGCAGCACGCTGCCTTCGGCCAGTCGGAACCGTAATGCCGTGTCGTAGAGGAATACCGCGCCGTTCGGCAGGTTGGCGGCAATGGCACGGTACAAGGCTTCGCTTTCCTGGAGGGCGTCTATGGCCTGTCTCTCTGCACTTGCGTCCCGGAATATCTTCGCGAAGCCTTGCAGCCGGCCCGAAGGACTGTTCAGTGCAACCGTCACGCCCTGCGCGAAGAACGGGGCGCCACCCTTGCGAACCAGCCAGCGCGTATTTTCGGAGCGTCCGGTTTCCTCTGCCGTATTCAGTTCGGCTTCCGGCTGGCCGCTTGCCTGGTCCTCGGGCGTGAAGAGGAATGCGGTACGCTGCCCGATGGCATCCCGGGCCGGCCATCCGGTAATGGTTTCCGCGCCGCCTTCCCACTCTGTTATCCGGCCGTCAATGTCGGTGACCACAAAGGCATAATCGCGGATGTTGTCCAGGATGAGATGGATGCGCTGGTCTTTCGCCTTCAGGGCGGCGGCGTGCCGTTCCCGTTCGGCGCGAGCCAGGTCCTCAGTCTTGCGGTGCAGGTCCACGAAGAACGCGACCTTGGCGCGCAGCACAGCAGGGATCACGGGCTTGGTCAGGTAATCGACGGCTCCGAGTGAGTAGGCTTGTTCGACCGGAAAGTCAGCATCGCCGTAGGCGGTTATGAAGAGGAGCGGCGTGCGGTTCGTCCGGTGGTGGCCGCGAATGAGGCGTGCAGTTTCGAAGCCGCTCATGGTCGGCATTCGCACATCGAGCAGGATGACCGCAAACTCGATCTGCAGAATTTTCTTAAGCGCTTCTTCACCCGAGTTGGCGAGGACAAGATTCTCGCCCAAGGAACCGAGCACGGCCTGGAGCGCGAGGAGATTGGAATGCTCGTCGTCGACGAGCAGGATGTTGACTGGGTTGTGGCCGCTCATCGTCTCCGCCATTCGAAGACGGAGGCGATGCATTGCGATCGAAATATGCCTGGCATCCCTCGGCTATCCTTATCGGGTGATTGAAGAACGGCTACCCTTGAAGCACTTGATGGTCGGCGTATGGGCAAGCCTAGGTGCTGCGATGCTCGTCGTGCCGCGCTTGCGTACGCGTTGAGCCCAGGCTTGGGGCTTGCAGTTTCTGCTATTGGCAGACTGGCAGGACGTTTTGTCAATGTAGGGGCGGGCAAGCGCGAAGTCAACGGCAGCGCAGCTCAACCGGGTTGACGCGCCGCAATCGAGGTTGATTAAGATTGCCGCGCGGGAGGATGGCCGGCTAGTGTGCTCTCAAATTCAAGACCGGCCCCGTTTTGGATACCGGTCGGCAATGTCCATTACTCCATAGCGGCTTCGAAGATCTCGCGGAACTTCTCGTGGTGCCGCTTGAACAGCTCAAGCAGCTGTGGATCGAAATGCGCGGGCGAGGTACGGCCGTCACCTCGAGTAATGATTTCGACTGCATGCTCATGGTCGAAGGCAGGCTTGTAAGGCCGCCTGCTGCGCAATGCATCGTAGACGTCGCAAATGTTCATGATCCGCGCCGAGAGTGGAATGGCTTCGCCTTTAATGGCGTTCGGATAGCCGCTTCCGTCCCAACGCTCATGATGGTTCAACGCAATTTCTGCACCGATTCTCAGGTAGGGGGATCTCGCCTGGGAGAGAATATGAGCCCCGACCAGGGGATGGGTTTGCATGATCGCCCACTCGTCAGGCGAGAGCGAGCCGGGCTTGAGCAGGATGTGGTCGGGAATGGCGATCTTGCCGACGTCGTGCATGGGGCTGCCATAGAACATTTCCTCGCAAAAATTGCGAGGCATTCCAAGCAGTTCCGCAACTTCCTGGCAGTAGTAACTGATTCTTTGTATGTGCTGGCCGGTGTCCTCATCCTTGTACTCGGCCGCACGGGTCATCGTCAGGATGGTTTCGCGGTAGCTGTCTCGTAGTTCCATCGTACGTTCCAGTACGCGCTGCTCCAGCCTTTCGTTGTATTCGCGGAGGCTTTTGTGAAGCAGCCGGATTTCCAGCATGTTGTACAGGCGGGTGAGTACTTCAACGCTGTCGATGGGTTTGCTGACGAAGTCCTTTGCACCCGCCTGCAACGCCCGCAGCTTGTGGTCGGGCTGGGCGGTGACGACCAGGATCGGAAGATATCCCTCTCTTTCGATCGGCTTGAGCGCCTCCATCACCTGGAATCCATCCATATACGGCATGTTCAGGTCGAGCAGGATGGCATCGTAACGATTGTTCAAATACAGGCCGAACACCTCGCGGGAGTCGGTCGTCGTCGAGACCGAGGTATAACCCGCGCCGGCGAGCATATGTTCCAGCAGCTTGATGTTGACGACGGAATCATCGACGACAAGGATCTTTGCATTCAGGATATTTGAGGATATGTTCATGATTTGCTTCAGTCTTCGTTGGCGGATCGAGGACGCTCCGCCGAAACTTCTTTCAGGGCGCTGTCAAGCGCCTCGAGAAGTTCCCCGATGTTGATGGGTTTGGTGAGATAGCGGAAGAATCCGAGTGCCAGTCCCTTTTCGATATCACGCGGCATGGCATTGGCCGTCAGCGCAATGACCGGTATGTGCGCTGTCTGCGGGTCGGTGCGCAGCTTGAGCAGCACATCGTTGCCGCTCATTCCCGGCAAGTTGATGTCCATGAGGATGACCTGCGGCCGGTGAACGCGCGCGAGCTCGAAACCGAGATGGCCGTCGGCCGCAGTCAGCAGGGACAAGTCGGTACGCAGGGCGATGATCTCCTGGATCAGTTTCAGGTTGGCGGGGTTGTCTTCCACATACAGCAAGGATGGCCGCGCGTCGCCCGCGGGCTCGTTTCTCGCGGCCGCGCCAATCTTGCCTGTCTCACCGCGCTCGATGTGCGATATGCCTTCCGCAAGCTTCAATTCGATCCAGAACACGCTGCCGATGCCGACCGTGCTGGTAACGCCTATTTCGCCTCCCATCAATTCGACCAGGCGCTTGGTGACGACCAGGCCGATGCCGGTTCCGTCCTCGGTCTTGCCTTCCTGCCCCAGGCGATTGAAGGGCTGGAACAACTGCGACAGCTGTGCCGGACTCAGCCCTACGCCGGTATCCTGCACGGTGATGCGCCCGCGCCCGGGCGCGTTCTCCGAGCAGGCGACGATGATGGAGCCGCCTTCCCGGTTGTACTTGATTGCGTTGGACAAGAGATTGAGGAGAACCTGCTTCAGGCGGGTACGGTCCGCGACGACATGCAGGGCGGTATGCTGCGGAAGAATCATCCGGATATTGCGCTTCTCCGCCAGTGGCCCGATCATCTCCTCGCATTCCGCCATGAGTTCCGACAGGCCGACCGGCTCGAGCGACAAGGTCAATGTACCGGATTCCACCTTTGCCAGATCCAGCACTTCGTTGATGAGCACCAGCAAATGCTGACCCGCCTTCAGTATGTACTCCGCGAACTCCTTCTTCTGTTCGGGTGTTGAGGGCAGGTTGTCCGATACCAGGAGCTGCGCGAAGCCGAGGATGGCATTGAGCGGGGTGCGCAGTTCGTGGCTCATGCTCGACAGGAAGGCCGATTTTGCCTGGTTGGCTTTTTCTGCTGCAGCCGTGGCGCGCGCAAGTTCCTGGTTGGTTGCCTCAAGCTGCGCCGTCCGGTCGCGGACCCGCTGTTCCAGTTGCTCGTTGAGCCGCATGATCTCTTGCTGCGCGCGGCTGCGTTCGCCGACTTCCCGGGCGATCTCCTGGTTGGAACGCTCCAGCTCGCCGGTGCGCCGCTCGATTTCCGTGAGCATGTCGTTGAAAGACTCGACAAGCAGGCCTACCTCATCGTCGCTGATTTTTTTCGCGCGGCGGGAATAGTCGCGCTGTTCGACCACTTCTCGTGCAATGCCGGTGATGGCCAGGATCGGCGCGGTAACGATTTTCTGCAACCACATCGACAACAGGAACGCGACCAGCATCGCCAGCAGGATAACGAGGCCGGCAATGCCGGCGAAATCCAGTATCCGGCCGGCCAGCTCATGGTCTGCGCGTAGGTAGACCGTTCCCAGGATTTCGCCTTCGCTGACGATGCGTTTGAACAGGACCAGGTCGCGGCCTTCGACACGCACGACATCGGCTTCAGGCAATCTGGGCAGCTCCACTGGCGCGCCGGGCGCCATGTAGGAAGCGAACAGGCTGCCTCGCTCGTTGTAGATTGCCGCCGCCCGAACGGAGGGCCGCAGACGCAGCATGCTGAGGTTTTGCTTTGCGAGCTGCTTGTCGTCGAAGGTCAGCGCCGGGGCCGTCATATGGCCGAGCAGTTCCGACTGTATGTTCAAGTCGGAAACCAGGTTCTGGTGATACGCGCGGAGGTTGTACGCAACAACCGCGCCGATGGCGACGACCAGTGCTGCCAGCGTCGTCAGCAGTACGACACCGAGCAGCTTCTGCCGGACTGTCCGCAGCCCCAGGTTCATGACGCCCCCTGTGCGACCTTGTACGCAGCGGCGAGCAGGCGCGCGCTGATGTTCAGGTTGCTCAAGCCCGCTGCCTTCGGGGAGGCTTCGAAGCGCACCTTTCCATCCACCACGACAAAGTTGATCATGCTGCCGGCGGCAATGCCATCATCCGATTCTGTCACGGTGAGCATCGGCTGCCCTTTGGTCATGGCAAGGATTTCGGCAAGCCTGGCATTGTTCGAACGTCCCACGAACAGGATATTGAAACCGGCGACGGCATCCTCGCGCCGCAGCTTGCGCACGACGACTTGCCTGCCGTTGATGGTACGGCCGGCGACCATCTGCGCGAGCTCGTCGGCCATGGCGTCGGCGCCGATGAGGCCGATCCTTACCGGGCTGTCCGGCGAGGGGAAGGCGCGCTCCGGCCATTCGACGTAACTGCCGAACTTGTACAGGTAAGCGGCCTTGACCTGCCGTTCGATATCCGGCTGTTCCACGGCCAGCGCCTGAGAATACGAATGCGGCTGGCAGAGCGATGCGGCAACCGCGAGTCCGGCGGTGACCAGCTTGTGCAGCACCGCACGGCGCCGCTGGTTCGGCGGGGGGCTGGTCAGATTTGCCATAGTAATTTGACGAAGAGGCTCGACGGGACTTCACTGCGGTTGACGCTGGAACCGAATTCGGGATGACGGCCGCCGAACAGGTTTTGTGCGGTAACCGACAGGTCGAGGCCGTCGCGCAGACGCCATCCGAACCGTGCGTCCACAGCGGTGTAGGCAGGAACATGCGGCTGCGGCAGGGCGCCGGCGCGTCGGACGATGACGTCGAACTCCTTGCCGTGCGCGAGATTCAGTGTCGAGCGCAGCTGCCATGCATGGGCAGGATCATTGCCGGCGGCGGCCGTGCCAAGTGCGTCGGCGCTGCCGGGCTTGATGCGCAACCGGTCTTTGAGCAAGCTTAGGCCGGCACTCAGGCGCCAGGACGGCGTGACCTGGTAACCGCCCCATGCTTCAATCCCGCTGGCGGATCCTTCCATCCCGTTGCCGATGACAAAAGTGCCGGGCCTTGGCATGTCGAAGGTGCGCAGGTGGTCGTATTCATGGTGGAACAGGGTTACCGAATAGGATAGGGTCTTGGTGGGCTGGGTTCGATAACCCACTTCGAATACATTGGCGACCTCGGACTGGAACGATGTATTTCCCTGCAGGATGAACGGCGGCTGCCCCGGCGTGTAGAAATCGCGGTCGATCCGCGACGGCGACCGCACGGTCCGCGAGAGCCCGGTCCAGAGCAGCCTGTTGTCGGCAGGCTTCCAGGCCAGCCGGGCGGCTGGCAGGAATTCGAGACCGGTATAGTCGTTGCGCTCGAGCCGGGCGCCGAGGATGAGGTGCAGGTTCTGCACAAGCGCAATCTCGTCCTGTGCAAACAGGCTGCTCCACTTCTGGTGCAGATTTGCGGGCAGGAAGGCAAGCGCCCGGCTGTTGCCGATCTGATCATCGCCGTAACGGAAGCTGCCGCCCCAGATGATGGAATGCGCTCCCGAAGGCGGCAGTGAGTGCTGGAATTCGGCGTTGAAGATATTGAGCGCCTCGGTGTACGCGCCGGGGAAAGTGCGCAAGGTACGGTCGTAGTAGGCAAGTACGCTGATGTTAGAGCCGTCGTCCAGGCTGCTTTCCCAGCGGGTGAGGAGGTTCAGGCCGGAGACCTTGCCGTTCCCCACGGTTTGTTCGAGGTCGCCGGTATAGGTGTTTCCCTGGAACGTCAGCCGCTGCCGGGCGTTTTCCCAATCGGTGCGGAAGCCTGCTTGCTTGCTGTTCCAGGCATCCCTGACCGGACGGCCGCTTTCGGTATGCGTATGGTCGCGGTCGCCGTACTTGCCGTAGGCGCGGTAATGCATGCCGTTGTCAAGTTTGCCGCCGTAACGGAATGCCGTTTCCCAGCCGCGGTCGCCTGCACCTGCGGCGACAAGCGCGCCTTGGGTAGCCTCAGACGACCGGGTAATGACGTTGATCACGCCGTTGACCGCGTTTGTTCCCCAGAGCGTTCCGCCGGGACCGCTGACCACCTCGATCCGTTCGACGTCCTCCAGCATGACGTCCTGGCTGTCCCAGAAAACGCCCGAAAACAGCGGGGTATAGACGATCCGGCCGTCTATCAGCACCAGGAGCTTGTTGCCGATGGAATTATTGAAGCCGCGCGCGCTGATCGCGTAGTTGTATGCATTGACCTGTGCGACCTGCAGGTTGGGCGCCAGGCGCAGCGCCTGAGGCAATGTCGTCGCGCCGGAGCGCCGGATGTCTTCTCCGGTAATGACGAACACAGCTGCTGGCGCATCGGCAAGCGGCTCTGACTTTTTCGACACCGAAATGACCTGGATATTGGCCAGTTCTTCGAAAGACATGTCGGCCATGCTGAGGCCGATGGTGGATGTCGCAAATCCGGATGAGGATACAAGGAAAAGAGTAGCGGACAGCACAATAGCCGACCTGCCTGACCAGCCTTCGGCTAACCGAGGCTTGGTTGTCCTGAGCAATACTGTTTTGCCCATGTCTCCCCCAGACTTGCAGATCCGGACGGGCTTTCCCTCACAGGAATCGGCCTTCCGGGCACACCCACGGAGTCGCCGCAAAGCGGCAGTAACCTCATTGCAGCATAGAGGTTGCGCCAGCGCACTCCCGTGTTTATGGGAGCTCTGCACATTGATTATGTGAATTTCTTTACGGCAACAACAATCTTCTTGCGTTGATCGAGTGTCAATGCAAATCGAGCGTTATCTTGAGAAATATCAACATAGTGTGCAGAGCTGCAAAACCCGGCGCGCCAGACGACCTTTCAACGTCTGGGCCTACGTTTTCGCGGGAATCAAGGTTCGTGGCGAGGTGCGGCAATCCTGCGTTACGCATCCTGTGCGCGATGAAGGCCGGACTTTCTTTCCACCATCTTCATCAGTGCATACAACGCCTCCAGTGACGGAATGGCAACGTTTTCGCGCCGCCCGGCGCGTACTGCATTGCCTAGGATGACTTCGGTCTCCATTGGCCGGCCGTTCTCGTAATCGAGCGCCATGCTGGTCTTGTACGCAGGCGCCTTGCGCGTGCCGTCGATGTACTGGTCGATCAGCGCTTCGGGAATCGGATGGCCGGCAGCCGCAGCGACCGCGCAGACTTCGCGCATCGTGCATCGCACAAGAGCCTCGCCTTCCTCGCTGCCCAGGATGTGGCCGGTGTCCAGGACGCCGCCCATGACCGAGATAGGATTGAACACCGCATTCCACAGGCATTTCTGCCAGCGCACGCTGACCACATCCTCGGTGAGCGTGCATTTGACGCCGCCGGTCTCCAGCAGAGTGCCCAGGCGTTTTGCCCTGTCGCTCAGGCCGGACGGGTAATTGCCGAAGCTGAGGTCGCCGAAGGCGTAGTGCCTGACCTTGCCCGGCGCGACGCGGCTGACCTGCACGAAGGCGAGGGCGCTGATGAGTTCATTGTCGGGGAAGGCTTCTGCGATCTCGCCTTCGATCTCCACGCCGTTTTCGATCAGGACGATAGCCGTCTGCGGCCCGATCGCATCGCGGATTAGCGCGGCACGGTCGGTGCCCTCGACCACCTTGACGCAGACGATCACGTAATCGGGCGGGCCGCCCTGGTAATCGCCGGCCGAACGCAGCGTCTGCACGGGGCGGAAGACGCGGTCGCCGAGGCGCTTGCTCTCGACCGAAAAGCCGCTCTCGCGGACGGTCTCGTATTCGCTGCGGCAAACCACCGATACATCGGCACCCGCAGCCTGCAGCGCGGCGCCGTAGAAGGCACCGATTGCACCGGCGCCGACGACAAGAATTCGGGATGGCATTTCAGAGGACACGGAATTTTCACCTTGGTCTTGTGACTCGAGGGCCAATTGTATCGGCGGGTGGAAACCTGCGCCTGCAACGGCTTTGAGATTCGCTAAGACATCCGCGCAACACCCTGAAAAATTTTCTTGATTCAATGTGGGAAAGCAAACCTTGCATCGTATTAACACGCTATGATTAATGCCGTAGTGCAACCTTTGTTTTACCCCTACATAAATGATCAAGAAAACTGTCCTGGCGTTGCTGTTGAGCGCAGCAACGTCCGTTTTTGCGATGCCGTTCAGCTCCCAGCACGCTGTCGTGGTGGATGAAGCGAGCGGCTCCGTATTGCTCGAAAAGAATGCGCATGAGGTTGTGCCGATCGCGTCGCTGACCAAGCTGATGACCGCGATGGTGGTGCTCGACGCCCGCCTCGACATGAACGAACTGATCATGATCGAGGAGAGCGACGTCGACACGCTGAAATTCAGCTCCTCGCGCGTACCGGTCGGCGCCGTCCTGTCGCGCGGCGCGCTGCTGGAACTGGCTCTGATGTCCTCCGACAACCGTGCCGCCCACGCTCTCGGCCGCACCTATCCGGGTGGCCTCGACGCATTTTCCCGCGCCGTGCAGGAAAAGCTCGTCGCGCTGGACATGCGTCACACCTGGATCAAGGAGCCGACCGGCCTGTCTCCGTATAACCGCTCCACCGCGGCCGACCTTGTAAAAATGGTAAGTGCCGCAAGCCAGTACCCGGACATCAGCCGCCTATCGACCGGGACCGAAGACCTGATCGACATGAACGGCCGCCTGGTCCAGTACCGCAACACCAACCGCCTGGTCGGACGCGACGGCTGGGACATCATGCTGTCGAAGACAGGCTTCACGCGCGAAGCCGGACGTTGCCTGGTGATGCGTTTCCAGGCCGCCGGCAAGAACGTGATCATGGTGCTGCTCAACGCGAAAGAGAGCGCGTCGCGCTTGCTGGACGCCGAGAATGTACAGCGTTTCGTGTCCGGCCAGCCGGTTCTGGAGGCCAGATCGTTCGCGCCGGCTCACCGTGTCGCAGCGCGCAAGGCCAAGCCGTCCAAAGGTGGCATCATGCTTATCAAGGCCAAGACCGAAAAAAGCAAGAAAAAGCGCAATACGATGTAAAAGCAGTTCGGACTGCAGGAAGGATAAAAAAGGACCCTGGCCGGGTCCTTTTTTATTTGCTCCGGCAGCAGTGTCAGTGCCGCATCACCGCGCTGCGGAACCCGGATTGCTTCAGCGTGCGCAGGAAGTTCAGCGAGCGCGCCGCGGCGCGCAGCAGCAGGTTGCCGTCGTCCGGATTGTTGGCGAGATCCAGCAGGCGGAATTTCCACGCCCGCGAATACCCGCTGTACGCGATCCTGAATGCCGATGCGCTGTGCAGGAGCATGCGCGCATGCGAGCGGTAGATGGTCAGCTCGTCATAGTCGCGTTGCACGCCCAGCAGCAGGTACTTGTATTCGAACCGTCCCCACATGAAGTGGAATTCCTTGCCGCCGCGTTTGATGCAGTCGCAGATCGTCATGTAGCAGCACAGCTTGCCCAGCCGCGCATCGTCGTAGGCCGGGTCGTGCGCATTGATGTGCATGAAGTAATTGCGGCCGACCCGGCTGCATACCGTGCCCGCTACCACGCGCCCGTCGAGGATCATGACGCTGACCAGGCCGGATCCCCGGACCAGGGCCGCCAATCGCCCGGTTTCGGCGGTATCGATCTCCGATTCCTTGTTCTTGGTGGCCATCCGCGCGCGATTCAGCTCGATGATGTCCCGCACATGCGATTCCGGGATCCTGCCGTCGATGAAGACTTCGAACTCCAGCTGCGGAAAATTACGCTTGAGCCGGTTGCCGTGATATTTGAAGTTCTTGCGTGTGGCCTTGCCGAGGGCGGCGAGGTAATCCTCAGGCGTGGGCGGGAGCTTCAGGACGATGTCTTCGGTCCGGTAGAACTGCTGATGCGGGAAGGCGAACTGCGCGCCGTCCGCCTGTATGGCTGGAAACTTCACCACGTCCACGTCAGGCCAGGCGCTGAACACATGGCGTGCGAAACGGTTGATCTCGGCGGCGTCCATTTCGATCTGCTCGTTCAGAACCTGTACGCGCCGGCCGTCATTGCGGAATAACAGGACTGCTTTCGTCCTGCTGCTGTCCTGTGCGACGTAGGTATGGGTATTGCCGTCGATGCCGTCATACACGCGGAACTGGGACATCGAGGAGAACACATGCCCGTACAGGGCATCGAGTTCCGGTTCGACGAAGTCGGGGACGGCGTTCTCGTAAAGCGAAATCGTTGTCTGTCCTTGTTCCATGCGCGGCCTCGAATCGGGGATGCATGCACTGCGCGCAGCGAAAGAAAAACCGCAGCGCTCCTGCTCGTGTTCCATGATGACTGCCGCGTGGAACGGGAAGTTCGGTATGCTCAGGGAAAGTGGCCGGGTTTATTGTGAGAGCGCAAAAGACGCGCAGCCAACAGGCGCGATCTTTCGACCGTGCATCGAATGCCTGCTCGATGCGATCGAAAGAATGCGACATCCGCCCCTTCCTTTCCGAAAGAATCACCGCTTGCGTGGCATGCCCCTTGTCCGGGCAGGCTTGCCGTTCATCCATTAGAATCGATCCGGCCACCCGCATCATTGGGAGGCATATAACGACAAGGATAATGAGAGATGAACAAGGGCAACGAGGCAACAGGCAGTTCGAACGGATTTTCACCGCGCAGGCTGGAGGCGCTGACCAGGCGCATCCAGGCGGATATCGACGCAAGATATATCCCCGGGGTGGCGATGCTGATAGCGCGCGATGGAAAGCTTGCGTACGAGGCAGCGCTCGGTGTGCAGGATCCGGCGACCGGCGTGCCGATGTCGCTCGACACGATATTCCGCATCTACTCGATGACCAAACCCATTGTGTCGGTGGCGGCGATGATGCTGGTGGAGCAGGGCAGGATGCTGCTGAGCGACCCGATCACCACATACCTGCCGGAATTGCGCGGACTGAAGGTCGGCGTCGAGAAGGTCGATTCCAAGGGCAGCCGTATCCTGCAACTAGAAGACGCGTTGCAGCCGATTACCGTGCAGGACCTCTTGCGGCATACCTCCGGTTTTACCTACGGCATCTTCGGCGACTCGCTGGTCAAGGAGGAATACCGGAAGGCAGGCGTCGGCAGCCTGCGCGCCACCAGCGACGAATTCATCCGCCTGTTGAGCCAGATGCCATTGATGTACCAGCCGGGAACAGTATGGGAATACAGCCATTCCACCGACGTGCTCGGCGTGCTGCTGGAACGCGTGTCCGGCATGTCGCTCGATGCGCTCCTTGCCGAGCGCATTCTCAAGCCGCTTGGCATGCAGCAGAGCGGTTTCTGGGTCGAGCCGGAACACCACCACCGGATCGCGGAGCCGTTCTCGACGGACCCGGTGACCGGCGCTGCCGTCAAGCTGAACCAGCCGCGGCGCAAGCCGGGCATCATGGGCGGTGGCGGCGGCATGATGTCCACGCTGCATGACTATTTCCGTTTTGCGCAGATGCTCGCCAATGGCGGCGAGCTTGACGGCGTTCGGCTGCTGTCGCGCAAAACCCTGCGCTACATGACGAGCGATCATCTCGTTGGGATGCCGCACGCGAGATCGGGCCTCAGCTACCTGCCGGGGCCGGGGTACGGGTTCGGCCTGGGTTTTTCGGTACGTACTGCGGAGGGCGCTGCGTTGCTCCCGGGCTCGGTGGGCGACTTTACCT
>Ga0196972_1000530_pt1 | contig 18603 bp, 10 predicted proteins | sample S1v_2013CmetaG_FD_148618 | JGI IMG/M metagenome (GOLD analysis project Ga0196972, IMG submission 148618) | Soil microbial communities from Anza Borrego desert, Southern California, United States - S1+v_20-13C | ecosystem: Environmental > Terrestrial > Soil > Desert | place: USA: California...
CATCTAAGTTGCCGGTTGCCAGTTGACCTTGGTCAGCAGAACCTGCGCATTGACGTAACGCTCCAAATTCCATTTAAGTTGCCGGTTGTCAGTTGACTGTTGTCAGCAGAACCTGCGCATTGACGTAACCCTCCAATTTCCATTTAAGTTGCCGGTTGCCAGTTGACTGTTGTCAGCAGAACCTGCGCATTGACGTAACGCTCCAAATTCCATTTAAGTTGCCGGTTGTCAGTTGACTGTTGTCAGCAGAACCTGCGCATTGACGTAACCCTCCAAATTCCATTTAAGTTGCCGTTCTCAGTTGACCTTAGTCAGCTGAACCTGCGCATTGGCGTAACCCCTCCTAATTCCATTTAAGGTGCCGTTCTCAGTTGACCTTAGTCAGCTGAACCTGCGCATTGACGCAACCCTCCAAATTCCATTTAAGTTGCCGGTTGTCAGTTGACTGTTCCCAGCAGAACCTGCGCATTGGCGTAACCCCTCCAAATTCCGTTTAAGTTGTGGGTTGCCAGTTGACCTTGGTCAGCAGAACCTGGGCATTGACGTAACCCTTCAAATTCCAAATTCCCAATTCCACTTCAACTCTTCAACTCATCAGTACGCGAACCTCCCCATTTCTGGTTAATCTAAAACGCTTTTCGGTTATTGATAAGAAAGTACGCTTGTTTGATTTTTGCGCTTCATCATTAAACAAGCTTTTCTATGAAACAGATTTTATTTGCCGCAGCCTTTGCTTTTTTCTTCTCCGTGACCGTAGCGCAGGAGGCGACCGCGGATCCTCGTTTTAATTTTCGCGACCTGCTCTCACTGATGCCTGAACAACCGGCTTCGCCTGATCTGAAATCAATCGTTTTGCCTAATAATATCAAACTTGAATATGTAGAGCAGGGCGACCCGGCTGGCACACCTGTTATTTTCTTACACGGACTCGGTGATACGTGGAGGTCATATCAAATGGTCTTACAACAACTGCCCGCATCCATCCATGCTTATTCAGTTACTCAACGAGGTCATGGCGGTGCTGACAAGCCAATTAAAGAGTATGACGTAAAGGATTTCTCAGAGGATGTATTTCTATTCATGAATGAACTCAATATTGAATCGGCATTCATCGTTGGCCATTCAATGGGCGGAACAATTGCCCAACGATTTGTATTGGATCATCCTGAAAAAACATTGGGAATTGTCCTGATCGGAAGCTTTGTTTCTTTTACCGGGAATGAATCAGTGAGGGAATTCACAGCTTATGTGAATATGCTGAAAGATCCGATTGATCCCGACTTTGCGCAGCAATTTCAAAGCGGCACGGTTGTTAAGCCCGTACCGGTCGAATTTATGGATGGAGTAATTTATGACGCTCAATTATTACCTGCCAGGGGGTGGAAGGAAATCATAAAAAGGTTTTACGACGCTGATTATTCATCAGAGTTCAATACCATCAACAAGCCTGCGCTATTGATTTGGGGAGATAAGGATGAAATAGCTACGGCCAGGGACCAACAAAAATTGGAAAGCGGCATTCCAGATGCGCAATTGAAAATTTACAGGAACACCGGGCACAGTGTGCATTGGGAAGAGCCGGCAAGCGTGGCGAATGACCTGGTGCAATTTATCGAGGCAATCAGGATACACAGTGTGCACAGGATAATTTGATGCTATTTCAAACGATGGTATGATTTCTAAAATTTATCGAAAAATGTAGTTATGAAATTATTTGGCTTTCTATTATTATTTGCTATTCTCGGTTTCATTAATTCACCTGGCACTTCAAACCCTTTTGTAACAGCTGAAACAAACGAAGATGAGAGAATTGTATTTTGTTCACCTTCCTTCGATCCGGAACAAATGAACGCCAAAGATGCGCCATTGTTTAAATTTCCCGGAACGATTCATTATCCTGTCACAACAACATCATTGAAGGCCCAGCAATATTTCGACCAGGGATTGACCCTTCTATATGCCTTTAACCATGGCGAAGCCGGACGGTCATTCAAAGCCGCTATTGACTATGATTCAACAATGACTATGGCCTATTGGGGACTTGCCATGGTACTTGGACCCAATTATAATGCGGCATTAAATCCATCCACGCTTGACGACATTAACTATGCGATCGACAGAGGAATTAAGTATTCAAAAAAAGCTTCAAAAAAGGAGCAACAGTTAATTGCTGCCCTGGCAACACGCTTCCCCCGTGCAGCCGTGGATGATATGTCGCCGTTTAGCACTGCTTACGCAAATGCAATGGCAAAGGTGTATGAACAGTTTCCGGGTGATGATGAGGTTGCGGCGATCTATGCTGACGCCTTGATGAATGAGCATCCCTGGAATTTCTGGTTGAAGGATGGCTCACCACAGCCATGGACTCCATCAGTAATTGAAACACTCGAGAAAATGCTGGCGAAATGGCCGGAGCATCCTGCCATTATTCATATGTATATACATGCAACAGAAGCTTCATTGCAACCGGAGAAAGCTATTCCTTATGCCGACAGGTTAGGTGAATTGTTACCTGCCGCCGGCCACATTGTACATATGCCTTCGCACACCTACATTCGCACCGGTGATTATCACAAAGCCGTGCTGGTAAATGAAAAAGCCAGCATGATGGATAGCACATATATTGCTCAGTGCAAAGTGCAAGGCTCTGTGCCTTTATTGTATTACCCGCATAACATACATTTCCTGGCAGTGTCAGCTTTCCTGGAAGGTAATGCGCGCAAAGCACTCGATGCCGCATGGATGATTCAGCGAAACGTGGATAGAGAGCAGCTGCCCGTGAATGTGACGGTGCAACACTATTTCAGCATTCCCTTCTATACACTTGTGCAATTAGGAAAGTGGGATGAAATACTGGAGTCGCGATATCCGGGCGATCATTTAAAATATCCGGCTGCCATATGGCACTATGCAAGAGGAATGGCGTTTACCGCGCAAGGAAAGATTGATATGGCAAATGATGAGCTTGCGGCGCTGCAGGAGATTGCAATGGATCAATCGCTGTCATCCATGCTCATTTGGGAAACGAATAGCGCGGCGCAACTCATTGCAATAGCCAACCTGGTGCTGAGTGCTGAAATTCTCGCATCAGGCAGGAACTATGATGAAGCATTTAGCTTGTATGAGAAAGCAGTCGCGATAGAAGATGCGTTGAACTACCAGGAGCCTCCTGATTGGTTCTTCTCCGTGCGCCATAGCTATGGACATTGGTTAGTGCAAGCTGAGAAGTTTGTGGAAGCTGAAAAAATTTACAGGCAGGATATAAATATCTACAAGGAAAATGGCTGGGCGCTGATGGGTCTCTATAACGCTTTGAAAGGACAGGGAAGACCAGGTGAGGCCTTCGCTGTCAGGAAAAGATTTGATGAAGCATGGAAATGGTCTGACCTGAAGATCCATTCGTCCCGGGTGTTCAATTAAGCTGACACATTTAGAAAACAATAAGCCACTGAAGCCTGGTTTTCCTGGTGCTGCATCAATTCAATCACCCCGCCGCTGTGCCTGGCTTTTTGTACAGCGGTTTCCATTTCGCAACTAAGGTCAGGACTAATAAATCCCTGTGTTCTTACCTGCACCAGCACCACGAATCCGTATACTTTGGCAGAAATTAAAATGCCACTGTTACGGGTGTGTACCACCACGGTGTTCACAAGCTTGCTTAAGATGGAAGAGATGGTTCTGTGATTTCCCTGGATACGCAGTTCGGAAGGGATTTCGTTGATCACCGAATTGCGGTTGTTCATGGCCATCGGTGCGGCTTCGTCAATAACGTTTTTTACAATGAGATGCAATGATGGGTCGGTTGCTGATACCGGTCGCCCGGCCATCTGCTGAATAAACATACGATTTCAGTTTACGATTAAACAATTTCCTCTGGTAAGGATGGCTTCGCAGGGTACGGATTATGGCTGTAAAAGGTGTCTGGATATTGGATCGCTCGTTTTTCATAGGGTTGATCAGCGATTCAATAACACAAAGAAAGCCCAGTGCGAAGCCGGAAAAAATAGACGTACGTCTTAAAGATTTGTAATTTATAAGGAGAGAAGATTGTAGTTACATTACTACAATAAAAAAGGCTTACCAATTGGTAAGCCTGAAATATGTTGAGGTGTAACTAAAACTAATGCACGTGTTTTTCTACCATTTCCCTGAACTCATCAGCCCCAATTTCTTTTTCAACAGGCTTTACCTGTGATTCTGCCCATTCAAAAAGTTTCTGTGTCTGAATGCGGTTGAAAGCATCTTCAAGGTACTTCCTGTCCTTCATCATTTTGTCAATATAATCATTCACCCACGGCTGGTTCTCCGCGTCAGGTCCCATTGCCCCACCCATGTAGCCAAATAATTGCTGCTTTGCAAAATCACGTACCTCCTCGGGTTTTACGTCAATTGCATTATCCTGTACTATCTTATCAGAGATAAGCGTCCACTTCAATTGCTTTAAAAAGTTTGGAAATTCCTTTTCCACTTCTTCTTCTGATTTAGCAGGTGCTGGCTGCCCGTCTTCTGTTGCACCTTGTGTACGAAGCCATTTCTTGAGAAAATCCTCGGGAAATTTTATTTCAGTGTGGTCCACGAGCTGATGGAATATCTGGTCGTGGATCTGATTTCTCACCTGGCTCTTCCAGTATGCAGCAATTTCTTCACTGATCTTATTCCTGAAATCAGAAACGGTCTTTACCTCCTGGCCGGGATAAAGCTGCTCAAAAAACTCTTCATTGAGTTCCTTCTTATCAAGTAAACCTATCTTGGTTATGGTGATCTTGAAATGTTTTTTCAGGTGTTCCGTGTTGGCCTTCTCAAGCCCCAGGTCGCTCATGATGAAGTCGAGCTCCTTTTCATCAAAGGCATTATCAAGCTGAACCAGTACAAAGTCATTCACGCTCTTATTCATCAGGTTCGCTCTGAAATCTTCCCTGAAATACTTCAACAGGAGCGAATTTTCCTTGCTGATACCACTTACTACCTCTGTACCATTTTCATCCACTTCAGTAAACGTCACGTTAAGCACGTTATCTTCAGTGGTGACGGAATCTTTGTCCTGCATGTTACCATACCTGTTTTGAAGGCGGGCAATCTCGCTGTCGATCATTTCATCTGTAACAATCACTTTGTAGCCTGTGATTTTTGCTTTAGAAAGATCCGGCAGCGAAAATTCAGGCTTCATTCCTATTTCGAAATGAAATAAATATTCGGCGGGGTTGTTTACATCCAGCTGGCGAATATCAGTCTCGAGCGGGAGAGGCTGCGCGAAGATCTCCAGCTTATCATTTTGAAGAAAGCTGATCAATTCACGGTCAACCGAGCGGAGAACCTCATCAGTGAACAGGGAAGGACCATACATTTTCTTGATCAGACCGGCAGGAACCATTCCCTTTCGAAAACCGGGAATATTGGCCTTTTTTGAATAATCCTTCAGGGCTTTTTCAAAAGAAGGCAGGTAATCGGTCTTTTCTAATTTCACGGTCAGCTTTTCATGCAGCAGGCCGATGTTCTCTTTGATAACGGTTGCCATAATTTCAATTTGAGCTATGCTGTCCGGATGGAGGGACTCGAACCCCCACACCTTGCGGCATCAGATCCTAAGTCTGACGTGTCTACCAATTTCACCACATCCGGTTAAAGAAACGGGTTGCAAATGTAGGGAAAACTTTGGGAGTTGAGCTTATTATATTGATTAATACTATAATATGATTAAGGATTTCCGTTCTCGGTGTTCCGTTTACCGTCAGACCCGGATAAAACGGGTAACGCACCCTGCCATTCAGGATGGGTTTTAAAAAGCACATGGATGTGTGGAAAACCGAAAAGGGAATACCGCAAACGTTTTTACCTTTTTGCACTTTAAAAAAAAATCTCTAGGTTTGACTCATTCCCATTCTATCCTAGTCTTACCGTCTGATTCCATCTGAGAAACCCGGTCTCTGATCGATACCCATTTTTATTGCATTCAAACTACTGCTGATGAGAAAAATTGTTTTCCTCCTGCTTGGAGCCATTTTGTGCACCGCATCAATGGCCCAAAACCCCGCCACTGTTTTTACAATACCAAATGACACAATTTTGCTGCCCTGTGGTACCACCTGCACCAGCATAAACGTTACCGTGCCACACATCAGGCAAACCACTGATTACGTGGTCACCAACCCTGCATATTTACCCTACGCGTATTCCACTCCGGGTGGCACTGAAGAAATGATCTTGTATGATGATGATCAGTGGAGCGAAATAATATCCTTTCCATTCGCTTTCTCATTTTGCTTCTATGGCACCTCCTATAATTCATTGCTCATGGGCTCTAATTCAGCCCTCACTTTTGATATTACCCGCGCCGGAGATGGTAGCGGATACGCCATTGATCCGGGAGGTACGATCCCTAATCTGGACTATGCCCCTTCCATGATCTTTGGACCTTATCACGATATTGACCCAAGCCTGTCATCTCCCAACCTCAAGCTTGAATGGCGGGTGGAAGGAGTAGCACCCAAGAGAAGATGGATTGCCAGTTATAATGATGTTCCATACTTCGGCTCAGGCTGTACCACACCCCGGGCTACTCACCAGATAGTGTTGTATGAAAACACGGGAGTGATAGAAGTGTACATCAAGGATAAACCCTTCTGTGTTGACTGGAATGATGGCCTTTCCATTCTCGGTGTACAGGATCAAACCCGCACTAAGGCAGTTGCTGCAGCAGGTAAGAATGCTACCGAATGGGGTGCCGCAGCAATGGATTCGGTTTTCAGGTTCGTACCATATGGTGGCGCGCCCATGTTCCGTCGCGCTGAATTATTAATTAATAATGTGGTTGTTTCTACCACCACAACTGACACCGCAACCAGTGCTCCCGGTGAATTGAATATTAATTTTCCAAACGTATGTCCCACTGCTGATAGCACCGCTTACGAGATCCGCGTCTATTATGGCTCCTGCAGTAATCCCGCACTCGAAGTGAGCTTTTCTGATACCGTGTATGTGAAAAGAAGCACACTTTCTGCCACCGCCACTTCTACCAATGCAACCTGCACTGAAAATGGTACCATCACGGTTACTCCCGCCGGCTCATCAGGCACCGTGCAATACAGCATCAATGGCGGCAACACCTACCAATCATCCAATGTGTTCACGAACCTGCAACCCGGAAGTTATACCGTGATGGTAAGTGATGGAGGTACCTGCCCCGTAACGCTTGACCCGATTACCATTGCTATTACAGGTTCGGTAACAGTTGAAGCCGGTCCAAATGAAACCATTTGCAATGGACAATCCATCACAAGGGCAGCAGTGGGTAACGCCACATCTTATTCGTGGTCCCCATCCATTGGAGTGAATAATACGGCCGTAGCTGAAACCATTTTCACCCCGCAGACAACCACTACGTATACTGTAACTGCAACCACGGGTAATTGCGTGGCAACAGATGCGTTTACTATTACCGTTGCCCCGGGTGCTACGGTGAATGCAGGGCCGGATGCGTCAATAGTTACAGGTCAGTCATATACAATGCTGGCCAGCGGTTCCGCCGGCACCTACGTATGGACGCCCTCCACCGGTTTGAGTTCAACAAGTGTGCTTAATCCAAGCGCTTCTCCCCAGGTTACCACCACCTATACACTTGAAGTAACCACGCCTGCCGGATGTAAAGCCACTGATGAAATGACACTTACGGTGGTTGAATATTGCATTCGCCCAATGGAGGCATTCACGCCAAACGGCGACGGCATCAATGATTTCTGGCTCGTTACGAGCGGGAATTGTTTGAAGAGCGCAAAAGCCCAGGTATTTAACCGGTATGGTGCCAAGGTTTTTGAATCGAATAACTACCAGAATAACTGGCAGGGAACCTATGAAGGAAAACCATTGCCTGATGGTACTTACTATTTCGTGATTTCTTATGAGCTCCTGACGGGTAAAAAAGAATACCTGAAAGGAAATGTGACAATATTGAGGTAACACTAAAACATTAATGCAATGAAACGGTTTATATATTTTGGTTTCGCACTGTCAATGTTGACGGTCACGGCCACAGCCCAGCAATTATTTACATCTTCCCTATATGATATGCAGGGTAGCCTGCACAATCCTTCTCTTGCAGGTGTGCAGAAGTACGGTGTGGTGGGTGCATCTTATCGCACCATGTGGGATGGCATTGACGGTGGGCCCAGGACTACGACGGTTTTCGGCTCCGCATTCCTTCCTTCGGTACGACTTGGGTTGGGCGGTTACCTGTACAGTGATGTGACCGGTCCCACAAAACGCATTGGGCTGCAAATGGCATATGCCTATCATATTCCGTTGGCAAATGATGCCAGTTTCTCTATTGGACTTGAGGCGAGGCTGCAACAATTTTCATTCGACAGGGTAAAATTGCAGGAGTCGTTGGGGAATGATCCTGTGCTTGGAGCAAAAGATAATCGCTTTACGGGAGATGCAGGTATTGGCGTGAGCTATACGGGTAAAAAATTCCAGGTAGGGGCATCGGCCAGCCAGCTGATCCAATCAAAAATGGATTTCTATACTGGCAATCTAACGAGGTCGGAGGAAGCGCGCTTGTACCGGCATTTTTATTTACATGGAAATTACCAATGGGATGTGGATGGCAGCACGACAATTACGCCCAATCTTTTATTCATTTACCTGCCGAATGCACCGCTGGAGTTCCAGGCGGGGGCAAGGGTGGAGCATAACAAATTATTCTGGTGGGGACTTGCTATGCGGGCAAAGCAAAGCTGGATGATCTCCGCCGGAGTACATATTAAGGAAATGTTCACAGTAGGTTATTCTTTCGATATCTATAATAGTCCGCTGAGTGTATATGACAGGGGAGCGAATGCGCACGAGGTGTTATTGCGGTTTAAGTTTTTAAAATAGCCGAACGCATTCTGATTGCAGGAGTGCTCAAATGGCAATTTGGAATTAGGATTTGGTGCGGGAACTTTATTGTAGAAACCCTTTCTCTTACCAGGAAAGACAGTTCTATGTATTGAGTATGCCAACAAATTCCAAATTCCCAATTCCACTATTTTCCCCAATTACATTCCCTACGCTTTCCAACCTACATTTCGTAAATTCGTAATTCTATGGAAACCGTCGCGCAGTCTCCCAAATACAACCTCAATGAAGAGCAGGAACGCAAATTGATCCTGAGGGAATACCGTTCCCTGTTGCGTTCGCTAAAAGCGAAGATCAAGCCGGGCGACAAGGACCTTATCCGGATAGCCTTCGAAATGTCAGCCGAGGCGCACAAGACCATGCGCCGCAAAAGCGGGGAACCCTATATACTCCATCCCCTTGCGGTTGCCAAGATCTGCGTGGAAGAAATTGGGCTCGGTGTGCGCTCTACCATTTGTGCCCTAATGCATGACACGGTGGAAGATACTGACGTAACCCTGGAAGATATCGAGCGGGAATTTGGTAATGAGATCGCCCGGATCGTGGACGGACTGACCAAGATATCCAACGTGATTGACATCAATGCTTCGCAGCAGGCGGAGAATTTCAAAAAAATACTGCTTACGCTTACGGATGATCCCAGGGTGATACTCATCAAACTGGCCGATCGCTTACATAACATGCGAACACTCGAAAGCATGAAGCGTGAAAAACAATTGAAGATTGCTTCTGAAACCGTGTACGTATATGCGCCACTTGCTCATCGTATGGGCTTGTACAACATCAAAACGGAGATGGAAGACCTGGCCATGAAGTACATGGAGCCGGAATCATACAAAGACATTGCGCAAAAATTAGCGGAAACAAAAAGAGAGCGTTCCAAGTATATCAACGAATTCATTAAGCCCATCAGGGAGAAACTAGAAAAAGGTCATTTTAAATTCGAGATATATGGAAGGCCCAAGAGCATCCATTCCATTTCAAACAAAATGAAAAAAAAGGGCGTGGACTTCGAGGAAGTGTATGACCTTTTTGCCATCCGAGTGATACTGGATTCTCCCCAGGAAAAAGAAAAAGAGGACTGCTGGAAAGTGTACTCGATGATCACGGATGAATACACACCATCACCCGAGCGATTGCGCGACTGGCTAAGCAATCCCAAATCAAATGGCTACGAAGCGCTGCATACAACCGTGATGGGCCCGCAGGGAAAATGGGTGGAGGTGCAGATCAGGACAAAGCGGATGAATGAGATTGCTGAAAAGGGACTTGCTGCACACTGGAAGTATAAAGAAGGTACTGCGGATGAAAGCCGGTTTGATAAATGGTTTCAACAGATAAGGGAAGTGATTGGGGGAAATGAGACGGATAGCATTGACTTCCTGCAAGATTTTAAGACTAGTTTTCTTGCCGAAGAGATCTATGTATACACTCCCAAAGGTGATGTAAAAATGCTGCCCGTGGGCTCTACTACGCTCGATTTCGCCTTCGCCATTCATAGTGCAATTGGTACACGCACCATAGGGGCGAAAGTGAATCACAAGCTGGTGCCATTGAGTCACAAACTAAGAAGCGGTGACCAGGTGGAGATCATTACCAGTAATAAGCAAAAGCCTTCTGAAGACTGGCTTGGTTTTGTAGTGACCGCGAAGGCGCGTGGAAGAATAAAAGACGCGCTGAAGGAAGAAAAGAAGAAAATAGGCGATGAGGGAAAATATACCGTGCAGCGTAAACTCGAAGGCCTCGGCGTGCCCATGAGCCAGTACAATATTGACGAGCTGGTGCAGTGGTACAAGTTGCCCTCCCACGTTGACCTGTTCTACCAGGTAGCCATCAAGAACATTGACCTCCGTGAATTGAAGGAATTTAAGGTTCTCGGAGATCGCATAGAGTCTCCTCGTCCCGTGAAAGTGGTAGAACCCAAGCCTGAATACAATCCCAACCTGCATGCTGGTAAAAAAGATGCGGAGTTGATCATTTTTGGGGAGAGTAGTGACAAGATAGTTTATAACCTGGCCAATTGCTGCAAGCCCATCCCGGGAGATGATGTATTTGGATTTGTAACCACGGGTAAGGGGCTGACCATACACCGTACCAACTGCCCGAATGCCACGAAGCTGTTATCCAATTACGGACACCGGGTGGTGAAAACGAAATGGGCGAAAAATAAGGAAATCTCCTTCCTCACGGGTCTGCGCATCATTGGGATGGACGACGTGGGGGTAGTGAGCAAGATCACCAATCTCATTTCAGCGGAGCTGAAGATCAACATTGCGGCGCTCACCATTGAGGCCCGGGAGGGCGTATTTGAAGGGAATATCAGGCTCTATGTGCATGATAAGGAGGAACTTGACAACCTGGTTCAGCGATTGAAGGATTTGCCCGGAATTGAGTCAGTGGAAAGGTATGATACGGAGGATATTGTATAGGGTTTCCAGATTGTTATTGGGGGAATTTGTTGTTTAAAATTCAGGGTCTTCAAAATTTAGGCTTTCCTTATAAATGCTTAACTTGTTCGCGGTTTACTGCCCATCACCCAAATTATATTTACCCTGCTATGAGATCTCTGCTAAAGCTCTTGATTGCTGCTATTGGATTGTTGTTTTTTTCCGAAAATCTTAAGGCGCAAACTTGTCTTAATACCGGTCTTAACGGAACGGTCATTAACCTGCCTTGCAACGAAAACTGTATAAATGTTCCGGTGAGAATACCTCACTTGAAATCAACCACAGATTATACTGTAAATGATATTCCATATAGCCCATTTCCATACCAGGCGGGAAATGGCGTAGAATTGACATCATTGTACATCGATGATGAATTTTCTCCACTCATAAACTTACCATTTAGTTTTTGCTTTTATGACTCTACCTATACAAAAGTTGTGATTGGTTCAAATGGTGTTTTGACCTTTGATGAAATTTGTGCTAACCAAAGTAATGCTTATACATTAACAACAGGCGGTAACCCGCAAACGATTCCCTATAACGGTGGAACCGCACCTGGTGGCATTGGGACTACTTATTATCCTCGCGCCTCCATTATGGGCGCCTATCATGATATCAATCCATCATTGACTGCCGGAGGCGAAAGAAGAATTGAGTATTCGCTCGTAGGAACGGCTCCATGCCGCAAGCTTGTGGTAAGTTATTTTTCCGTCCCAATGTTTGGTACCGGTTGCAATACTTTAATCTGCACTCAACAGATCGTTTTGTATGAAAGCACTGGGGTGGTGGAAGTTTTCTTCGAGAATAAGCCCGTTTGTCCTGATTGGCCTTCAGGTGCGGGTGCTGGCCTTGCGATACTTGGCATACAAAATTGGGATCGCAACCAAGCTGTTGCAGCTCCAGGCAAAAACGCAACTGTATGGACTGCTTCAAATGAGGGTTATCGCTTTACTCCTTCAGGAGGTGGGTCCAGGTTTCTCAGCTGTGAGGTATATGAATTGGGAGGAACTACACCGCTTGCTGTTGGTGATACCGTCACTACAACTCCGGGGTTACTCGATGTTACATTTCCATCTTTCTGCCCAGCAGGGACCGGAAATCAATATGTGATAAAGACAGTGTTCTCAGCATGTGATAATGCGGCAAACCAGATCGTTAGTTTTGATACAATTACTATCAATAAAACCGCAAATCTTGATGCAACAGCAGCAGTAACACCAACAAGCTGTGGTGTAACGGGAACAGGAACCGCAACCATTACAGTTCCAACCGGAGTTGGCGTGCCACCTTACACGATGGTACTCAATCCTGGAAATATTACACAGGTAGTTGCCGGCAATACCCATACTTTTAACGGTCTTGTTGCAGGAAACTATACCGTTACCGTCACCGATGGAGGAACCAGCGGTTGTCAAAGCGATGTTCCTGTTACCATCACTTCAACAGGCGCACTCGCGCTCACATTCAACACCACCAACACATCTTGCGTTGGTGCTGCAAATGGAAGCATCACCGTCAATCCACCGAATGCAACACCACCGGTGCTGTATTCTATAAATGGGGGTCCATTCTCTCCCAACAACGTATTCAATAACCTGCTGCCGGGTACCTACCAGATCAGCGCCTCCGATGCCGCAGGTTGCCAGGCTGTAAATGTACCGGTCACTATTACTACCGGTCCATCTATTACACTCACGTTTGTGTCAAATCCCACATCATGTGTAGGAGCCAACAATGGCAGCGTCGTTATCACGCCAACGGGTACAGCACCTTTCCAATATGCCATCAATGCCGGACCTTACCAGTCAAGCAACACATTTACCAATCTCCCTCCCGGTACGCACTTCTTTGATGTGAGAGACGCCGTGGGATGTACCATTAGTTTTTACCCAATAACTGTCACGGCCGGAACCGGAACTCTTACGGGTACTGCTGTTGCCACGGCTACTACCTGCCCGGGCGTGAACAACGGTGCCATCACCGTAACTCCGACCAGTGGCAGCGGCCCCTACCAGTATTCACTCAATGGGGGAACCTACCAGTCAAGCAATATATTTGGAGGCCTCGCTCCCGGTAGCTACACGATCGTGATCCAGGAAAATGGTCTATGTACCTCAGGAGGGATACCTGTAACCGTTACCGCGGGAACCGCGCTGCAGGGAACTGTTGCCACTACCGCCACCTCCTGCAATGGAGCTACTGATGGAACAATAACTGCTACTCCAACGAATGGTTCAGCTCCGTATCAATACCAACTCGATGGTGGCGCACCACAGGCAGGCAACGTTTTCAATAACGTGGCCGCAGGCAACCATACCATCATTATCACTGACGCATCAGGTTGCGTTTCCGCAGCCATTCCTGCAAATATCACCGCCGGCCCGGCACTCACCGGTACCGCCACTTCAACCACTACTACCTGCACGGGTGTGAACAATGGTACCATTACAGTGACGGCTTCCAACGGAACAGGACCGTTTACTTACGCGCTCGACGGAGGTACACCCCAGTCATCAAATGTATTCACAGGGGTTTCTGCCGGATCGCACAATGTGGTTATCTCCAATGGTAGTTGCACTTCCGCTAATATACCCGTAACCGTAGGCACCGGTGGTGGTTTCACCGCCACGCATACTGCCACCGCTACATCCTGTGCGGGTGCAGATAATGGAAGCATTACTATCACCACTGGTGCCGGCGGCACCAGTCCTTATACATTTGTATTAAATGGAACGGTTACACAAAATGGCGCAACCGGCACCACCTTCAATGGAGTAGCAGCGGGAGCCCACGTGGTATTGATAACTGACGCGAACGGCTGCCAGTTTACTATTAATAATATCTCCGTAGCCGTTGGCGCCGGATTAACCGCGAACCTCGTTACTACACCAACTACCTGCACCGGTGTCAACAATGGTTCGATTACGGTGACACCAACCAATGGAACCGGTCCGTATGAATTTGTGCTGGATGGAACCACTACTCAAAATGGAGCGACATCCACCACATTCAACAATCTTTCCGCTGGTTCGCATAGCATCACTATAACAGATGCTATTGGTTGCATAACCACAACCGCACTTACCATTTCTGTAAATACAGGCAGTGGATTCACGGCAACGCATACATCTGCTCCAACCACTTGCGCAGGTGCCGCCAATGGAAGCATTACCGTAACACCCGGAGCGGGCGGCACAGGGCCTTATACTTTCGTACTGAATGGTACTACCACCCAAACGGGCCCCACCAGTACCACCTTCAATGGCCTCGCAGATGGTACATATACCATTTTGATTACTGATGCGAATGGATGCCAGTATACGCTGAGCAATGCTACAGTCACGGCAGGTGCGCAATTGACGGCAACCACTACGCCCACTTCAACAGCATGCCCGGGCGTTGATAATGGTAGCATACTGGTAACCCCAACAAACGGCAATGGGCCATACACGTTTGTATTGAATGGAACGACTACTCAAACGGGTGCAACCTCAACTACCTTCACAGGTGTGGCAGCAGGTTCGCATACGATTGGTGTGACAGACGCCAATGGTTGTACCTCAACTCTCCCGGTTGTAAACGTAGGAACGGGAACCGGAATACAGGCTACGGTGACGCCAACCGGTACCTCCTGCTCTGGTGCAGCAAATGGAAGCATTCTCATTACCCCCACTAATGGCACCGCACCTTTCACCTTTGTGTTGAATGGGACCACCACCCAGTCAGGCGCAACGTCTACTACATTTGCAGGCCTTGCCGCGGGAGGTACATATTCGATTGTTGTTACTGACGCGATTGGTTGCACTGGTACATTCAGCAACATCAACGTTACTCAGGGATCTGTACTCACTGCCACTGCCGTAGCACAAGCTACAAGTTGCGGTGGTGCAACCAACGGACAGGTTACTGTAACTCCCACTAACGGGGCAGGACCTTATACTTTTGTATTGGATGGTACCACCACTCAGACTGGTGCAGCCAGTACAACCTTCATCAATCTTTCATCCGGCGCGCATTCCGTTATTGTGACAGATGCTGCAGGATGCGTAAGCAATGCCATAAACGTGACGGTAGATGCAGGACCATCAATAGCGGTTACGTTGGCGAAAACTGACGCGACCTGTTTTGGTTCTTCAACAGGTTCAGTTACTGCTACGCCTTCAGCAAATGCAACGCCGGCAATTGAGTATTCACTTGATAATGCCACCTGGCAGTCATCGCCAACATTTGCTAGCCTGGCGGCTGGTTCATACACGGTTTACATTCGAGATAATGCGGGATGTTCCAATTCATCCACCATCGTGATTGGTGAGCCCGCTCAATTAATTGCTACCGGCAATGTGCAAAATGTTTCTTGCAATGGGCAGAGCGATGGCGTGATTACCATCACGGCTACAGGAGGAACGGGAGCGAAATCATATTCATTAAATAACGGGCCGGTTCAATCTTCTAATGTGTTTAATGTACCGGCAGGCACTTACTCCGTTGAAGTGATAGATGCTAATAATTGCTCTGTAATTGTAAGTAACATTACCGTTACAGAACCTGCGGCACTGGGCGGTACATCTGTTACCACCAATGCGAGCTGTGATGGAGGACCTGATGGAACTATCACCGTAACTGCAACAGGGGGAACTGCACCATTCGAATATTCTGTCGATGGCGGCAATTTCCAAAGTTCAAACGTATTGAATGTAATTGCAGGGACGTATAGCAATATCACAATTCGCGATGCAAAGGGATGTACGTTTGTGCTGAATCCGGTTGTTGTTGGTTTGAATAATAATCTTACGTTGACCCCGGCGGTTGACCCGGCCCCGATCTGTGAAGGAAGCTCGGTTACTCTGCAGTTGAATACGAATGCCACAAGCTTCATATGGTCTGCAGCAAATCCGGGATTATCCGGATATGCAACTGCATCACCGGTGGCATCTCCAACCAGTACTACCTTGTATACTGTAGCAGTTACGTTGGGTGAATGTACGGCTACGGATGATGTGCTTGTAACGGTATTGCCTGCACCCATTGCGAATGCGGGCCCCGAGGGTGATATCTGCTTCGGTCAGAATTACCAGTTGCAGGGATCAGGTGGAGTAGAGTATGCATGGAGCCCTTCAACTTATCTTGATGATCCGGCCGTTGCAAATCCGCAGGTAACTAATCCGTCAGAGACGATTGTGTATTCTCTTTCAGTGAAGGATGCGAATGGATGTTCATCACTGGCGCCGGCGGAAGTAACGGTTTATGTGACACCTCCTATACAGGTTACAACTTATCCAACTGACACGGTTGTGCATGCAGGAGCGCAGTTCCAGATGCTGGCTATTTCTGCGGGAGAAACCTATTCATGGTCCCCTGCGGTAGGGCTTGACAATGCAAATATTCCGAACCCGGTGGCTACGGCTCCGGGCTCCGAGGGAGCAGTGGTGAATTATATAGTAACAACCACCACTTCGGCAGGTTGTTCAGGAGAGGCTACGGTTACGATAAGGGTTTATAAAGGGCCGGACATCTACATGGTAAATGCCTTTACCCCGAATGCTGATGGAAGGAATGACAGGTTCATACCGATCCCGGTTGGTATTAAGCACTTGAATTATTTCAGGGTCTTCAACCGCTGGGGTCAGGTGGTATATTCTACCAAGACGCTGAACGAAGGTTGGGATGGAAGGCTCGGAGGCGTTGAGCAACCAAGTGGGGCGTATGTGTGGATGGTGGAAGGAGTGACGTTTGACAATAAGGTGATAACGAAGAAGGGAACGGTGTTGATTATACGCTGATCGATTAACCCAACCTACGGCGGGCAGGCTGTTTAAGTCGATTAACGTGGGCAGGGAAGCTGTTGCTGACTAAAAAGAATTAAGGGTTGAGATTTTGGCAGTGTTGTAAATAAAGTTTGGTAAGGATATAACAATGCGAAGGTGCGTGCGATACGCACCTTTTGCATTTGTGTATTACCTCCAATGGTTTCAAAACAGGAGCGATAAAATAAAATGGGAGAAAATATGAAAACGAAGGATGTAGCGTAGGCACATTTCATGGTGGAATGAATTGAAATGGTTGAAAAGACGAGTGCTATAATAGAATATGGGGAAAGAATGAAAACGAGGCCATGTGCCCTAGGCACATTTCATTGGTAGAATGAGATGGAATCATTTTTTTCGTTCCAATCATTTCCACCGGGCACATTTATCAACCGATCATTATTCGTAAGCCTAATCGTTTAATTTTTTTATTAAATGTTTATAATTCTTATATCCCGGTTTGTCTTTTTATGTTCGGGAAAATTTTTCCATGGCAAACACTTACACTCAACTACACAATCAGTTGGTCTTCGCCGTTAAGAATCGCGAAGCTCTTATTGATAAGAGTTGGAAGGACGGCTTACATAGGTACATGACCAGCGTGTTCCAGAAGCAGGGGCATAAGATGCTCCAAATTAATAGCATGCCGGATCACATACACATATTTGGTGGCTTTCGACCTCACCTGTCAGTATCCGCAATAGTCCAGCATTTAAAGACCGAAAGTTCCAAATGGATAAAAAAAGAAGGTCTTTGTAAAAGGAAGTTCGAGTGGCAGGAAGGATTCGGTGCGTTTTCTTATTCCAGAAGTCATATAGACCGGGTGGTACGATATATAATGAATCAGGAACAGCATCATAAAAAAAAGTCATTCTTAGACGAGTACCGGAGGTTCTTAAAAAGCTTTGAAATAGAGTATGATGAACTTTACATTTTTAAGGAACCTGTGTAATTGTTTATTTGAAATGGTATATAACCCTCATGTTAGGTGATGCCATTTCAAAAGAATCATGGGTTTTTGCTGGATATTATTCATCCGAATGTTAAAACCCGGCCATGTCCCATAAGACGGCTGAGTATGGGATTTTGGAATTTGATGGCGGATGAGATCGTTCATTTAAGCCAATGGTAAACGCGGCCATGTGCCGTAGGCACATTTCATTGGTAGAAAATCGGTGGGTTATAAATATTATATGGGTTTTTAAATTTCGGGGGCCTGGCACGAGGCGTTCCGATGGAACGCCGCCCGCGTTTAAATTTTTTTGGGCTACCCATGAGGTGTTCCTAAGGAACACGGCGAATAAAAGTCAATTTTATTCAATTGATTGGCTGGGTATGGGATTTTGGAATTTGATGGCGGATGAGATCGTTCATTTAAGCCAATGGTAAACGCGGCCATGTGCCGTAGGCACATTTCATTGGTAGAAAATCGGTGGGTTATAAATATTATATGGGTTTTT
>Ga0196972_1000531_pt1 | contig 18462 bp, 20 predicted proteins | sample S1v_2013CmetaG_FD_148618 | JGI IMG/M metagenome (GOLD analysis project Ga0196972, IMG submission 148618) | Soil microbial communities from Anza Borrego desert, Southern California, United States - S1+v_20-13C | ecosystem: Environmental > Terrestrial > Soil > Desert | place: USA: California...
GCCTTCGTGCGCTCGGCGAGCGTCGGCAGGATCTTGTCGGCCGCCTCGCCCACCAGCACGCCCAGCGAGATCGCCATGCAGCGCTCGCCGGCGGAGCCGAAGGCAGCGCCGATCAGCGCGTCGACCGCCTGGTCCAGGTCGGCATCCGGCATGACCACCATGTGGTTCTTGGCACCGCCCAGCGCCTGCACCCGCTTGCCGTGGCGCGCGCCGGTCTCGTAGATCTTCTGCGCGATGGCGGTGGAGCCGACGAAGGAGATCGCCTTGACCCCCGGATGCTCCAGCAGTGCGTCGACCGCTTCCTTGTCGCCCTGCACCACGTTGAACACGCCGTCGGGCAGGCCGGCTTCCTTCAGCAGGCGGGCCATCAGCAGCGAGGCGCTCGGATCCAGCGGACTGGGCTTGAGGATGAAGCAGTTGCCGGCGGCGATCGCCACGGGGTACATCCACATCGGCACCATCGCCGGGAAGTTGAAGGGCGTGATGCCGGCCACCACCCCCAGCGGCTGCCGCATCGTCCAGTTGTCCAGGCCGGTGGAGACCTGGTCGGTGTACTGGCCCTTGAGCAGCTGCGGGATGCCGCAGGCGAATTCGACGATGTCGATGCCGCGCGTGACCTCGCCCTGGGCGTCGGTGAACACCTTGCCGTGTTCGGCCGTGATGGCACGGGCCAGTTCGTCCCGGTGCTGGTTCAGCAGCTCCAGGAACTTGAACATGACCCGCGCCCGCCGGATCGGCGGGGTGTCGGCCCAGGCCGGAAAGGCGGCGCGCGCGCTGGCCACGGCGCGATCCACGTCGGCCGCACTGGCCATCGCCACCTTGCCGGTCACGCGGCCGGTCGCCGGGTTGAAGACATCGGCGCTGCGGCCGCTGCTGCCTGCCACCACCGAACCGTCGATCCAGTGGTCGATGGAGGCGATGGCGCCGGCGGTGCGGGGGGAGTCGGGTGCGTTCATGGCAGTTTTCTTCAGCGTGGCTCGGAACCCACCAGTCTAAGGCGCGCAACACTCGGTCCCAAATTGGGCCCGCGAATGGCACTACTGGCGCCGAGCCCCCGTTAGCATTGCACTTTCTTACAAAGGCCCATGCAGGAACCCTCGACGCCCCGCATCGATTCCGAGCCGCAGGCCGGCGGAGCGAGCGTCAGGGTCCTGGGCCAGTGGACGGGCGCCCACTTCGCCCAGCCCGGCGTGCTCGACGCGCTGCAGGCCCAGTTGCGCAGCGCCGCCGGCCGCGATGGCTGGGACCTGCGCGGGATCGAGCAGCTCGATCACGTGGGCGCGCAGCTCCTGTGGGACCACTGGGGCCGGCGGCGGCCGGCGCAGCTGCAGATGCGGCCGTCCCAGGAGGCGGTGCTGGAGCGGGTGGAGCAGTTCACCACGGGGCCGCTGCCGCGCCGTCGCCCCGGCTGGGGCGAGCGCTACCTGGCACTGGGCGAGGCCGTGCTGGACCGGGCCTTCCAGGTGCGCGAGTTCGTGCGGCTGGCCGGCCAGCTGGCGATCGACGGGCTGCGCCTGCTGCGCAGCCCCCAGGAGGGCCCCTGGCGCGACTTCTCCGGCCACCTGTACCACATCGGCGCCACGGCGCTGCCCATCACCGCGCTGGTCGGCTTCCTGATCGGCGTGGTGCTGGCCTATCTCACCGCCAAGCAGCTGCGGCAGTTCGGCGCCGATGCCTTCATCGTCAACATCCTGGGCGTCGCCCTGATCCGCGAGCTCGGCCCCATGCTGGCGGCCATCCTGGTGGCGGGCCGCTCGGGTTCGTCCATCACCGCGCAGATCGGCGTCATGCGGGTCACCGACGAACTCGATGCCATGAGCGTGATGGGCATCTCGCACAGCTTCCGGCTGGTGCTGCCGCGGGCGCTGGCGCTGGCCTTCGCCATGCCGCTGGTGAGCATCTGGACCACCCTGTGCGCGCTGGCGGGCGGCATCCTGGCCGCCGACATCTCGCTGGGCATCACGCCGACCTTCTTCCTGCGCGCTCTGCCCGAGGCGGTGCAGATCGGCAACCTGCTGCTGGCCACGTCCAAGTCGGTGGTGTTCGGCCTGCTGATCGCCCTGATCGGCTGCCACTACGGGCTGGCCGTGGAGCCCAACACGCAGAGCCTGGGCGAGGGCACGACCGCATCGGTGGTGACGTCGATCACGGCGGTGATCCTGGTCGACGCACTGTTCGCGATCGCCTTCCAGGAGGTGGGGTTCTGATGGCTGGCAAGCTGGCCGCACCGGTGCTGCCGGCGCCCGGCACGCCCATGGTCGACATCCGCGGCCTGAGCACCGTGTTCGAGCTGCCGGGCCGCCGCTTCACCGTGCACGAGAACCTCGACCTCACGGTGCAGCGCGGCGAGGTGCTGTCGCTGGTGGGCGGCTCGGGCACCGGCAAGACGGTGCTGCTGCGACAGATCCTGGGGCTGGAGCATCCCGCCGCCGGCGAGATCCGGGTGCTGGGACGGCCGGTGGCCGAGCTCGGCCAGCGCGGTGCCGCCAGCCGGGTCGGCATGCTGTTCCAGCACGGCGCCCTGTTCTCCGCCTTCACCGTGCTGGAGAACATCGCCTTCCCGCTCAGCGAGCTGCGCACGCTGCCGGCGGAACTGGTGCGCGAGGCCGCCATCGTCAAGCTGCAGATGGTGGGGCTCAAGCCCGAGGACGGCGCCAAGATGCCGTCGGACCTCTCGGGCGGCATGATCAAGCGGGTGGCGCTGGCGCGCGCGCTGATCATGGATCCGCCGCTGCTGCTGCTGGACGAACCGACGGCAGGCCTGGATCCGGACAGCTCCGACGGCTTCGTGACGCTGTTGCGGGCCCTGCACCGCGACCTGGCGCTCACCGTGATCATGGTCACGCACGACCTCGACACCCTGTTCGAGCTGTCCACCCGCATCGCGGTGCTGGCCGACCGCCGCGTGATCGTCAACGGCCCGCCCAAGGACGTGATCGCCTTCCAGCATCCGTTTGTGCATGATTTCTTCCTGGGCCCGCGCGGCCAGCGCGCCATGGAACTGCTGCGCGAGTATCCCTTCGCCGTCTAGGAGACAGACCGATGCAGAACAAAGCCCACGCCCTGGCCGCCGGCCTCTTCGTGCTGGCGCTGACCGGCCTGCTGCTGCTGCTGGGCGCCTGGCTCACGCGCGACAACGGCGAGCGGCACGTCTACGAGATCTCGACCCGGGAGGCGGTCACCGGCCTGCAGGAGCAGGCGCCGGTGCGCTACCGCGGCGTCGATGTCGGCAAGGTCACCGGCATCGGCTTCGATCCCAAGGAACAGGGCAACGTGCTGGTGCGGCTGGAGGTCGCGACCGGCACGCCGATCACGCAGGACACCTTCGCCACCCTGTCCTTCCAGGGCGTGACCGGCCTGGCCTTCGTGCAGCTGGACGACTCGGGCCGGCCCGCCGCGCTGCTGCCGCCCAACGACGAAGCGCCGCCGCGCATCCCGCTCAAGCCGGGCCTGCTGTCCAAGCTGGCCTCGCGCGGGGAGGCGATCCTGGAGCAGGTCGAGCAGGTCAGCACCCGCGTCAACCAGCTGCTGTCGGAGCCGAACCAGAAGCGCATCACGGCCGCCTTCGACAACGTGTCCGAGGCCGCCGCCAGCATCACGACGCTGAGCCGCAACCTCGACGCCACCCTGACGGCGCAGTTCGGCCCGCGGCGGGTCGACATCCCCTCGCTGGTGCGGCGCACCGACAGTGCGCTGGCCTCGCTGCAGGAGACGTCCGAGGCCACCCGCGCCACCATCACCGACATCGGCCAGACCGCGCGCCGGCTGAATGCGCCGAACGGCCCCATGGACCGGCTGGCCGCCGGCACCGAGGCCCTGTCGCATGCGGCCGACTCGTTCAACGCCGCCACCCTGCCGCGCATCAACCGGGTGACCGAGGACACCTCGCGCGCGGTGCGGCAGCTCAGCCGAACCATCATCGGCATCAACGACAACCCGCAATCGCTGATCTTCGGCACCGGCCGCATCGAGCCCGGCCCGGGCGAGGAAGGCTTCACGCCCCCAGGAGTGCAACGATGACCCGCATCCTTTCGCGCGCCGCCGCCGTCCTGTCGCTGCTGCTGCTGGCCGCGTGCGCCAGCATCGTCGACAAGCCGGTGCGGCCTACCCTGTTCGACATGGGGCCGCTGCCGCCGATCTCGCCGCCGATCGAGCGGCCGGGGCCGCGCTTCGCCCTGGTGGTGCCGGAGATCGACGCCGCCGGCGCCCTCGAGGGTTCGGCCATCCTGTACCGGCTGGCCTATTCCGACGACCACCAGCTGCGCGCGTACTCGCAGTCGCGCTGGAGCGCGCCGCCGCCGCAGCTGGTGCGCCAGCGCCTGCGCCAGCAGCTCGGGCGCGAGCGGCCGGTGCTGAACCTGGACGAAAGCGCCTCGCTGGCGCGCGAGACGGCGCAGCCGCTGTACCTGCTGCGCATGGAGCTGGAGGAATTCGCCCACGTGTTCGATGCGCCCGACAGCAGCCGCGGCGTGATCCGGCTGCGCACCACCGTGTTCCTGAACACGATTGGCGGCGAGAAGCTGGTGGGCCAGCGCAGCATCGCCGTGCAGGGGGTGGCGCCGACGCAGGACGCGTCGGGCGGGGTCCGCGCGCTGACCGAGGCCACCGATGCCGCCGCGGCCGACATCAGCCAGTGGCTGCTGCAGGTGGCGAGGTCGCAGCCATGAGCGAAATGCCCCGTACGACCGAGGGAGCCGCCAGGCTGGTCACCGGCGCGCAGAGCCGGCTGCCGGTCGAGCAGGAGTTGCTGGCGGCGGGGCTGGAGGTACTGGGGCCCTGTGCAGGCCTGGCGCAGCGCAGCGACCTGCTGCGCGAATCGCAGTTCCTGCAGGACTTCAAGCCGGCCGAAGCGGAGATCCTGGGGCGGGCGATGATCCACGTGCGGGCCCAGGCCGGCCAGGTGCTGATCGCCGAGGGCGACGCCAGCGACTGGATGATGCTGCTGCTGTCCGGCACGGTGGACGTGGGCAAGCGCAAGGTCGGCGCCGCGGTGGACCGCAGCGCCCTGGCCGACACGACGGCGCGGCTGGCGGTGCTGCGCGCCGGCGCCGCGCTGGGCGAGATGTCGATGCTGGACGGCGAGCCGCGCTACGCGAGCTGCTGGGCGCTCAGCGAGGTGGAAGCGGCAGTCCTCACGCGGGCCGCGGTAGCCGGCCTGATCGCCGAGCAGCCCGCGGTGGGCGCCAAGCTGCTGGTGAAGATCACGCAACTGCTGGCCCAGCGCCTGCGCAACACCAGCAACCAGCTGCTGCGCCACCTGCAGCAGGCCGCGGCAGGCCCCGAAGCACCGATCTAGCGCCGGGTGCCCGCGGTCCGCTCAGCGGCCCAGCCCCGGGAACAGCTTGATCAGCCCGACGGCCATCACTTCCACCGCCAGTGCGGCGAGGATCAGGCCCATCAGCCGGGTCATGACGCTGATGCCGGTCTTGCCCAGCACCCGCGCGATCGGGTCGGCCAGCGCGAAAGCCAGCGCGGTGGCCAGGCCGATCACCACGCCATAGCCCACCAGCGCCGCCATCTGCCAGAAGGTCTTGGCGCGCTCGGCGTAGATCACCACGGTGGAGATGGTGGCCGGGCCCGTCAGCAGCGGGATGGTCAGGGGCACGACGGCGATGCTGGCGCCGCGGGCCGCCTTCTCCGCGCCCTGCTGCAGGTCCTGGGCCGCCGGCTTGGCCTCGGCCGGTTGCGCATTGAGCATGTTCAGCGCGCTGACCAGCAGCAGCATGCCGCCGCCCACCTGGAAGCTGGCCAGCGAGATGTTGAAGAACTCCAGCACCTGCAGCCCGAGCAGCGCGCTGATGGCGATCACCAGGAAGGCCGTGGTGGCGGCCGTCACCACCGTGTCGCGCCGCTGCTGGGGGTTGAAGCCGTCGGTGTAGTGGATGAAGAAGGGCACGATGGCCAGCGGGTTCACCACCGCCAGCAGCGTGATCAGCGGCTTGAAGTCCATCAGCCGGCCGCGGCCGAAGCGGCGGGCGTGCGGCGGCGGAACATGCCGTAGCCCTCCATGTGCAGCACCTGCTCGCCGCGCTGGTTGAACATCTCCCAGACCGAGCGCACCAGCCCGAGGTCGGGCCGGCTGTTCATCGGCCGTGACTCCAGCACCCGGTGCTTCAGCGCCAGCGTGTCGCCGGGATAGACCGGCTTGAGCCACTTGAGGCTCTCCAGGCCGGGCGACCCCATGCTGCTGGACTCGCGCAGGAAGTTGTCCACGGTCAGGCGCATGGCCATCGCGCAGGTGTGCCAGCCGCTGGCGCACAGGCCGCCGAACACCGACTGGCGCCCGGCTTCCTCGTCCAGGTGGAAGGGCTGCGGATCGAACTGCGCGGCGAAGTGCTTGATCTCCTCGGCCGTCGGCGTCACGGTGCCGAGGTCCAGCACGCGTCCGGCCTGCAGGTCCTCCCAGTAGTAGCGGATCGCCATCAGCGCCCCCCCGACACGTCCACCAGGCTCATGGTGGTGTAGCTGGCCTGCGGCGAGAGCAGCCACACGATGGCCTGCGCCACCTCGTCGGCGCTGCCGCCGCGCTGCATGGGCACCTGGTGCGCGAGGCGCTGCACGCGATCGGGATTGCCGCCCGAGGCGTGGATCTCGGTCTCGATCAGCCCGGGCCGCACCGCGTTGACGCGGATGCCGTCGCCAGCCACCTCCTTGGCGAGGCCGACCGTGAACACGTCGATCGCGCCCTTGGCCGCGGCATAGTCCACGTACTCGTTGGGCGAGCCCAGGCGCGACGCCGCGCTCGAGACATTGACGATGGCGCCCCCGGGGCCGCCATGGCGCGTGCTCATCCGCTTCACCGCCTCGCGCGCGCACAGGAAGGAGCCGATCACGTTGATGCCGAAGATGCGCTGCAGGCGCGCGCCGCTCATCTGCTCGACGCGCGCGCCCACGTCCACTACGCCGGCGTTGTTGACCAGGTCGGTGATGCGCCCGAGGCGCGCGTCGATCTCGTCGAACATGCGCAGGACCTGCTGCTCGTCCGACACGTCGGCCTGCACCGCGATGGCGCGGCGGCCGGCCGCCTCGACGGCCTGCACCACCTGCTGCGCCGCGCCGGCGCTGGCAGCGTAGTTGACCGCGACCGACCACCCGTGCGCCGCCGCCAGCGTGGCCGTCGCGGCCCCAATGCCCCGGCTGCCGCCGGTGACCAGCACGATTCGCTCCAATTCCAGCCTCCTGCGCCCGGGGCGCGACTACGATACAACCCGATTAGAACAAAGGCGGTCCGTGCGGGCCGCCTGCACGCCAACCCAACCGACAAGGAGACGATCATGGGCAGCTTCGTGGACCTGCAGGCAGCCGACGGCTTCAGCTTCCCTGCGTACGTGGCGCAACCGTCCGGCCAACCCAAGGGGGCCGTGGTGGTGCTGCAGGAGATCTTCGGCGTCAACTCTCACATCCGCTCGGTGGCCGACGGCTACGCGGCCGAAGGCTGGCTGGCAGTGGCGCCCTCGACCTTCCACCGCGTCAAGCCGGGCGTGGAGCTGGGTTACTCGCAGGACGACATGGCGGCCGGCATGGCCCTCAAGACCGCGGCGGAGGCGCTGCCCGCGCCCGGCGTGCTGCAGGACATCCAGGCCGCGATCCGCCACGCCGCCCAGGCCGGCAAGGTCGGCATCGTGGGCTACTGCTGGGGCGGGCTGCTGTCCTGGCGGTCGGCCTGCACGCTGGACGGCCTGTCCGCGGCGGTGACCTACTACGGCGGCGGCATGACCACGCCGGACGAATCCGCGCGCCAACCCAAGGTGCCGGTGCTGTCCCACTTCGGCGAGCAGGACCACTGGATCCCGCTGGCCGGCGTCGAGGCCTTCCGCAAGGCGCACCCGAACGTCGAGGTGCACGTGTACGACGCCAACCACGGCTTCAACTGCGACCAGCGCGGCTCCTGGAACGAGCCGGCCGCGCGGCTGGCGCGCGAGCGCTCGCTGGCCTTCTTCGCCAGGCACCTGGCCGCCTGAGACGAACTGCATGATCCAGCTGCACCACTATCCCAGCTCCGCGGCCATGGTGCCGCACATCCTGCTGGAGGAGATCGGCGCGCCCTACGAACGGGTGCACGTGGATCGCGCGGCCAACGCGCACAAGGAGCCGGGTTACCTGCGGCTCAATCCGAATGGGCTGATCCCGGTGCTGGTGGACGGCGAGCTGGTGCTGTACGAGACCGCGGCCATCGCGCTGCACCTGTGCGACACGCATCCGCAGGCCCGGCTGGCGCCGGAGCTGGGCTCCGCGCAGCGGGCCCACTTCTACAAGTGGCTCATGTGGCTGGCCAACACGCTGCATGCGACGCTGATCGTCTACTTCTATCCCCATCGCTGGATGGACGAGGGCAACGAGGCCGGTGCGGCTGAACTCAAGCGGCACGCGCAGCGGCGCGTCGGTCCGTTGCTGGACCAACTCGATGCGGAGCTGGCGCGCACCGGCGGGCCCTGGTTCATGGGCGAGCGCTACAGCGCGCTGGACGCGTACGTATTCACGCTGTGCCGCTGGACCCGCAACTTCGGCGAGGGCCGCGCGCGCGAGCGCTCGCACCTGGGGCCCTACCTGCAGCGCATGCTGGAGCGACCGGCGGTGCAGCGCGTCATCGCCAACGAGGGCCTGCAGCCGCCCTTCGTCTGAGCGGCGCTGCGCAGGCAGCGCGCCGTCAACGCGCGCTGCGCTCCAGGAAGCGCTTGCGCCAGAACACCAGGCCCAGCGCCGCGGCCACCAGCACCATCGAGCCCATGGCCAGCCAGAACCCGATCGGGTCGGCCAGCAGCGGCATGCGCGCGAAGTTCATGCCGAACACGCCGGTGATCAGGTTCAGCGGCAGGAAGATGGCCGTCAGCGCCGTCAGCGTGCGCATGGTGTTGTTGGTGCGGTGGCTCTGGGCCGAGAAGTGGATCTGCACCACGGTCTCGGCGCCCTGCTCCATCCGGCGCACCTGCTGCACCACGCGCTGGATGTGCTCCAGCACGTCGCGGGCCCGTGCGATCAGGCCGTCGCGCTCGGCCTGCGACAGCCCGGGCGAGGGCTGCTCGCGGGCGGTGTCCAGCCACTCCTGCATGGCGTCGGCCTGCTCCTCGCACAGGTCCTCCAGCGTGTGCAGCTCGCGCCGGGCCACCATCAGGGCGCCCCAGTTGCGGACGTTGGTGCCGGGGCGCAGCAGTTCCTGCTGCCACAGGTCGAGCTCGCCGGTCAGCTGCCGGCGCAGGTCCAGGTAGCTGTCCACCATCACGTTGACCATGCGCAGCATCAGGTCGGGCGGGCGGGTCGGCAGGCGGCTGCGGTTGTTGCCGGGCAGGCCGTCGCTCTGCACCGCATCCGACAGGTAGCGCGCGATGAAGGTGCGTGCGGTCTGGCAGCCGCTCGGGTGCACCGTCACCAGCAGCCGGTCGAACACCACGAAGCCGAGGGCGCGGGTGCGGATGCGATAGAAGCTGGCCAGCGCGGTCGGCACCGGCTCGGTGGCGGCATGCTCCTGCAGTTCGCGGTCCACCTCTTCGGCGGTGGCCAGCCGGCGGAACACCACCAGGTCGTAGACCGAGGTGTAGTCGTAGTGCGAGGGGTGGGCGCGGTTGCCCAGGTCCTTCAGGTGCAGGTCCAGCAGCGCCGAGCCGCCCAGGCGCTGGCAGGCGGTCTGCAGCACCGGCAGGTGTTCGGAAAGGCTTTCGCGCTCCAGGTAGATCCAGACGAACCCGTCCCCCGGCGCCTGCGCCGGCACCTCGTCGAGGAAGCGCAGCGTGCCGGGGGTGAATTCGACGATGTGCATGGGCGGGCGCTCAGGCGCGCAGGCGCCGCGCCGCCTCGATCGCGAAGTAGGTCAGGATGCCGTCGGCGCCGGCGCGCTTGAACGCCAGCAGGCTTTCCATCATCACGGCGTCGCCATCGAGCCAGCCGTTGCGGGCGGCGGCCTGCAGCATCGCGTACTCGCCCGAGACCTGGTAGGCGAACGTGGGCATGCGGAATTCGTCCTTCACCCGCCGCAGCACGTCCAGGTAGGGCATGCCGGGCTTGACCATCACCATGTCGGCGCCCTCGGCGATGTCCATCGCCACCTCGCGCAGGGCCTCGTCGCTGTTGCCCGGGTCCATCTGGTAGACCTTCTTGTTGCCCTTGCCCAGGTTGGCGGCGGAGCCGACGGCATCGCGGAACGGACCGTAGAACGCGCTGGCGTACTTGGCGCTGTAGGCCATGATGCGGGTGTGGATGGCGCCGCGCGACTCCAGCGCCTGCCGGATGGCGCCGATGCGCCCGTCCATCATGTCGCTGGGTGCCACGATGTCCACGCCGGCCTCGGCCTGGGCCAGCGCCTGGCGCACCAGCACCTCCACCGTCTCGTCGTTCAGGATGTAGCCGCTCGCGTCCAGCAGGCCGTCCTGGCCGTGGCTGGTGAAGGGATCGAGCGCCACGTCGGTCATCACCCCCAGTTGCGGGAAGCGCTGCTTGAGGGCGCTCACGGCGCGCGGCACCAGGCCCTCGGGGTTGAAGGCCTCGCGACCGTCCTCGGTCTTGAGCGCCGGATCGATCACAGGGAACAGCGCCATCACGGGGATTCCCAGTTCCACGCATTCCTGCGCCACCGGCAGCAGCAGGTCCACGCTCAGGCGCTCCACGCCCGGCATGGAGGCGACGGCCTGGCGCTGCTTCTCGCCATCGAGCACGAACACCGGATAGATCAGGTCGTGCGGCGAGAGCGCGTGCTCACGCACCAGGTTGCGGGTGAATTCGTCGCGGCGCAGCCGGCGCGGGCGGCCTTGGGGGTAGGGGGCGTGCAGGACCATGGGGAAAATTGTGCCCCATGGCACCGGAATCGCCCCTGCGCCAGCGCATCGGCGGCCTTGCCCCAGCCGGCTTGTAAGGGCATGGGGGCTTTGTTAAATTACGGCTCGGGCGGCTTGCCGCCCCCCGCTTTTCCTCCCTGAGCGGGCGCCTTAATGTGTGACAGCAAAAAGGCTTCCTGCCCCGGCTTCACTGGCCGGGGTTTTTTTTTGTCCGCGCGCCGCCTGCGGATGCTGGCTCAGCCGGCGGGCGCCCTTCCGTACACTCCCCCGCATGCTCTGGGTCAAGGCGCTTCACATCGTGTTCATCGCGAGCTGGTTCGCGGGCCTGTTCTACCTGCCGCGGATCTACGTGAACCTGGCGATGGTGGCGCCGGGGTCGGTCGCCGAGCGGGACCGCCTGCTGCTGATGGCGCGCAAGCTGCTTCGCTTCACCACCTTGCTGGCGGTGCCGGCAGTCGGCCTGGGCGTGTGGCTGTGGCTCGGCTATGGCATCGGCCGCGGCAGCGGCTGGATGCACGCCAAGCTGGCCGTGGTCGTGCTCACGATCGGCTACCACCATGCCTGCGCGCGCCTGCTGCGCCGCTTCGCCGACGACCAGAACCGGCGCAGCCACCGCTGGTACCGCTGGTTCAACGAGGCTCCGGTGCTGCTGCTGCTCGCGGCGGTGGTGCTGGTGGTCGTCAAGCCGTTCTGACGACGCCATGTCGGCACGCAAGACATCGGCCTGGCCGCTCGCGCTGGCCTGGGCGGCCCTGATCGTCTATGCGAGCCTGTACCCCTTCGCCGACTGGCGCGACCAGGGCATCGAACCCTGGGCCTTCCTGGCCAGCCCCTGGCCGCGCTGGTGGACGGCGTTCGACTTCGCCGCCAACACGGCCGGCTACGCGCCACTCGGCTTCCTGCTGGCACTGGCTTTCATGCGGCGGGCCAACCCGGCCCGACCCCCGGCTCCCTGGGCCGCGGTGGCGGTGGCCTTGCTGTCGGGCGCGCTGCTGTCGTTCGGCCTGGAGGCCCTGCAGTCCTACCTGCCCGCGCGAGTGCCGTCGAACGTCGACTTCGGGCTCAACGCGCTGGGGACGCTGCTCGGCGCCGTGCTGGCGGTGGGGCTGGAGCGCGCCGGCGCGGTGGACCACTGGAGCCGCTTTCGCGGGCGCTGGTTCGTCGAGGAGGCCCGGGGCGCCCTGGTGCTGCTGGCGCTGTGGCCGGTGGCCCTGCTGTTCCCGGCCGCGGTCCCGCTGGGGCTGGGGCAGGTGTTCGAGCGCCTGGAGGCGGCCGTGGCCGAGTGGCTGATGGACACCCCCTTCCTGGAGTGGCTGCCGGTGCGCGACGTGGAACTGCAGCCGCTGGTGCCCGGGGCCGAGTTGATCGGCGTGGCCCTGGGTGCGCTGGCGCCCTGCCTGCTGGCCTACTCGATCATGCAGTCGCCCGGGCGCCGGGCGGTCTTCGCCGCCTTGCTGGCCGCCACCGGGGTCGCCGTCACCGCGCTGTCCTGGGCGCTGAGCTGGGGGCCGGCGCACGCCTGGACCTGGCTGACGCTGCCGGTCCGGCTGGGCCTGCTCACCGGGCTGCTGCTGGCGTTGGCGCTGCTGGTGCTGCCGCGCCGCGGCTGCGCGGCGCTGCTGCTGCTCGTGCTGGTGCTGCAGCTCACCCTGTTGAACCAGGCGCCCGCCAACGCCTACTTCACGCACACGCTGCAGACATGGGAGCAGGGCCGCTTCATCCGCTTCCACGGCCTGGTGCAGTGGCTCGGATGGCTGTGGCCTTACGCCGCCCTGGCCTATGTGCTGGTGCGCGCCTCCAGCCGGGATGCGCGGCCTAGAATCGTCCAATGAGTTCCGACCAGCCCTCCTACTACGAGCGGCACATCTTCTTCTGCCTGAACAGGCGCACCAACGGCGAGAACTGCTGCGCGGACCACAACGCCGAGGCCGCGTTCGACCGCTGCAAGGCGCAGGTCAAGGCCCAGGGCCTGAACGGGCCGGGCAAGGTGCGGGTGAACAAGGCCGGCTGCCTGGATCGCTGCGCCGCCGGGCCGGTGGCCGTTGTCTATCCGGAAGCGGTCTGGTACACCTACGTGGACCAGCAGGACATCGACGAGATCGTCGAGTCGCACCTGAAGAACGGCCGGATCGTCGAACGCCTGCTCACGCCGCCGCACCTGGGTCGCTGAACCCATGAACGCCTACACGCGGCGGCTGCAGGTGCAGGGCGCGGCCGGCGCGATCGAGGTGCTTCGCGACGATCCCGCGCAGCCGAACGGCGGCACTGCCTTCATCGCCCATCCGCATCCGCTCTTCGGCGGCACCATGGAGAACAAGGTGGTGCAGACGCTGGCCCGCGCGTTCGTGCAGGAAGGTTGGCACGCGGTGCGCTTCAACTTCCGCGGCGTCGGCGCGAGCGCCGGCGAGCATGACGAGGGCCGCGGCGAGGCGGACGACATGACCGGCCTGGTGCAGGCGCTGGCTCCGGAAGGGCCGATCGCGCTGGCCGGGTTCTCCTTCGGTGCCTACGTCGCGGCGCGGGTGATCGAGTCGCTCTGGGCCGCGCGCGAGGTGCGCAAGATCGTGCTGGTGGGCACGGCGGCTTCGCGCTTCGCGGTGCCGGCCCTGCCCGCCGAGGCCCACGCCCGCGCGCTCGTGGTCCACGGCGAGGAGGATGACACGGTGCCGTTGCAAGCCGTCCTCGATTGGGCGCGGCCACAGACCCTTCCGCTGACGCTGGTCCCGGGCGTGGGCCACTTCTTTCACGGACAATTGCCGCTCCTGAAAAACCTGGTGGCTCGCCACCTTCGCAGCTAAGGAGTCCCCCCTGCCGATGACACGTCTTGCCAAGGCGCTGGCCGCGCCATTGCTCGCCCTGTTTTGCTTCGCCGCCGCGGCCCAGGCGCCGCAGCCTCCCGAGATCGCCGCGCGCAGCTACCTGCTGATGGACGTCAGCGCCAACCAGGTGCTGGCCGGCCGGGACATCGACAGCCCGGTCGAACCCGCCTCGCTGACCAAGCTGATGAGCGCCTACCTGGTGTTCGATGCGCTGCGCGCCAAGAAGATCAGCCTGCAGCAGACGCTGCCCGTGAGCGTGCGGGCCTGGAAGATGCCCGGCTCGCGGATGTTCATCGACCCCAGCATGCAGGTGCCGGTGGAGGACCTGATCAAGGGGATGATCGTGCAGTCCGGCAACGACGCCACGGTCGCCCTGGCCGAAGGCGTGGCCGGCAGCGAGGAACGCTTCGTGGAGCTGATGAACGTCCAGGCCAAGGCGCTGGGCATGAACAACACCACGTACAAGAACTCGGAAGGCCTGACCGCGCCGGGGCACACGACCACCGCGCGCGACCTGAGCATCCTGGCCACCCGCCTGCTGCAGGACTTCCCCGAATACACGCACTACTACTCGATCAAGAAGTACCGCTACCAGGGCACGCCGACGGCGAACGACACCAACCGGAACATGCTGCTGTTCCGCGATCCCACGGTGGACGGCCTCAAGACGGGGCACACCAACGCGGCCGGCTACTGCCTGGTGGCCACCGCGCGGCGCGATTTCCCGAACCTGCCCGGCCGCCGGCTGCTGTCGATCGTGCTGGGCACGTCCAGCGAGAACGTGCGCGCCAACGAGTCGCAGAAGCTGCTGAACTGGGGCTTCACGGCGTGGGAGGGCATCAAGCTGTTCGACGCCAACCAGCCGGTGGTCACCCCCGAGGTCTGGAAAGGTACGGCCAACACGGTCAAGCTCGGCCGCACCCAGCCGCTGGTGGTGGCGGTGCCGTCGGGCACGGCGTCCCAGCTCAAGACCGCGGTGGCGCGGCCCGATCCGCTGGTCGCCCCCTTCACCAAGGGCCAGCAGGTGGCCACGCTCAAGGTGCTGGCCGGCGACAAGGCGGTGACCGAGGTGCCGCTGGTGGCGCTGGAGGCGGTGGAGGAGGCAGGCGTGCTTGGCCGCGCCTGGGACGCCATCCGGCTCTGGATCCGCTGAGCTTGCGCGCGAGGGCCGCTGCTGGCGGCCCCTTGCGGGAAAGCGGGGGCTCACGATCCTGCGGATCGCTTACCCGCCGGACCCCCCCGTTCCCTTGAGGGCAAACCCGCATCCGGCTATACTGGCGGGCTTTCCCGCAATTTGGGGCGGGAAGGTCGCGCGCGCCGCAGCCATGCAGTGCGCGCATTTTCCAGACGCTTAGGGACTTTTTTTCCAATGCCAACCATCAACCAACTCGTGCGTCAGGGGCGCGAGGTCGAAAAGACCACTTCCAAGTCCCCCGCGATGCAGAACAGCCCCCAGCGCCGGGGCGTGTGCACCCGCGTGTACACCACGACGCCCAAGAAGCCGAACTCGGCCCTGCGCAAGGTCGCCAAGGTGCGCCTGACCAACGGCTTCGAAGTCATTTCCTACATCGGCGGCGAAGGCCACAACCTGCAGGAGCACTCCGTGGTGCTGGTGCGCGGCGGCCGGGTCAAGGACCTGCCGGGCGTGCGCTACCACATCGTGCGCGGCTCGCTCGACCTGCAAGGGGTCAAGGACCGCAAGCAGGCCCGCTCCAAGTACGGCGCCAAGCGCCCGAAGAAGGCCTAAGAGATCTTTCGTTTGTCGGTGCTTCGATCGCTCGGCAGGCGAATCGAAGCGTAGTGACCCGCTGTCGGGTCGAGTAAGCGGGAAGCCGGTTGGCTCCCACGGCCCCGAAAGGGCCAGCTGAAGCAATTGAAGAGGTGAAACATGCCACGTCGTCGCGAAGTCCCCAAGCGTGAAATCCTGCCGGATCCCAAGTACGGCAATGTCGAGCTCGCCAAGTTCATGAACGTCATCATGCAAGGCGGCAAGAAGGCGGTCGCCGAGCGCATCGTCTACGGCGCGCTCGAGCAGATCGAGAAGAAGAACCCCGGCCGTGACCCGGTCGAGGCCTTCACCATGGCGATCAACAACGTCAAGCCCATGGTCGAAGTGAAGTCGCGCCGCGTCGGCGGCGCAAACTACCAGGTGCCGGTGGAAGTGCGCCCGGTGCGCCGGCTGGCGCTGTCGATGCGCTGGATCAAGGAAGCCGCCAAGAAGCGCGGCGAGAAGTCCATGGCCCTGCGCCTGGCCAACGAGCTGATGGAAGCCACCGAAGGCCGCGGCGGCGCCATGAAGAAGCGCGACGAAGTGCACCGCATGGCCGAAGCCAACAAGGCCTTCTCGCACTTCCGCTTCTGACCTCCGCCCCCAACTGAAGCAAGCCACGGCTGGGGCCCGCCACGAGCGGGCCCGCTCCGTTTTCAAGGAAAGACCATCATGGCCCGCAAAACGCCCATCGAGCGCTACCGCAACATCGGCATCTCGGCGCACATCGACGCCGGCAAGACCACGACCACCGAGCGCATCCTGTTCTACACCGGCGTGACCCACAAGCTGGGCGAAGTGCACGACGGCGCCGCCACCACCGACTGGATGGAGCAGGAGCAGGAGCGCGGCATCACCATCACCTCGGCGGCGGTCACCTGCTTCTGGAAGGGCATGGACCTGTCCTACCCGGAGCACCGCTTCAACATCATCGACACCCCCGGGCACGTGGACTTCACCATCGAGGTGGAGCGCTCCATGCGCGTGCTCGACGGCGCCTGCATGGTGTACTGCGCCGTGGGCGGCGTGCAGCCGCAGTCCGAGACGGTCTGGCGCCAGGCCAACAAGTACAAGGTGCCGCGCCTCGCGTTCGTCAACAAGATGGACCGCACCGGCGCCAACTTCTTCAAGGTCTACGAGCAGATGCGCCTGCGCCTGAAGGCCAACCCGGTCCCGATCGTGATCCCGATCGGCGCCGAGGAGAACTTCAAGGGCGTGGTGGACCTGCTCAAGATGAAGGCCATCATCTGGGACGAGTCCACCCAGGGCATGAAGTTCGAGTACGCCGACATCCCGGCCGACCTCGTGGCCACGGCCAACGAGTGGCGCGAGAAGATGGTCGAGGCTGCCGCCGAAGCCAACGAGGACCTGATGAACAAGTACCTCGAGGAAGGCGACCTGAGCGAGGCGGAGATCAAGCAGGGCCTGCGCGCCCGCACGATCGCCACCGAGATCCAGCCGATGCTGTGCGGCACCGCCTTCAAGAACAAGGGCGTGCAGCGCATGCTGGACGCCGTGATCGACTACCTGCCCTCGCCGGTGGACATCCCGCCGGTGGCCGGCGTCGACGAGAAGGACCAGGAAACCACCCGCAAGGCGGACGACAACGAGAAGTTCTCGGCGCTGGCGTTCAAGCTGATGACCGACCCCTTCGTCGGCCAGCTGACGTTCGTGCGCGTCTACTCGGGCGTGCTGTCCAAGGGTGACAGCGTCTACAACCCGGTGCGCGGCAAGAAGGAGCGCATCGGCCGGATCGTGCAGATGCACGCCAACAACCGCATCGAGATCGACGAGATCCGTGCCGGCGACATCGCGGCCTGCGTGGGCCTGAAGGACGTCACCACCGGCGAGACGCTGTGCGACCCCGATTCCATCGTGACGCTCGAGCGCATGGTGTTCCCCGAGCCGGTGATCCGCCAGGCCGTGGAGCCCAAGTCCAAGGCCGACCAGGAGAAGATGGGCATCGCCCTGCAGCGCCTGGCGGCGGAAGACCCGTCGTTCCGCGTGAACACCGACGAGGAGTCCGGCCAGACCATCATCGGCGGCATGGGCGAGCTGCACCTGGAAATCATCGTCGACCGCATGAAGCGCGAGTTCGGCGTGGAAGCCAACGTCGGCAAGCCCCAGGTGGCCTACCGCGAGACCATCCGCAAGACGGTGGAAGAGGCCGAAGGCAAGTTCGTGCGCCAGTCCGGCGGCAAGGGCCAGTACGGCCACGTCGTGTTCAAGGTCGAGCCGAACGAGGCCGGCAAGGGCTTCGAGTTCGTCGACGCGATCAAGGGCGGCGTGGTGCCGCGCGAGTACATCCCGGCGGTGCAGAAGGGCGTGGAAGAGGCCCTGAACACCGGCGTGCTGGCCGGCTACCCGGTGGTGGACGTCAAGGTCACGCTGCACTTCGGCTCGTACCACGACGTGGACTCGTCCGAGCAGGCGTTCAAGATGGCCGCCATCTTCGGCTTCAAGGAAGGCTGCAAGAAGGCCAACCCCGTGATCCTCGAGCCGATGATGGCCGTGGAAGTGGAGACGCCCGAGGACTACGCCGGCAACGTGATGGGCGACCTGTCGTCCCGCCGCGGCATGGTGCAGGGCATGGACGACATGGTCGGCGGTGGCAAGACCATCAAGGCCGAGGTGCCCCTGTCCGAGATGTTCGGCTACTCGACCACCCTGCGCTCGATGTCGCAAGGCCGCGCGACGTACACCATGGAGTTCAAGCACTACGCCGAGGCTCCGAAGAACGTCGCCGAGGCCATCGTCGCTGCAAGGGCTAAGTAAGAACCAGGGGACAGACCAGCCGCGCAGCGGCTGCTCTGTCCCCTCTGACTGGAAGGGGCGGACCAACAGCGCAACGGTTGCTGTGCCCCTCTGATCAGAGTTTTTTCCCGTCTGCGATCAGACGCCCCCCGCTGCCCGTGGCGGGGGACCCGGCAGTCCGATGCAGACGTTAAACCCGTCCACGGGCATCGCTCTTTTGAGGAACTGAAATGGCAAAAGGTAAATTCGAGCGCACCAAGCCGCACGTGAACGTGGGCACGATCGGCCACGTGGACCACGGCAAGACCACGCTGACGGCGGCGATCACGACGATCCTGTCGACCAAGTTCGGCGG
>Ga0196972_1000532_pt1 | contig 18301 bp, 19 predicted proteins | sample S1v_2013CmetaG_FD_148618 | JGI IMG/M metagenome (GOLD analysis project Ga0196972, IMG submission 148618) | Soil microbial communities from Anza Borrego desert, Southern California, United States - S1+v_20-13C | ecosystem: Environmental > Terrestrial > Soil > Desert | place: USA: California...
GAAGAGTATTTCATCCTAACATTCCCTATTTCACCAGAAACTCTCACGAAAAATGGATCAGATTATATCTCCCTAACCCCTCTCTACGTCACCACTATTGCAGCAACTCAGATTGACTCTATACTCGCCTCTGAGTTGGCAGGCGATGCGTTGATGCAGATCAAAATTCCACGTTCTTCTGTCGAGGACAAAGGAGAAGGGGAAGAAAAGTTTCCCTCACAAATTCCCCCATACTCCAATTTTACCATGGTAGCAATTCACAAGAAAAAACTCCAAGAGATGATAATCACTTTATCCAAATCTCTACCCTCCGAAGGAAAAGGGAAGAAAATCGGTGGTTCAAGCTCTGGAGTGGATCTCGTCTGCAGAGAATTGGTCATTACCACGAACGCTGCAAATAGTTCTATCCTCTTAGAAAGTTTTACGAAAGATAATCCTAATCAGCGATCAAAGTGTGGTAGTATTACCAAAAAATGTCTCTCAATGGTTCCATCGTGCCTCTCCTTCCTATCCAACATACAGGGAACGGAGGTAGATGGTTTAAGTATGAGTCAACTCTGTGCACTGTTTATGGAACATATGAGTACGTGCTCGCCTGATATCATTGGAATGTTTAACCACAGTTTGGAGAGTGATGGTGTTAACGACATCTCCATCCATCTCCCAATGCATACTGCAAAAGAAGCTGTGTCTCTATTCCAAAGTGACCTAGTTTTCTTCATCATCTGCGACAAATATCCCCTCCTCATTAAGGGGGTGGATGCTGGAACATTCGGAGAGAAAGTTTGTACTAGTTCAATTTACATTGCCCTTAACCAGGCAACTTAATTTATAAACTCTTTCAGCAAAAGTCGTTGCATATTAACCTCCAACAGCCTCTCCCTAACCCAAGCAGTTCTAAAATTGTAATCTATGGCCATGTCGCAAGCTGTAATATCCACCATGATTTGTAGCAATTCCAATTTCAAGTTTTCCTCTTCCATTCTAGCAGCTGGAGCTACAAGGCCCAGCAGTGATGTTGGCTCGTGGCCCTCTTTAGTTTTCTCTCTCATTGATCTTGTAAAGTAGTTGAACAAGAGAGCTCCGTCATGTATCCCCTTTCCCTCTAAGGCTCGCTTCTTTCTCTTATCCAACCCGAAGCCAACTACTATAAGCCTCCCACACTTAATTCCATAATGTCTCTCCAGGATGTGTGCGTACATGTTCACCTGACAGTGATAGTTGTAATATTTGCAACTCGGAAGGTGTCTCGTGGCTGGATGAATACCAATCTTCCCATAGGCATCCATCTTGACAGTATTTGACTTCCAATCTACCAACACAAATTCGTTAGTTTCTGGCTTGTAAAATAGGGCGTCAATGCATCCGGTAATTTTCAATTCCTCATCTACCAGTGTAATTTCTGATGCATAAACTCGATAACCCTTCAAAGTCGCACTCAAGAACATCCACAATCCAATCGCCACTGTAGGATACTTTTCCCTCAATTTAGTCCAAACACCAGTTCTCAGCGTTTCATCAATGATGTTATGAACGTCAGTCCCTTCGACAGATGTATCATCCCACATGGCTATCAATTCTTCTGGTGTCTTTTGATAGTACAGGTAATGCGGATCCGATGTGTACCTGGAAGAATTGCAGACTAGGTTGATAGCTTGCTCTCTGTTAAACTTCTCAAAGAGAACTTCACCGATGTAAGTAGTAACACCATAATAACCATTCTCCTTTCCGACTTTTTGACCCTTAACGTAGTAGTCGTGTTTCGGATTATCGGGGGTTCCTGTATCCAAGCGAACTTCCCTAATTTTACGCAAAAAATCTCGACGTTTATCGTCCATCTTGGTGGTTGAGAATTGATTTTGAATCAGATTGCACACAAAATTGATAAAAACTTTTATCAATGGTAAATTTAATAGATTTCTCGCATGCATACCACAAGATACCTTACTGCACCGCGTAGGAGAAAGTACGCGGCGGAGTATTTCACCAATGAGTGGTACTTGGGACGAGGCCCAACCAATGCTACGCAATTCCAATTCAAAATAGGTATTAATTGTGCGTGTGTGGTGTAACATTTGAAGAAAGAGTTCAAACAAAGCGTGCTCCAGAATTGCAACAAGTGCCTCCCAAAATACCTAACATCATTTCATCACCAAAGCCAATTTCTGGAAAATGTGAAACATGTGGGTCCTTATCGTACTGGAAGTGTGGTATTTGCGGAAGAGTGCAGTATTGTTCGATAAAATGTCGGAAAGAAAACTGGAATATACACAAACAGAGATGTACAAGAGGATCAGTCATAGTTAAGCAGGTGACACGTAGGGAGAACTCTCAATCGTCCCAGGACGTACTAAAACACACAGAAATAAAAAAAATAGTTTAAAAACAGCGTGCGAATCTCCACTTATTTTCACCTTTCCTCTACAGCATGCGAACCACCAAGATTACCCCATCTCCAGCTCTGAGCAACATTACCTCACTGAACCAGTTTAAACAGCTGATGTTCCCCAATCCGCGTCTAGTCGCGGACGACGTTGGAGCTGCGTACGCTCTCATCCTCATTACTGGTGGAAGAGTGAGTCCAGATGATGTCCCACATCTCAATTTCCGCGGGGCGGATCGGACATTTGTTGAAAAATATGAAACGGCCCTAAAATCTGTTTTAGACAGAAGAGAGATGGGAAATAATGCTGGCTACAGTTTAGCACGTGGTCCTACATCCAGCACATTTTTTACGCCCGAATTTGTTAAAAACCTGGTAGACTACTATTCTGGTAGAATAGAAAAAAAATCACAAAGTGATGTCTACCAAATAGATCAAGGGAAACTCGTAAAGACAGTAGACACTCAACCTAAAAAGGGGATGTCCCAGCGACCAATTGGAACCATCATTTCTGGACAAACGGAAACACCGCGGGTAGAAATGAAGAACACAGCTCTTGGAATATTTGCATGTATTCCCTTGAACCTGAATTACTCCTACCTCCATCCAATGGTTCGAGCAGATGGTGAATTGGGTCCAAAGGAATTACAATTTATTGAGAGAATACATAAAAATGAGGAATTAGCAAAGAATTTTGTAACATCATTGCTGGCGCAATAAATTCTTTTTCACAAGTGTCTGATGCGGTTCTTGATCATAATCTGTCTTTTGGTCATGGGATACACACTTGTGTTCCAAGTGTGTTATACTCCCCACATGGTGACTGAGAACCACCCTGTAGTTACAAATTTTGCGGACTCTGGAACTTCAGACTCCATTATCAATCTAGTTCCAGAGATTGATGCATTGCATCTCCTACATCTCAATGTGGCTTGTATTGATACAGGCAAATACCAACCAGTCATCCCACATTGGTACAAATGGAATCCAATAGGGTTGTTGACAGATGAAATTAAGCGGAAGGATGATTATTTCGGAAATTCAACTCAATTGTATGATATGCTACGGGAATGCCCTGAAGTGGATGTTTTCTTTCCAGCTGGTATAAGGGGCCATGGTTATTGCGAGGATGGAATGTCTTTTGTAAAATGTATATAACTACTCACATCTAAATCATTCTAGATTTGGAATCACGTGCACTACCCTATTGGACATATAGTGAAGAACTTGCACATACTTTCCCTAATGGTAGTAGCATCAAATATTACTACTTTGATCTTTGTCCTCATACACCAACAATCTTCATGTCAGTATACTGGGACGATCTTCATAAACATCCAAAATTTCCAAAAACAAAGAAAGTATGGTGGATGGTAAATGTGGAAATGATTGGAAAGGATAGGGAGCATTTCATACAAGAAACTGACATGGTTCTATGTAGAACCTTGGACTGTGAAAAAAGATTTAATGAGCTGTTCAAACAAAGAGGAAACAGAAGAAATACAACTGTATTCTATACAAGTGGTGTCACATCAGACATTTCTGCTTTGACAAGATATTACAGTGGTGATAGCAGAAAGAACTTTTCAACCTTGTCATTTTTACATGTTCCTGGATCTAGCCCATTTAAAGGAACAGAACATATAATGAGATGCTGGGCTCAAAGAAAGGACTTTCCAACTCTGATCATATCTACCATTTCTGATCAACATGATAACAATTACAAAAAACTACTTCGCAACAATACAAATGTAGTTTTTCAACACACCACTCTTTCACTGCTTGGAATGGCAAAGTTATTTGCGGATATTCCTGTGATTCTATGCCCAAGTTCAATGGAAGGATATGGCCACTATATAAATAAAGCACGTGCTTCTGGTGCATTGCTGGTCACTACAAATCTTCCTCCCATGAATGAATTCATTGATTCAAATTCTGGTGTTTTGGTTCAAGTAACTTCTGCCCATTCAGACAAAGTCCAAGTTCTTGGAGATGATCATTTGGCTAATGTTTTACCAATTTCAGCTGATTTGAAAAGCGAACATATCTGTGATGCTGTGGAAGAAATTATCAGAATGTCACCTGCAAAGAGAAAAATGTTGGCTATCAGAGGGAGGGAGAGATATGAAAAAGATGTTATGACTTTTCAAACTAGACTCAATGAATTACGAAAGATAGGGTTAGAGATGAGGGTAGAGAGTGAAAGCAAATGAAAAGATTAGGCACAACTAACATTTATTGCAAAGCAATTTCTCCATTACATCCATCAATACATGAATGTCTGTTCTGTACACCTTGGCGTCCATTCTTCTGAGAGTCGCTTCCATTGTCTTCTCATCTATTAGATCGTTTGTTTCACAGATTGCTTTGTACTCTTCAATTCTTTGAGCAATCTCTTCTTCAACTTCTTCTCCAAGACATCTCTTGCAAACAGGCTCTTTGCATTGTTGGCAAATTCTCCTAACCCTACGTGGTTTTCTAAATAAGTTCATCCTAGTTGCATCATCATAGAGACACTTTGTGCAACATTCCATCTCGCATTTAGCGCAGCTTGTGAAGGAGGAGGTGTTGTGATCTGGATTGCACTTTTTTCCACATGAAGGGCAGATGGCGCGCTTGTGCTGTTTGGGCATTTTGCTCAGGCAAGGTTCTTTTTCAGTATTAAAACACTTATTATTTTTTCCATTCCATCCAGCAATCAAATATAAACTCCTTCCAGCGACAAAACAACACACGTGCATGAAACGTATTACAGTTGTTCTGTACACTGGTGGTCTTTCAGGTTCAATATTACAAGAAAGACTTGGAAAATGGTGGAACCATCTTCCACCAGAACATGCGCATTCTCAGTTTCAGTATTCAGTTATACTAGTTGTCCCAGTTTATGACAATTTGAAACTCAGTCTAACGGAGACTCTAAATCTCACCAATATTCAAATGCCTTCCCACATACTCTTATACATAAGAACACTTGACATGGGAGATGATATGAGCCTCTTCAACACTGCACCACTACCGATACCAAACCCAAATTTCCAGGACCCAGTTCTTTACAAGCATCTTCTTGCGCCATTACCACTAAAACAAACCATCCTTGACCTCTTGGATTTGGCACATCGTCTGGATGATTTCAGCAAACCTGTAACTACTAATTGGAGTTTGTTAGGAGAACCTTTAGCTGAACGCTTCCTCCTACCGTCGACTTCTTTCCAAGAATCGTCCCTTCAACATAAAGTCTTGAACCCAATCATGTGTAAGCCAGGAGGAGGTCCTTGGTGGCACCTTCCCAACAAAGCATCTACCTCTGATATGCTTAATACAATCCGTCTTTCTTCCACTAATGCATTTTATGCATCGAATGATGTTTTCCTAACTGTATGTTGCCAGTACATAGGAATGCTCTTCACATTCATCTTTGCAATTGGTAAAATGATTGGTTCCTTAACATGGAAAATCTTTACCAGCCTGTGTTGTCTAGCAACTGTTGGATTTTCTCTCCTGTGTTGTAGTCCTTGTAAACCGCATGAGAATTTTGAGGTGAAACAAATCAATAGAAAAGTGGAAACATCCTTAACCTCGACTGTAAAACCACTGTCCCGAAATACGCTCTTGGCTCAAAATATGGGCCGTGTTGTATCCCTAAAAACACTACAATGCCCATTCAATTACAGGCTGAACACAATGCTGCTAGACATTTTCCTCTTTCCATCTTATGAAGATTTTATCCTTTGGTTCTGCAGTACTACAACCGTCCAGGAAGTGATTCACAAACATATGACACGTACTGGATCTTGGTCACTCTCATTCATCAAACCTTTTATCAGAAACGGAGAAAAACTTTCCAACCCTTTTCTAGTAGTTGACTTGCCAGTGCTTAATGTGATATCCGAACTAGGACACACTTCACCAATGTTTGCCTACACATGTGCTACATCATTTGCATACGGAATAACGCGATTTCAATCAATACCATGGAGCATTTTGTGCGGCGTGGACCTCCTCATCTCATTCGTAATCTCGTACTCCCTGTTTGGAGCCATTCTCGGAAGAAGCGTCTTCTACCCACTCACTCTTGTCATCATTGTTTACTTTGTTCTCAACGAATATTGTATGATGTTTCTCACAACCATCCCAAAGGGTACTCACGTGAAAGACATTGTGACATCCCTCTCCCTAGCCAGATTGGTAATCTTCTTCCTGTATATTCCCCTGGTTTTTATTCGAAAAATGGGAAGTTACTTTTATTTGTTCACACCCTCTACATGGAAAGCCAGGTAGAGGTGTAATGTTCGAATAATAAATTGATTAATGTTCCGTCCATTGAATTGTCTGTCCACTCAGTTGGCATTTGTAGAATGATACAAGTTGTATGAATTCTCAAGAGATGATCCAATAGAGAGTCTAAATTGAAAAAAGAACACCCACACTCCTTTACAAAACAAGTGTAGGCTTTACCAAAATGTTGATGTTCGAGACGCAATTCTTTCAGCATACCCCTGTAGAAATACCTCTTATCAAGATCCCGTGATTTTTTAGCCTTTATAACCTTATTCAATTGACATGAGTGGTCTTGTGAGAAAAACACTCCATGATGTTTCACAATGATATGGATGCGAAATTCATCCGCATCATTAAACACCATTTCCCTCAGTGGGATTGTGTCCACATTACCTTCTTTCATACAGTTAGATAAACACCACCAGCATTTCAAAAATTGTTTTTGATCTAATTCGCTGACAAATCTCCCAAACTGTTCACTACGCATTTTACTGCCAGAAGTGCAAAAAGATGAAATTTTTTGCCCATTTAGAAATACACTCCGCTCTGGTAAGTACTCCCTAAACGCGTTGTACAGTGTGAGACCATCAGAAACTTGTTTAGTCCCAAATTCTTCGCGAGTTTTGATATGAGAATCACATTTTCTCTTCCAACCACAATTACTACCTGTGATGACATCTATCTTCAAATGATCTTCGGTCGTGAACATCATATCACTGGTACGTAGTATATGGAAAAAACTCTCCTCCTGATTGTTGAAAGCATCCTCATCACGCTTCCGCTTCCTAGATTTCGTTCTATTCATTCATCCAGCACAGTGCAAACGGGAGATACAATACGAGTGTTGAAATCACAAAGCGGATATTCGTACAATACAATCATTGTGCTCATAAAATGGGGACAATTAAAGGGAATAAAATGTGATTTATTGGGAAGGCTTTCTACCAAGAGAATGATTGTCAGTTGAATGTCAGTTTCGTGCGTAGTTACCGCGACTGACATTTGTCAGTTTGTTGACGCCAAACACCACCACAGTTTTTGTAGATGACATACTTTTAAATTCTATCAGGAGTGTGACAATGGTATGTTTTATTCAATTTCCACACACATGCACCCGTGCAAGAATGGCCCAAACCACGCCTGATCCACTCCAACCATTTTCTCCAGAGAGTGATCTCTCGAAAACAGACATTTTACTCCTCATGACGATTGGCGTAATTGGACAGAACGTCCCTGGAGGGAAGCCCGTCAGCCTGCGTAAATCTCTCGGGAGGGACGCTTACCCCGTCTTCCCGCATAATTTCAACCTCCTGAACATACTCTCTCAATTGACTTCATACCAATCTTACACCCAACAACGTTTACATCTCTCCATAATCCTCCCTCTCATGTGGTCTGGCTCCCTCCTCGCCATTCAGTCGGCAACGTTCGGAAACACCCTACGAGATTTGGATCTTAAAACATGCACGCATACACACAACACCATCTCCAAAAAATATTTCGAACCACCTGTCTCTCCTGAACACTTCCAGAGCTCAAGTTTGGAACACCTTGCACCCTACTTTACGGAAGGTGTGGAGATTAATATTCGGGATGTTCTGTGGAGTGGGGTCTATGGGTATTCTCCCGAATCTGCTGCCGAACTCAGACACCCTCACCTAATCTATCACCACCCAGAGGTGATGAATCAGGAGAAAATAATTCAATCTCCAGAGTGGAAAGAGAGGAAGAGAAGGATGAGGAAGGATTTCTCCTTTGACTTCCCAGCAATTAGTGAAGTGCGTTTTAAGGATGTGAAAAGTACCTTCCCTTTTGTCTGCGATTTGAAGGCGAATTTCATTCACGCACGTGGAAAGAATTTCTACCAACAGGGCATTACTTCCATTCCAAAGAATGGATCCAGTGCTGAACCAAACTTGTACAAGAATCTATCCCCAACACACACGTCCATATGGGCACCTCTCCTAAACCCAGCATGGATTGAGATGGTAGAAATTTGCAAAATGAATGTCCATGAACTTTATGCACGGAAAAACGAAAAGCGCACAGCCGACGTCATATACACCCTCATCGGAGGAAACACTCCACTGGACTTTGTGCACGCACCGCTATGCGGACTCTTAGTTGTTAATAACTCCACTTCTCCAGAGAAACCCTTCACGGTCATTCCAGCCAACCACTGGCTACATTGGTTTTTCACATTTATGAGAGGGATGATTTTGGGTGGCAACTCTCCAACCTGGTTAAACAGTTTTCTCCAGAGCTTAGAGAGTACTGGTGAATCTTTCTCCCTCGAGAAATTCCGGTTTCTTCACATACCGAGAGAAAGTGTGAAAATGGAGGAACCTGGTGGAATTGATGGATTGAAAGACGCGGAGCGTGTAAATGAATACTTGGAACATATTTTGCGAGACAGTGTTCAAGCACACTTTCAAGATCTCATTGTGGATGTTTATACGACAGAACCAGAACAAATATCTCACCTCCTTCTCGCTTTCCTTCACTACGCAAAGTCGTACTATGTGGACAACAAACATGTGCCACTTGAGGACGTGGGGTTCAGTCTCTTCCGGATGAGTGACACATACCATGATGCAAGTTTTTCGGCAAAGCATCCCTGGCTTACGGAGGGGGAGATGTTGGGAAAGTTTAGCGGAGAGAAGACGTGGGAAGAATTTCTATCGAGAGAGAGATCTCTCCAAATCACGGTGGAGTTGGATTGCGCGGTGTATTTGACACAGAATAACACAAGTTTAGTTAACGGAACAGTCTTTGCTATTCCTAATGACTTTTATAAACACACGTCATAGAGTGATACTAAAATAGTTTATTATTATGTCTTTTGTATGTTTCCGTGTTATGATCTCTAAACATCGCCTTCACTTGTGCTGGATCCGCAGTCAGCAAGATTTCAGGTCTTAAGAGTTCCACATTTTAAATAGTTTCCGTATTGTGGACAAAGACCGTTTTACCCAAGTCATGATCCGTCATTGCCGCTTTTACCGATGGAATAGGTGACTTTGTAATCTTGAGAAATCGTGTGCAGAGCGGTGGGCCAAAAGTCGTCCCTTGAAATAAATAATGTTCCTCGCATAGACACGTTCCAGGTGTGCATGTAGTATAGTTGGCCCACAGACCGTAATCCCGTTCGAGTAGAAGGTGCAAATACTTGAGAAATAATTGATCTGTCTGTATAACTTGCCTCAAAGAAGTCCTCTCGTACTGGGGCTGATAGATTGAAGGCATGGGGACAAAACATGTACCACCCGTAATTTGACGTTGGAAGATAATGTTCCACGCGGAAACGAGAGACATGAGAATGGCTAAACTCTCTTCCGTGACTGAAGAAAGGCGTTGAGGGCCATCATCGTGCTCATGTACTGTTTTGTTCTCCAATTTGAGGAATGCCATTGCTGACTACAGAACTGTAGAGTGGGTTTATTAACCAAAAATTTATTAAATCAATTCTTTCTAGAATGCCAACAGAAAATCAATTTAACATGCACAAACAAAGATTCTCCTACCACACTATGCAAAAAATATACTAATCACTAAGTTTTAAGAGGTGGTTCTGTTTGTACGAGACCTGATCTAACAATATGGAAAAAGCTGGTGGGTGCATTTATATAGGCAGAGAGTGGAAGCCGTGGTTTTGGAAATTGTACTTCAGGAGGGGAAAGTGAAGGAGGAGGGATGTCAAATGATTGACTAGACACAGTGTCCGTCCGCGTTTGTGTTACATTTCTTCCCCTCTTCTTCCTGGCTTTTTTGTTAATCCTCGCCCCTCTTTCATCTACAGTCTCTCCACACTTTTTGTTACGCAAATTACAATTCCAACATGGTCTTCCACCATCACAAGACCGGTGAGCTTTCACACAATTAGCGCACTTCTTCCCAGGACCTGCACGTCCAAAATTCCTATGAAGGGTATGTGTGCAAAAAGAACACAGCATACATTCCAGCAGGTAGAACGTGGCCCTCACAAACAAGGTGTTTCTGTTGACAACTCATACAGGGGCGAAGCATGTCGCACTTGGTTTTGCGATCTTGGCAATTAGTGCATGCTATGACACAGCGAGAACTGTGTGTCACTTGTAAAATATCTCCGTATGTAATGTCATCCATGCTTACTGACCAAAAACTTGCATTGTAATATTGGTTCAGATAATAGCCATAATAAATCATGTGACTATCTGTCAAAAATAAAGCCAGAAAAAATGCATGTCAATATCACTGAATAATTGTTTATTTGATGTGAATGAATAGTTACCCAACACTGAGGGAAGGTCTCTCTAACTGAATTCTGTGTTCCATAAGGGGTTTTTTTTATGAAACCTAAAAATTCTAGTGGAATCTCTATCATTCTGCCATAAAGCATCACTAACAATAGAATGAAGAAAATTAGGCTATTTCCGCCAGATTGCTTCTGCAAACATCTGAAACACATTCCCGTCTTGCTCTTTGTTTCAAAACAAATTTACAAACATACGTTGTATTGCAATTAACATTAAATGTATAATGTATTCACAAATGATTCTTACACTTCTATTTGCATCTGCCTTGGGATGTCATCCAGAATGTCGATACCAATGCTCAGATCCTGTCTGCCCAGCCAAATGCCAGGCAGTTATTGAACCTCCCCAATGTCAGGCGCAATGCAGTAACAACGTTTACACACCATCATGCTACTTTTCTTGTCATGCGGAACTTTCTGGAAACCAGTGTGAAGCAGATCAATGCCCTCTTGTCACAATTTTGTGTAGTCCCCTAACATGCTACAATGTACCTGTGAATACAACTTGTCAAATTTTATGTGAAGAACCAGTAGCGAATTGGAAGTGTACAAAACCCACAGTGATAGAATGTCCTGAGCCTGAATGTCAGCTATTTTGTGAACTTCCTGCATGTGAGTCACAGTCTCCTGGTGGACTCAGACTAGAAGTAAGCTTGGTCATTTTGCTCATACTTCTGTTGTATTAAAAAAAAATCATAATAAATCAGTTTGTCTACTTTGTTTCAGGGTGAGAAGAGTGTATTATGACTTGTATGAAATTTCCCGCCTAAATATAACGGTCAAAATTTTTGGCGGGAAATTTGAATGTCCGAGGTTTTTTTTCCGAGTCCTGGTTTGTGGTCCGGTACGGCCACCCTTGGTCCAAGCTTAAGACCCCCATTGTCCGAAAATAAAAATTTAAAGTTCTGAAAATGATTTTCTGGAATTCCCGAATTTCAGAATTCCCGAAAATAACTTCAATTAAGTTTAATGAAAGGTCACTTTCTAAAAATGGATTTAATAACCTCCCGTTCATGAACGGGAGGTTATGGAGGTTCGAAACGTCATTCCGGAGAATTCCAAAAATGGAAGGTTAATTAATTATGACTTCCTAAAATGGGTTTAATCATTACCCATTCATGAACGGGAGGTTACGAAACGTCTTCCTGATTTAGATCGGGAATTCTAAAAATAACATTTTCGGAACTTATATTTTTTATTTTCAGACATAGGGGGTCTTAAGCTTGGACCAAGGGTGGCCGTACCGGACCATAAACTGGGACTCGGAAAAAAAACCTCGGACATTCAAATTTCCCGCCAAAAATTTACCGAGATTTTTTTTGCGAGACCTGGTTTGCGGTCACCTCCATCATAGACAATCCATTTTCCAGAAATAGTTTCAATTTATTAAGTTAAAAAATTCTTTCCAACGAGCAACCTTTCCAGAGAAAGGAAAATTTTCATTCGTATTTATTCAGGCCCCAGACATCATATGGATAAATATAAGAACATCACCCAAACGTGCTCGATCCGTATACATGCGCTTAACCGAGTCGAACGCATTCTCAGTACCATCGACAATGATGATTAGCCTTGCTGGGAAAGAGAAATTGATTGAAGAATAGTACGTATATCCTTGAACATAATCGCCGCCGTGAGTGGTTATCTCTATTGGCGAATTACCGCTCGTTGCTATTATGGAGATGGCACTATCCAACATTTTCTCTAACTCCACCTTAAACTTTTCTTCCTCTAGATTGGACGTTGTAAAATGAACTACGCGAAAAGCCCAGACACTAATCGATAAGAACAAGGACAGATATCTAGCTAGAGTACTTGCTCCATGTCTCCTTGGTTGTTGATAACAAAATGTGAAGGTGCGAATTAGTTGTGGTTGTTCAGCGGAGCGCTGCAAGCTCCACAAAATTTCGAGGTTATTAAATGTTGTTATTAGATCAACGAAAAATTTGTTTTGTTCACGCGTGAATTGCAAAAGACCTAAATTCTGCGGGTAACCCATTACCCATGGATGCAGGTGGTCTACTCGAGGGTATGACAAGATCTTCGTGACATTATCTTTACTGACCAACCCATCAATGGCCATGCACCAATTTGTAGATACGCAGCGGTTTCGTAGTAACTCAAATGTCCCTCTAAACCCATTTCTACCGGAAAGGATGTACACCACGAGAATCTCGACTGGGAGGTTGGAGAAGCATGTTTCCCGGAACAGCTTATTAGTGAAATGTTTGATAATTTCAGCGCAAATTTCTACAGGAAGGATGATTTCCATGTTTCGTAAACTAGAACTAACTAGATAAAACGAAAAAAAAAACCTAGAACCAATGAAGATTGAAAAGAACAATAATTGTCAGTTTTCTCTACTATTAAATAGTTTTTCTTCTACCATGGCTAAAGAGGAGTGTCACCCCTCGTTCAAGTGTTGGAATTGTGACAAACCAACCTTAATACCCCATCCAGACAGGGAATCTAAAAAGCATCCATATCAGGATTGGAGTTTCGTCTGTACCATCTGTGTAGATACATACAACCAAAGACCAGAAAGCAACCTCGTTTGTTGCAAGTGCCACGTGGGCACTCCAGATTGGTGGTATCCCGAGGGAGAGGAACTTTGGGAAGATGTTTACATTTGTAAATACTGCGAGGATACAGCTGTATTTTGTCAATCTTGTTACTTTGGTCATTGTAGAGAGGAGACACATAAGACAGCTAGGACGGAAAAACGCGCAAAACGCTCTTCAGATCTTTTGGCCGAATTTCTAATCTTCCATGTGATGAAGGAGAAATTACAAGAAAAACGAAAGAGGGAGATAGATACTGGAGGAGAGAAAGAAAAGGTGGAAGCTAATGAGGATAAGGAGGATGAACGAGAAAAGAAGAGACAAAAAACATCACATACCGTATCTGAAAAAAAGGATGAATAAACAATTGCGAAGAGTGTATCTCACCGACCTGGTATGAGGCATTGATGAGCGCTAGGAAACAAGCTCAAGAAGCTCTAACTTCCACCCTAGAGAGAGTGAGAGCACTTGAAATTGCAAATGCAAAATTGAAGAAAGATCTCACAGATGCCGTAAATCTTGGCGCTGATTGGAAGAGAAAATGCGAAGAAGCTCAACAATTCACTCCAACAACTGATGAGACGGTGCGCTTGCAAACAGCCCTCGCGACAAAGTTGGCGGAATTTCAAGATCTAGCCAAGGCAGAAAAGGGGGCAATTATGAAAGATTTAGAAGAAGCTCGCAAAACTAACGCTCAGTTCTTACAACTGAATACATACCTCATGGACACTATTACCAGTATGAGTAAGCAACTTACAATTGGACCAACTAATGGGTTATTATCATTGGGTTCCAACTACGGCACCCGTGCAGTACCGGAAGAGAGTTTATTAAGTTGACGAGAAGTGTAATAAAATTTACTTGGGAGGGTATTTTCTTGTTCCACTTTTCCAATATATTAGTTGTCTTCTTATAATTCACGCTCGTAATGAAGAGAAGTGTACACAGTAAAGGCGAGACGATGGATGAAGGACAAGCCACAGAACGAAATCAGCTACCGACAGACACCTCTTTGGGAAAAAAGACGGACACAATCCCTGGTGCGAGCCCTCTTCCATCTGTAGTAGTCCCAAAAGGAACTACAGTAGTCCTCGCCTTTGACGTAGAACGCCTCGGACAATCCCCAACAGTTTACAGCACCATTGAAGTCGGAGCTTCTGTCGTGGGCCCCTATCCTTTACTCACCGAGTTGGGTCGATACTCTTACAGTGAATATAGGAGTGAGGCCGAATTCGCTCATCACTATGTATGGGAAGAACGTTGTAGGACAGAGTTTTGGAGTAAGAAGGAGCAAGAGCCTATTCTGAAAGCCATAGAAGCAGACACTTCAAGGGTGTTTAGTGTCGAGGTCAGTAGAGCAAATATGATCCTTGGCCTTATCCAATTCCTTTCTTCCTGGTTGGAGAAGAGTAAAAACGAAGGATTCACACTCAGAGTGGTCACAGATAATAAGATATCTGACCCATGGACTATCAACGCTCTCATCGAAAAGTACTTGCCAAACGTGAAGACCGTGCTCCCTTATTCTCCAGGCAAAGATTCAACCTACATGAAAATCTTTGAAACAGGCGAGCGGATCGCTGGATTCCTTATGGGAGCTTTCGGTCCCAAATACGAAGATATGACTAGCGGGTTCGAAAAGACCATGAGGGAGGAGTATGATTGGCCTACGTTTGCAGTGCAACATGATCACAGGGCTGCAAATGATGCAAGGCATATTGCAACAACTTACCAATGCCTTTTGGCCACTGCGAGGGGAGAGATTGGAAGGAAAAGTTAGTGTCTTAGTCACGTGACCTGTTTATTACCTAAAAAAGTAAAAGGATGGTTGGGAACTAACCTTTTGGGTCAAGCGTTGTATTGTGCAAAATTCCTTCATAAACCCCTGGAAGTACTAATACAGTAACACCTTTTATTCATTTTATCACCTCTTTTCTCTACAACCAGTCAAAAACCATGAAGAGAAATGAAAACGGGGAACCCGAGATCCAATTACCAATGGATACACTAGCAATAAAGATGCGTTGTTTATTCTTTGGTTGTGTTATTGCTTCCCTAATAATATGTACCAATCAAATTTGTAACAGCCAAAGTTACAGTTCGAGATACATTCCTGTCTGTAATATTGCTTGAGATATTTGTCGTATTTCCCGACGAAGAAGTGTTCGCACTTTGCGGATTATTTACTCGTGGCGTTGCTTGAACATTTACTAAAATGTTTTGTACTGGTGTTTCATGTAATGTCAAAGGTTCTCCACGTGCTTGAAGAGCTCTCTGCTTATTGAGTCGTAGCGGAATAATACTGCCATCTTGATCCAGGGTGCTGGTAAGATCACGCTGAATAATGAGGAAGAACTGTTTGAGTAGTTTGATGCCAGTGGAGTTGTCTCTACAAAACACCTCATGATATAGTTTAACTGTAATGTCTTCAAATTCCGCCAACCTTTTACCATCAATTCTTAACTCCTCTAAGGAGAAACACTCTGAAAAAGCAGGTATCACTTTCCTGGTGAAAGAGAGAGGATTAAGAAGACGAGGAGATGACTTGAATTCTTCGTCGTAAGGACTGTTAGACGCCCAGAATAATGTTCGCTTCATACTGGCTGAGGGAACTTTATAATAAATGCCACGTCCTCCTGGGTTCAAGTTGTAAGTGAGGTAGAGTTTTTCCTGCTCCTCTTCCAGTTTGGAGATTTGAATACCCATGTTAGAAAGCATCTCACTATTATCTCTTCCATTCCTAGTGCTTTTCATTCTTTCATCCTTACTGCCTTCAGTTCCTGGAAATTTCGTTCCTGGATTAATTTCTGAAAACCTTCTTTCCATAGCTTCATGAAGAGCATTGAATAATGTTCCTCCGTAAAACTTGGTACGACGAACAGCAAATGACTCAGCTAATTTGCTGTAGGGAGTGGGAATGTCGAATGTATCTCCCATGTTTCTTTCCACTGGATCTAGTATTTCCAATAAATTTTCCAAGTACTCAACTACTTCTGCTTCACTTGGTGCTATGGAATCAACTTCTACTGAATCTGCCATTTTAGTGGAGTTAGTCTTTCTAACGTATATTTAGTGCACATTCTGTTTTAAAGCATTACTCTTTTAATTCAAATTTTATTCAGTGTGTTTGTAACATCTCGGTGATTTTCCTCTTTTTCGAAATTTGGTCGGTATTGTCGGACGGTCCGATTCCTGTCTCGTTTTCAGTTTGCTGGCTGTTAATCATGTCGCGAAGGGCGGCCAAAAATGAATACGGGCTGGGACAGGATTGGTGTATTAATCTCTCTAGTTCTACATTTCGTGGTATGGGAGGTGCCTTTATTTCGGCCAAGGTAGATGGGAATCCATACCATTGCTCAGTGCGCCCTGCATTATTTACTTCTATTATAGCGTAGTGCTTCTTCCACCTCATAAATATCCCCCTTATCTCCTTTTGCTTATTAACGCTCTTCTTTTTTACCGCAATACAAGAAACTTCATCACCAGGTTGAATCATTCAACCTCGTATGGGACACGTGAAGTTTTCTTGTATATTCGAGTCTCGCTTTCACTCTCGCTTGTAGATCGGCGAGTTCTACTTCCGAGAAATCGTCCAAAGGGATTGATTAAGCACGGTCGTTAAGGGTCGCCGCGATGTTGAGGGTAGGTCGGGCCATTGGTGAACATACTACCGCTGCGCGATACCAGCGTCGTGCGATAATTCTGTACGCAGGATCCGGAATCCTTTTCCTAAACCCCCTCGCCAGCTGGCGAAGAACCCCAGTTTTTCGGCCGTACTTCAAAAAATAATACGTTCCTAGCATGTAGATGAACTAGATTCAGGAAGATTGGGTTCTTGCGTCAAAAAATTGCGTAGAATAGCGTTACATGCACACGTAATTATCGCGAGAAATCGGTTGCTGCTCGGACTGGGTTTACGCTGCGTGAATGAACATCAGGGAATTTTGGACTTTCCAAATGCTCTGGCCGTTTTTTTCTCGTAATTGTTGTTTCACCGGACTAACCCTGACCATAAAGCAATTCAAACAAGTATGCGTCATTACTAATAATAATGTTGAAAACGGTAGTTACGTTTTAGTGGTTTATGGCGAAGTATCACCTGGAAAAGCAGCCACACCAGTTTTTTAACCAAGAGTTTTTTACAGTATGTTGGAGTAAAAGTATTTATGTTGTTTACGTACGGAAGGGAGAATCCAACGTATACCTTTGTTCTTGGAAGAACAAGAGGAGGGTAAGTTTTCAAAGTCTTCAACTAATCGTTATATTTTTCAGTTAGTGATAGTTAAAATCGTTCTTTTTTCAAATACTACTTAACAAAATGAGTTCAGAGCAAGTCAACAGCAGAGCAACCGAGCTTGAACAAACTTACGGAAAATTTGAATTCGCAGAACCATACGATAGAGGCATAATCGCTTTTACTACGGATAGATTTTTTCTAGGAGCCGAAGAGAGAGGTGGGTCAGAATGGGGTTGCTGTACAGTGCCAACAAACTGGCAAGAATTTGTTGTGAAAAACTATTTTGTAACAAGTGCAAAAGAGAAGAGACTGATGTACGCCACGATTCCGGAATCGCATTAATTTGTTTGTTTATTAAACGACGACTTTGTTTCCCGGGTTTGTTTTTTTACGTCAATAGGTCGGACTGTTGGCTGATAGCTTCTTCCCTTCTTGTTCCTGTTCTTGTTCTTGTTCCTGTTCTTGTTCCTGTTCTTGTTCCTGCTCTTGTTCCTGTTCTTGTTCCTGTTCTTGTTCCTGCTCTTGTTCTTGTTCCTGTTCTTGTTCCT
>Ga0196972_1000533_pt1 | contig 18277 bp, 13 predicted proteins | sample S1v_2013CmetaG_FD_148618 | JGI IMG/M metagenome (GOLD analysis project Ga0196972, IMG submission 148618) | Soil microbial communities from Anza Borrego desert, Southern California, United States - S1+v_20-13C | ecosystem: Environmental > Terrestrial > Soil > Desert | place: USA: California...
GTTATTTACTGATTGGTCGCACAACCAGTTTATCGACGTTTCACTGCCCTCCTTATTTCTATTCGTTCACGTTAATCCGTGAAGAACCTTTTTTTTCGGCTATCGCCATAATCGGCGATAAACGGCGATGGGTTACCCCACCCACTTCCGTGCGTTCCGGAACATCCGCATCCAAGGCGAATACTCGCCCCAGCCATCCGGATGCCAGGAATGCAGCACAGTACGGAACACGCGCTCCGCATGCGGCATCATCACGGTGAAACGGCCATCCGGCGTCGTGACCGAGGTGATGCCCTGTGGCGAGCCGTTCGGGTTGTACGGATAGGTTTCTGTCGCCTGTCCCTTGTTGTCAACCCAGCGCATCGCGACGAGCGCCTGACCGATGTCGCCGGTCTGGGAGAAGTCGGCAAAGCCTTCGCCGTGAGCAACCGCGATCGGAGTCTGCGTGCCGGCCATGCCCGAGAAGAAGATCGACGGCGAATCCGCCACTTCGACCATCGCGAAACGGCCTTCGAACTGCTCCGACTTGTTGCGGGTGAACTTCGGCCACGCCTGTGCGCCCGGGATGATGGACTTGAGGTTGCTCATCATCTGGCAGCCGTTACAGATGCCCAGCGCGAAGGTGTCGCCACGATTAAAGAAGCCGGCAAATTGTTCGGCCAGCTTGGCATTGAACAGGATGGTCTTGGCCCAGCCTTCGCCCGCGCCCAGCACGTCGCCGTAGGAGAAGCCGCCAACGGCGATGAAACCCTTGAAATCATCCAGCTTCGCGCGTCCCGCGATCAGATCGCTCATGTGTACATCGACCGCCTCAAACCCGGACTTGTGCATCACATAGGCAGTCTCGACATGCGAGTTGACGCCCTGCTCGCGCAGGATCGCGATCTTCGGCTTCACGCCGGTCGCGATGAACGGCGCAGCAACATCCTGCTGCGGGTCGAAGGTAAGCTTCGGCGTCATGCCCGGATCGGTCGTATCGAGGATACGCTCGTATTCCGCATCGACGCACGCCGGATTGTCGCGCAGGCGCGCGATACGCCAGCTGGTTTCGCTCCACAGGCGCTGCAACTCCACGCGCTGCTGGTTGTAGACGACCTTCGCATCTCGTGTGAATTCGATCGCGTCGCGGTCGTTGAGCTTGCCGATGATGTGGCTGCAGGCACCGAGGTTATGCGCGCGAAGCACATTCATCACCTCGGACTTCTGCTCGGCACGCACCTGGATCACGGCACCCAGCTCTTCATTGAACAAGGCACGCAGAGTCATGTCGTTGCGGCGCTCGGCAACCTGGCCAGCCCAGTTCTTCGCCTCGCCCGAGTCGGACGCGTGCTCGCCTTCCATCGCCAGGATATCGAGGTTGACCGACACGCCGGTGCGGCCGGCAAATGCCATTTCGCACAGCGTCGCGAACAGGCCGCCGTCCGAGCGGTCATGGTAGGCCAGCAGCTTGCGTTCGACGTTCAGCTGCTGGATCGCGGCAAAGAAGGCCTTGAGGTCTTCCGGGCTGTCCACGTCCGGCACCTCATTGCCGATCTGCTGCATCACCTGCGTGAGCGCAGAGGCACCCATGCGGTTCTTGCCACGGCCGAGGTCGACCAGGATCAGCGCGGTTTCACCCAGGTCCTTGCGCAGTTGCGGCGTCAGCGCCAGGCGCACGTCCGGGACGGGCGCGAATGCGGAAACGATCAGCGACACCGGCGAGGTGACTTCCTTGCTGCCTTCCGCATCTTTCCAGGTAGTGCGCATGGACAGCGAATCCTTGCCGACCGGGATGCTGATGCCGAGAGCCGGGCACAGTTCCATGCCGACTGCCTTCACGGTATCGAACAAGGCGGCATCCTGCCCCGGCTGGCCGCAGGCGGCCATCCAATTGGCGGAGAGCTTGATATCGGAAATGTCAGCAATCGGGGCAGCCGCGATATTCGTGATCGCTTCGCCGACGGCCATGCGGCCGGACGCTGCGGCATTGACCACGGCCAGCGGCGTGCGCTCGCCCATGGACATCGCTTCGCCGCGATAGCCTTCAAAACTCATTGCAGTGACGGCGCAATCCGCCACCGGCACCTGCCACGGGCCGACCATCTGGTCGCGTACGGAAGTAGCGCCCACGGTACGGTCGCCGATGGTGATGAGGAAGGACTTGTCGGCGACGGTCGGCAGGCGCAACACGCGCTGTGCGGCTTCTTCCAGCTGCATGCCGGTCAGGTCGACGGCCGGGAAGTTGTTGGTCACATGCTCGACATTGCGATGCATCTTCGGCGGCTTGCCCAACAGGACATCCATCGGCATGTCGACCGGGTTGTTGCCGTGCTCGGGATCGATCACCTTGAGCTGGCGCTCTTCCGTCGCCGTGCCGACCACCGCGAACGGCGAACGCTCGCGCTCGCACAGGTACTGGAACAGCGGCAGGCTCTCCGGTGCAATCGCGAGCACATAGCGCTCCTGCGACTCGTTGCTCCAGATTTCCTTGGGCGCCATGCCGCTCTCTTCCAGCGGCACCTTGCGCAGGTCAAATACGGCGCCGCGCTTGGCATCGTTGGTCAGCTCGGGGAAGGCATTGGACAGGCCGCCCGCGCCGACGTCATGGATCGAAAGGATGGGGTTGTCGTCGCCCATTGCCCAGCAGGCGTTGATGACTTCCTGCGCACGGCGTTCCATCTCCGGATTGCCGCGCTGGACAGAGTCGAAATCGAGGTCCGCAGTATTGGTACCGGTCGCCATCGACGATGCGGCGCCACCGCCCATGCCGATGCGCATGCCTGGGCCGCCAAGCTGAATCAGCAGGCTGCCCACCGGCAGGTCGTGCTTCCTGGTGTGCTTGGCGGAGATATTGCCCATGCCGCCCGCGATCATGATCGGCTTGTGGTAGCCGTAGACCTTGCCGTCGACCTTCTGCTCGTAGGTACGGAAATAACCGCCCAGGTTCGGACGGCCGAATTCATTGTTGAACGCAGCGCCGCCGATCGGGCCGTCGATCATGATCTGCAGCGGCGACGCGATGCGGTCCGGCTTGCCGTAGATGCCGGACTGGCCATGCGACTGGCGCTGTGCGACAGGTTCGGTCGCATCGCGAGCATTTTCCCAGGGCTGCACGGAGTGGGTCAGCATCAGGTTGGATACGGTAAAGCCGGTCAGGCCGGCCTTCGGCTTGGCGCCGCGTCCGGTTGCCCCTTCGTCGCGGATCTCGCCACCCGCGCCAGTGGACGCGCCCGGGAACGGCGAGATCGCCGTCGGGTGGTTGTGCGTTTCCACCTTCATCAGGATGTGCGTGAGCTCTTCGTTCTCTTCGTAGACGTTGCCGTTCTTCGCGCCGTTCGGATAGAAGCGCATCACGGCGGCGCCTTCGATGACCGAGGAATTGTCGCTGTACGCCACCACGGTGCCCTTCGGGTTCAATTGGTGGGTGTTCTTGATCATCGCGAACAGGGACTTGTCCTGCTTGACACCGTCGATGGTCCAGTCGGCGTTGAAGATCTTGTGGCGGCAGTGCTCGCTGTTGGCCTGCGCGAACATCATCAGCTCGACATCGGTCGGGTTGCGCTTGGCTTGGGTGAATGCGTTGAGCAGGTAGTCGATTTCGTCTTCTGACAGCGCCAGGCCGAGGTCGGTGTTAGCCTTGACCAGCGCATCTCGCCCGCCCGCCAGCGCGTCGATGAACTCTAGCGGCTTGGCTTCCAGTTCCCGGAACAGGCCGGCGGCGTCGTTTGCGTTGCGCAGCACGACCTCGGTCATGCGGTCGTGCAGCAGTGCGGCCACTTCCTGCGCAGCGGATTCGGACAGCTTCTTCGTTCCGCCCAGCAGACCGGTCTTCAACTGCACGTGATATGACACGCCGCGCTCGATGCGGTGGATGTGAGTCATGCCGCAGTTGTGGACGATGTCCGTCGCCTTGCTGGCCCACGGGGAAATCGTGCCGAAGCGCGGGATGACCACGAACTCATCGCCATCGGCCGAGCCGGTGAACGGTTCGCCGTAGGTCAGCAGCGCACTCAGCCGGCCGATGTCATCCTGGCTCGGGGCGCTTGCGGCATCGACGAAATGCAGGAAACGCCCGGTGACGCCGATGATGGCGGGCTCGACTGCTTGCAATTGTGACAAAAGACGCTGGGTACGGAAGGCAGACAGGGCGTTGGAGCCCGGCAGAATCAACATGGCGGCAAGAGAAATGAGGCAGCGCCGCTGCGGGAGGATGCAGCGCGGTTGCCGGTTAAATCGGAAACCGTGATTATACCGCGATGCTGCGTCATGGCAGCTTGGCAATGCGGCATGTTATTCGTAGCACTTGGAGCCGCCTCGCAGGGAAAAAGACGACTTCCCGTCGTCCGGCACTTCGTGAAATTTCAGTCCATATGCTATTGTTGCCGGGCCGAGATCAACTCCAGAACAATCGACTCCCGCATGAACCCGCTCACCGCCAAATCGATTCCCGCACTCGCCCGCTATTCCCGCTATTCGCTGGTCGAAATCAGCCTCGAGGAAGCGGAAAAATCGGCATCCGTTTTCACGAAGCTGTACCCGGACGCGGCACGGGCGGCCGGTGAGCATGCCGACAAGATGCGTGCGGCAGGTGTGGAGGTGTCGCCGCTGGCCGGCCTGCCGGTATCGATCAAGGACCTCATCGATATTGCCGGCGAAACGACTCTGGCCGGCTCGACCGTGTTGCGCGGGACGGCGCCGGCGAAATCCGATGCGCCGGTCGTCAAACGCCTGCGCATCGCGGGCGCGGCGATCGTCGGCAAGACCAACATGACGGAATTCGCCTATTCCGGAGTCGGCCTGAATCCACACTACGGCACGCCGGCCAACCCAGCGGACAAGACGCTTGCCCGCATTCCCGGCGGGTCCTCGTCTGGCGCCGCGGTGTCGGTCGCGACCGGCTTGTGCGTCGCTGCAATCGGATCCGACACCGGCGGTTCGATCCGCATTCCGGCGGCACTGTGCGGCATCGTCGGTTTCAAGCCGACTGCGCGCCGCGTCCCTACTGCCGGCACCGTGCCGCTGTCCCCGACGCTGGATACGATTTGCGCCATGACGCGTTCGGTGGACGACTGCATCCTGGTCGACAGCATCATTGCTGACACGCCGCCGTCGATCCCCGACCTGCCGCTCGCCGGCGTACGCCTCGCCGTGCCCCAGACCGTCACGCTCGACGGGTTGGATCCGCACGTAGCGGCCGCCTTCTCCGCCGCCCTGTCGAGCCTGTCCTCGGCCGGCGCTAAAATCGTCGACGTGCCCTTCGGTCTGCTGGCGGAAGCGGCCGACCTGAACAAATTCTCCGGTCCCGAATCCTTCGCCTGGCACCGCGGCCTGCTCGCCCGGCATGAGGCTGAGTACGACTTCCGCGTCGCTAGGCGAATCAAGATGGGTGAATCGATGAGCGCCGCCGATTACATCGACATGCATCGCAAGCGCCGCGACTGGATCACTCGCATGGAAGAAGCGCTGGGGCCGTTCGACTCGCTCATCATGCCGACCGTCCCGATGGTCGCGCCGCCGATCGCCGAACTGGAAGGCTCGGAGGATGCCTTCTTCAAGGCCAATAGCCTGTTGCTTCGCAATCCGTCCACCATCAACCTGCTCGACGGCTGCGCGGTTTCCCTGCCCTGCCATGCCGAAGGCACGCTGCCGGTCGGCCTCATGGTCGCCGGACCGGCGATGTCCGATCGCAAGATCCTGGCCGTGGCACGCGCGATCGAACACACGCTGCAGGCGCGATAAAGAAAAGGCGTGCACCGTCGCCGGTACACGCCAACTCTGGGGACTTGCCGCCTGCTTACTTGTAGATACCCGATCCGACGATCAGGTTATCCACCTTCTCGATGTAGCCCGACTTCTGCTCAACCGCCTTGGTCACCGGGTTGGGCCACTTGTAATCCACCCAGCCCTTGCCCTTGGTGTTGGCGACGTCGATGAAGCCCTTGATGATGTACTTGCCGTCGTGGTCCTTCATCTCGAGCAGGTTCTTGCCGACCATCTTCGGATTATTGCCATGTGCGACATTGTTGCCGTTCAGGTCGTACACGAAGATATACAGGTCGCGGTCATGAAAGGCGGCATTGCCCGGATTGCCGAATTCCGCGAATGCCTTGTCCTTGCCGTTCTCCTTCATGTAGACGATCGCCTTCTTGACCATCGCCACCGCTTCGCCTGCCGAAGCGCGATCGGAAGCAACTGCCTGACCGCCGGACAGCAACGCGAACATTGCCACTGCCAATGCCTTGAACATGTTTTTCATGACGTCTCTCCTTGAATGGAATGTTTTTTGTATCGAATGGCCGGGTGGTGAAGCAGCCGATCCCCGGCCTGCCGCAAGTATTCGAGTATTGGCAAAGCGGGACAAGCGTACAACTACGCATCAAAGGTTACGTACCATCACGTAAGTATCACTATATGTCGTCGATGCTGAAAGGAAAGGCCCAAGGTGTGCCCGGCCCGGCCGGCGCGGTATCATCGTGACTTTTCCAACCGGTTGATTGACAGACAATGCAGCACCCGACGCGCACGACCATCCCGGCCGCAGGCCTCTTCATCCGATTCGGCCTGGCGGCCGCAAGCATGTCGCTCATGTCCGCTGCCTTCGCCGCCCCGCAGTGCAGCCGTGATATTCCCGTCAACGCGGCATGCGAGATCGCCCTATCGGCGCTGCGCCCGACCCAGTCCGCAGTCGGGATGATCCAGGTCGAGGAACGCGCCGCGCGAATGCCGCGCGACACCGATTTTGTCCGTTACACCAGCAAGCGCCCAATCCCGGTGGTGCAGGCCCCCGATGGCGGCTTCTACCTCACCGACAGCCATCATCTCGCGAGCGTGCTCGATCGCGTCGGCGCCACGCGAGTCACGGCGCAGGTAATTGGCCGGTTCGACAATCCGAAGACCTTTTGGCAAGAAATGCAATCGCGCCACTGGGTCTACCTGTACGATCCGCAGGGCAACCCGATTCTGCCTTCCGCCCTGCCCAAACGGCTCTCGCAGTTGGCTGACGATCCGTACCGCGCACTTGCCGGTTACGCGCAGGACGCTGGCTATTTCAAGAAGACGGACGCCTATTTCATGGAATTCCATTGGGCACGGTACTTCGGCTCCCGCATGGGATGGCGCCCGATCGACCGCATGAATCTGCTGGACGCCCTGCAAACCGCAGAGCGCCTGGCCTGCCAGCCGGAAGCCGGCAACCTGCCGGGTTACGCAGGACCTTGCCGTCCCTGATGGTTGCAGACGCCGGTCGTCGAATAAAATTACGCCTGTGAACTAGAAATATGTCCGGCGGTCTACGTTTGCGCGATTCGGGCGCATAGGCTCCCACTCCGGCATACTCTCGCGTACAGAAGACTTTGTGCTGCGCCGGCAGTCAACAGCAACCAGGTTAATCAGTGACACAAAAACAAATCGCCGTAGTCGGTGGTGGCGTCGTCGGCGTCTGCACCGCATACTTCCTCGCAGAAGCCGGGCACGACGTGGTCGTCATCGAACGGCATCAGAACGTCGCCCAGGAAGCGAGCTTCGCCAATGGCGGTCTCGTTGCGCCGGGCTATGCAACGCCATGGGCTGCGCCCGGCATGCCACGCAAGATTCTTTCTTCCTTGTTCAGGTCCGAAGCCCCCGTCATGCTCAAGCCGACGCTCGACCGCGCGCTGTGGCGCTGGGTGCGCCGCTGGATGTCGGAATGCGAACTCGAACGTTACCGAATCAACCGCGCGCGCATGCAGCGCATCGCGCTCTACAGCCGGGACATGCTGCGCAAGATTCGCGAGTATTATCAGCTCGACTATGAGCAGACACAGGGCGTACTGCAACTGTTCCGCACGGAGAAAGACCGCAAGCTGGCGGAACCGGGCATCGCGCTCCTGTTCGAGAACGAAGTGCCGCACCAGATTCTCGATGCCGAAGGCGTCCGCGCAATCGAACCGGCGCTGGCATCGGACACGCCCCTCGCAGGCGGCATCTACCTCCCCCAGGACGAGGCCGGCAATTGTCCCCTGTTCACCAAGCGCCTGAAGCAGATTGCGTCGTCCATCGGCGTTCAGTTCCACTTCACCAGCACCGTCCACGCAATCGAAGCGGAATCGCGCGGCGTGACCCTGCATATCGACGAGGGCCGTTATCCGGCCGATGCAGTCGTTGTGGCCGCCGGCACGGAAAGCGCCAACCTGCTCAAGCCGCTCGGCATCCACGTGCCGCTGTACCCGGTCAAGGGTTATTCCGCAACCGCCGCGATCAAGAACTTCGAGCAGGCACCGCATGCCGCAGTGCTGGATGAATCCTTCAAAGTGGCAATCACACGGCTTGGCAGCCGCATTCGGGTCGCCGGCACCGTGGAACTCGGTACGCATCCCGCAGAATTACGCGAGCGCGCCCTCCGTACGCTCATCAAGGTTGGGGGAGACTGGTTTCCCAACGCGGCCAACTATGCGCAGGCCAATTTCTGGTGCGGCGCGCGCGCCATGCTTCCCGACGAGCCGCCGCTCATCGGCGCCACGCCTGTCAGGAATGTGTACGTTAATATCGGACATGGTTCCAGCGGCTGGACGATGGCAGCCGGGTCGGGCAAGGTACTCGCCGACATCGTTTCGGGCTTTTCTCCGGAAATCGACATGGATGGCCTGACTCTGGCACGCTATGGATAAGCTTGATTGCGTCGTTGTCGGCGCCGGCGTCATCGGCCTGGCTGTCGCCCGCGAACTGGCGTTGAGAGGACGTGAGGTGCACGTCCTCGAAAGGCATGGTGCAATCGGCATGGAAACCAGCTCACGCAACAGCGAAGTCATCCATGCCGGGCTGTACTACCCGACTGGTGGTCAGAAGGCGCGCCTGTGCGTACAGGGGCGCGATACCCTGTACGCCTATTGCGAGGAACGGGCGGTTCCCTACCGGCGCTGCGGCAAGCTGGTCGTCGCCACATCAGACAGCCAGTTGCAAAAACTCACCGCAATCCATGCGCAGGCGCATGCAAACGGCTGCAAGGAAGTGAGCTGGCTCGACCGGCCCGCAGCAGCATCCCTCGAACCATCCCTATCCTGCGTAGCCGCCCTTTCATCACCGAACACCGGCATCATCGACAGCCACGCGTACATGCTTGCGCTGCAGGGCGACGCCGAAAATGCCGGCGCCCTGTTCGCTATGGATAGCATGCTGATCTCCGGCAAAACCATCGACAGCGGGATTGTTCTCCAGGTACGAGCTGGTGACGGCGCAGAAACCGAACTGCTCGTCGGCACGCTCGTCAACTGCGGCGGCCTGTGGGCGCCGCGAATCGCGACCATGTTGAATGGCCTGGACCAGACACACACGCCGCCGGCCTACTTCGCGAAAGGGAATTATTATTCCCTTGCCACCAAGGCGCCATTCTCACACCTGATCTACCCGGTGCCCGAACCCGGCGGACTCGGTGTACACCTGACGCTCGACTTGGGCGGTCAGGCACGCTTCGGCCCGGACGTCGAATGGCTGGACGAGCCGCAGGGCGAGATTGATTACACCGTCGATCCGCGCCGCGCGGACAGTTTCTATCGCGAGATTCGTGCGTACTGGCCGGATCTCACCGACGGTGCGCTGCAGCCGGCCTACGCCGGCGTGCGTCCGAAGATCGTGCCGCCCGGCGCTGCTGCCGCGGATTTTCTTTTCTCCTCCCACGGCAACCCGCACTATCTCGGCTTGTACGGTATCGAGTCGCCGGGCTTGACCGCGTCACTCGCCATCGCGACACACGCGGCGGATCAGATTCTTTCGTAAAAAATCAGGCGGCGACGAGGAAGTCGATCACGATTTCCCCCGGCTCGCGCTTGACGTACGCCATCTTGATACGCGGCCCGAAGTAGGTATCGATCTGCGACAGCAGGGGCAAGGGATCGTGGTCGTTACAGAAGCGCATGGTTTCCCCCGGCTGGAGCGCATCGAGTGCGCCAAAGATGGCTGCATGCCGGAACCGCTTTGCGACGCCGCGCGCATCGAAGGGATAAACGCCACCGGATACCAGGGGGCTTGAACAGTCGTGAGCCATGCCAAAACTCCTTTCGTTGAAAAGTCTGCTTGCCCCAGCCCGACAATCGGGACTGAACGAAATAAGATTCATAATAAATGAAGCTTTAATCCGACGCAACGAATACGGATGCGATCCGGCAGCCAGTGCCTGTTTGGCATAAAATCGATGCAAGATCCCGTCACCGAATTCCTGCCGACGCCGCGATGCCTATTCCGACCGCCCTTTATACGGTCTCCGAGATCCGCGAGATCGAACAGACGAGCATCGCCTCGCTGCCCCCGGGCACGCTCATCCAGCGTGCCGGCATGGCAACCGCTCAGCTCGCCCTAGACCTGCTGGCGACGTCGCCTGCCGATGCCAGGATCCTGGCCATTGCCGGCCCCGGAAACAACGGCGGCGATGCCGTCGAAGCGGCCAGGGTTCTCGCCGAACATGGACTGGAGGTCACTGTCCTGCTGTGCGCAGACGCCTCCCGTCTTCCTGAGGACGCACACAAGGTGCTGGAACGGGCGCGAAACAGCCCTATTGAATTCATCGACGCCACAGGCGCTGCGTTTGACTTCCGCGGACAATGGGATCTCGTGCTCGACGGCCTGTTCGGCATTGGCCTCGCGCGCCCTATCGCCGGTCTGCACCGCTCTCTGGTCGCGGCAATCAATGCCCTCCCCTGTCCCGTCCTGGCGCTCGATGTACCGAGCGGACTGGATGCAGATACCGGCGCGATCATCGGCGAAGACGGCGACGACGGCATCGCTGTCCGCGCCACGCACACCATCACCTTCATTGCCGACAAACCCGGGCTGCACACCCTCTACGGGCGCGACCATGCCGGGCAGGTACACATCGCGAGCCTGGACATCGACGAAAACCGCTTCAAGCCGACACGAACACAACTCGTGTCGATCGAATCGTTTTCCTCCTTCCTGCGCAAGCGTCCGCACAACTCGCACAAGGGCAGCTACGGCGATGTCATCATTGCCGGCGGCTCGCCTGGAATGTCCGGCGCCGCCATTCTTGCGGCGCGATCAGCGGCAAAATGCGGCGCTGGGCGCGTGTTTGCAGCCTTCATCGGTGATGCTCCCGCCTACGACGGTATACAGCCCGAACTGATGTGCAGGGCTTCCTCGGCGATGGATTTTTCGTCTGGCACGACCGTCGCTGGCCCCGGCATGGGCATGTCGCGCGATGCGCATGATGTCCTGGCGAGAGTCCTGCACACAAATAATCCGGTGGTACTGGACGCCGATGCGCTCAACCTGATCGCGTCCGAGTCCGGTTTGCAGTCCATGCTTGCCGCACGTACCGCACCGGCAATCATGACGCCACACCCGCTCGAAGCCGCCCGCCTCCTTAATGCCTCCACGAAGGAGATTCAATCGGACCGCCTCAAAGCTGCACGTGAACTGGCTGCGCGCTTTCACGCCGTGGTAATTCTCAAAGGCTCGGGCAGCATCATCGCCAAGCCGGATGGCGACGCAATGATCAACACGACCGGCAATGCTGCGCTCGCCACGGCGGGCACCGGGGATGTACTGGCCGGCATCTGCGGCGCATTGCTCGCCCAGGACTTCCCTGCATGGAACGCGGCGCTTGCCGCCACCTGGCTGCATGGACGAGCAGCCGACGTATTGGTACGCGAAGGCACAGGCCCGATCGGCCTCACCGCGAGTGAACTGATCCCGGTCGTGCGTACGCTCCTGAACCAACTGACGGAACAGCATGCAGGACAGCACGCCGCGCACTAAGCTCTGGCTCGGCATCGCCTGCCTCGTACTGGGACAGTGGACGCTCTCCCTGCTCGATACGGCAGGCAAACTGCTGGCGCAATCCGGGTACCACGTCGTGATGATCGCGTGGATGCGTTACTCGCTCAACACGGTCTTGATGGCACTGGTTCTGGCACCGCACTTCTACCGCAAGCACGGGCAAAGCATATTGCGAACACGGCGTCCTGCTCTGCAACTACTGAGGGCCACTCTTCTCCTCCTGTCCACTATCGTCTTTTTCTCCGTGCTGAAAATCGTTCCGCTATCGGAAGGCACGGCAATGAACTTCTGCGCGCCGCTGTTCGTGCTGGCGATCTCGCCCTGGCTGCTCAAGGAGAAGTCATATGCGTCGCGCTGGGTAGCGGTAGGCGTGGGATTTGCCGGAATGCTAATTGTCATGCGGCCAGGCGGGAGCATTTCAACGGTCGGCGTAATGCTGGGACTCACATCCGCGATAATCTTTGCGGTGGTAGTCGTGCTGACGCGCAAAACCAACCAGTCCGATCACCCGATGGTGACATTGTTTTACGGCGGCCTGGTCGGCATGGTGATCAGTAGTGCAATCGTCCCGTTCTTCTGGACGCCGCATCAGCCGACGACCGCCGAGTGGCTGATCCTCGCATCCACCGGTATCACGAGCACGGTCGGCCACCTGCTCGTCAATAGTGCATACAAGCACGCAGAGGCCTCGCTGCTCGCACCCTACGCCTATCTGCAGATCATTTCCGCAACCACGATGGGATGGCTTGTGTTCGGGCAGTTGCCTGACAGTCTGACGGCCATAGGAATAGCAATCATTTGTGCGGGCGGCGTCGGGATCGCCTACGTCGAGCATCGGCGCGTTCATGTCGACGCGCCCAGGACTTGATTCAGGTGAGCTGGCCGGCAGCAATAGTGATCGTGCGCCGGCAGCGCGCGGCGATCGAAGGATCGTGCGTGACCAGCACCAGGGTCGAGCCGCGCTCCTCGTTGAGCTCGAACATCAGCTTGATGACCGCCTCGCCCGTCGCCGCATCGAGGCTGCCCGTCGGCTCGTCGGCGAACAGCAAGGGCGGCTCCGTGACGAATGCCCGCGCAAGCGCGACACGCTGCTGCTCGCCGCCTGAAAGATATTTGGGATAGTGCCGCAGCCGGCTCGACAACCCCACCCTTCCCAGCATCGTCTCCGCCTTGGCGCGTGCATCGTCATCGCGTCGCAACTCGAGCGGAAGCATTACGTTCTCCAGCGCAGTCAGGTGCGACAGCAACTGGAACGACTGGAAAACGAAGCCAAGCTTGGCTTGCCGCAAGCCAGCGCGGCCGTCCTCCGTCAATGCGAAGATGTCGACACCGTCGAGCTTGACCGTCCCTTCGGAAGGCGTATCGAGCCCGGCAAGCAAGCCCAGCAAAGTCGATTTCCCGGAGCCCGAAGCGCCGACGATCGCCAACGTCTCTCCTGGCTGCACGGTAAAATCGACCTCACGCAAGATTGTCAATTCTCCAGTCGCATCCGCGACGCGCTTGGTCAGGCGGACGACTTCGATCGCAGCAGTTTTCGAGGAAAGCTCAGGCATGCAAGATAACGTCAGGAAAGATGGAAAAGTGATGGGACTGTTCAGAATGGTCGCGGCGTTGGCGCTCGTCTTCTTTGCAACGTGCGCCTATTCTGCATCAAAAACCGTGCTCGTGCTCGGTGACAGCCTGTCCGCGGAATATGGCATTGCTCGCGGTGCGGGTTGGGTCACCTTGCTCGAACAACGCCTGAAAGTCGAGAAGATCGACGCGAGCATCATTAACGCCAGCATCAGCGGCGAAACGACGAGCGGCGGCAAGGCCAGGCTCCCCGCCCTGCTGGGCCAGCACCGTCCATCGGTCGTAGTCATCGAACTCGGCGGGAACGACGGCCTGCGAGGACTTCCCCTCGCGGCTACGGAAGGCAACCTGCGCACGATGATCGAGGAATCCCAGAAAGCCAAGGCCAAGGTCTTGCTCGTCGGCATGCAGATTCCACCCAATTACGGGCACGAGTATGCAGACAAGTTTTTCGGGCTGTACCAGAAGCTCTCAAAAGAAACCAAGGTGCCGCTAGTGCCGTTCCTGCTAGAAGGCGTCGCCAGCAAACCGCAATTATTCCAGGCCGACCGCATCCATCCTGTCGCGGAGGCGCACCCCATCATGCTGAACAACATCTGGCCGCATCTGAAGTCTTTGCTCGCACGGTAGAAACACAGGACAAAAAAAACCGCTCGGCATTGCGAGCGGTTTTTTTACTGCGTATAACGATTACTTCGTCGACTCGCCCCCGGCCGCCTTGGCCGGCTGGTGCAGGATCTCGACCTTGGCTTTCTTCTTCAAGGCTTCCAGATAGGCCTGCGATTCCAGCTGTGCCAGTGCGTTTGCGATCTGCTGCTGCTCCGCCTGGCGCCGCGCGACGTCGACATTCGCAGGTTGCGACACCTTGTTGATGCGATACACGCCGTAGCCCTGACCGGGCAGCTCGACACCAACGTACGCAGGAAGTTTGGTGGTATCGGCCTTCATCACCGCCACCAGGGCCTCAGGGCGCACACCCTGGCTCTTGGTACGCGAAACCGTCTTTGCTTCCGCAAAGCCACCGGCATCGCCGCCTGCCTTCAGGGTGGCAAGCTTCTCTTCACCGTTCTTCCGCGCAAGGCTCGCGGCCTCAGCCTGCGTAACGCGCTCACGCACGACTGCCTGGACTTCCTCGAACGGACGCTTGGTCACCGGTTTGTATTCCACGACCCGCCCGGCCACGAGCGTACTCGGTGCAACCTCGACCGCTTCCGTGTTGCGCTTGTTCTTGACCGCGTCGTCCGAGAACAATGCAGTCAGGAACTTCGGATGGTTGAACGGCGCATTCGGTGCGACAGACGGGTTCGGCTTGCGCGTCAGGCCGTTCGCGGTCTCGATCTTCAGACCCAGCTTGTCCGCAACCGGCTTGAGGCTGTCCGACTGCTCATAGACCATGTTGGAGAACTGTTCCGCCATCTCGGAGAATTTCTTCGCCGCCAGCTGCTTCTTGATCTCGCCCGCGATCTGGCCCTTTACCTCGTCCAGGCTCTTCGCCACCGCTGGCTTGATGGCAGTCACCTGAATGATGTGGAATCCGAAATCGGACTCGACCACATTGCTGATCTCACCCTGCTTCAGCTTGAACGCCGCTTCCTCGAACGGCGGTACCATCATGCCCTTGCCGAAGAAATCGAGGTCGCCACCACGCTCTGCCGAGCCCGGGTCCTGCGAATTTTCCTTGGCGAGCTTTGCAAAGTCGGCTGGATTCTTGCGCAGCTGTGCCAGCAGCTTCTCCGCCATTTCCTTCGCAGCAGCCTTATCGGCCGCCGACGCGCCCTTGTCCGCCTTGATCAGGATATGACTTGCGCGGCGTTGCTCCTCATCCGTATAACGCTTCGCATTCTGCTCATAGTAAGACTTGATGTCGGCATCGCTGACGGAAATCTGCGCAGCAACCGCATCACTATTGAGCACGACGTACTCTGCCTTCACCTGCTCGGGGATTTCGAACTGGGCGCCGTTCTTCTCATAGTAGGACTTCAGCATCTCGTCGGTGACTTTCACCTGCGATGCAAAGTCCGCAGCTTTGAACAGCTGTTCCTGCACTTCACGTTCCTGGTCATTCAGATCCGAAAGGCGATTGGCAACTGCCTTCGGCGCGAACGCGGTGCCCTGAATCGCTCCACCAACTTGTTGCAAGGTGAGGTCACGGCGCAGCTGCGCTTCAAACATCGCAGGAGTCATGCCTTGTGCCGCCAGTGCCGACTTGTAGCGCTCGACATCGAACTTGCCGTCCGCGCCGATCAGACCCGGCATTGCGAGAATGGTCTGTTGCAGGGTCTGGTCGCTCACCGACAGGCGGCTCTTCGACGCTTCTGCCGCGATGACGCGCTGCGCGATCAGTCCATCCAAGATGTCCTGCTTCGCCTCAGGCGTATCGAGCATCTTCGGATCGAACTGCCCGCCGAACATCTGGCGGAACCGCTCCATCTGTTCTCGCTGCGCAGCCTCGAACTCTTGCTGGGTGATCGAATTCCCCGCGACCTTCGCGACAGCATTGCCGCCATCGGTCATACGGGTATAGCCTTCGAGCCCGAAAAACACGAATGACGGGAAGATGAACAGCAGGAGCACGAACTGCATCAAGCGCTGATGCGTGCGGATAAAATCAAACATGGTCGGTCCTACAGGCGTACAGATTGTGAGAACGAAATTTCGAAAACCAGGATTCACCGGGCCACAGCTTCAGCACAGGAACTCCTGCCTCGCAGGACTTCCTGCACCACTGTAACCGTAGCGGAAAGCATCACACGCAGCCATTCGACACCCGCGCGCGACCGGCATTCTGCCAGAAGCTCGAAAATCCTTCGCGCATATGAAAAAAGGCGAACTTGCGTTCGCCTTTTTCGTTTTTGGCGGAGTGGACGGGACTCGAACCCGCGACCCCCGGCGTGACAGGCCGGTATTCTAACCGACTGAACTACCACTCCTGAAACTCTACTGCATTGCCTGGCTGCTTTGGTGGGTGCTGAGAGGCTCGAACTCCCGACCTACGCCTTGTAAGGGCGCCGCTCTACCAACTGAGCTAAGCACCCTGAATCCACACTTAGTCAGCCAAACATCACGACGTTGTCACCACGTCGTAAAAAGCAAGATTATACAGTATCTTTTATCGAGATGCACTACTTAATTAGTTGAGTGCATCCTTCAGCGCCTTACCCGGGCGGAACTTGGGCACCTTGGCGGCTTTGATCTTGATGACATCGCCGGTACGCGGATTACGACCGGTACGTGCGGCACGCTTGCCAACGGTGAACGTACCGAAACCGACCAGGGTAACGGAACCATTCTTCTTCAACGTAGTTTTGACTGCACCGATCAGTGCATCGAGCGCACGCGTAGCAGCTGCCTTCGAGATGTCTGCGGTCCCGGCAATGTGATCGATTAGTTCGGTTTTATTCACTGACGCCCCCTCCAGAAAGTTGGATTTCGCGGCGCCTGGTTATTGCTCTTTTTTGTAGCACAAGCGACACAAAATGCAGAGAAGAAATTTTCTGCAGCACGTATTAGACAAGTCGCAAAGTCTTGTGTCAAGCGGTTTCCCGGCCGAATGCCTGCCCTCGAAAGAGGCGTACGAATAAAATCCAACAGCAATTTTTTGGCCCATAAAGGCAATAAAAAAAGCGCTCCGAAGAGCGCTTTTTTTGTCCTGTCTGTCAGATTTTCAGATCAATGCTTGACCACGGTAGGATCAGTCGTCCCCGTCGCCGCAGTGACTGCGGTATCGACCGGCGCATCCACGTCGGTCAGAGGCTCGGGCTGCCGCTCAAGCGCGACTTCCAGCACCTTCTCGATCCAGCGCACGGGCACGATCTCGAGCTTGTTCTTCACGTTGTCAGGAATCTCCGCGAGATCCTTCACGTTTTGCTCGGGGATCAGCACCGTCTTGATGCCGCCGCGATGCGCCGCCAGGAGCTTCTCCTTCAGGCCGCCGATCGGCAGAACTTCACCACGCAGCGTGATCTCGCCGGTCATCGCCACATCTGCACGGACCGGGATACCGGTCAGCACGGACACGAGCGCCGTCGTCATTGCGATACCGGCAGACGGACCGTCCTTCGGCGTCGCGCCTTCCGGCACGTGGATGTGGATGTCGCTCTTGCCAAACAACTCGTGCTTGATGCCGAGACGCTTGGCGCGGCTGCGAACCACGGTACGTGCGGCTTCGATCGACTCCTTCATCACGTCGCCCAGCGTACCGGTGCGGATGATGTCGCCCTTGCCCGGCATCGTCATCGCTTCAATCGTCAACAGGTCGCCGCCCACCTCCGTCCATGCGAGGCCGACCACCTGGCCGATCTGGTTTTCCTTCTCGGCGATGCCGAAGTCGTAGCGGCGCACGCCGAGGAACTTGTCGAGGTTCTTCGACGAGACGACGATCTTGCGATCCTGCTTCTTCAACAGCAGCATCTTCACGACCTTGCGGCAGATCTTCGAGATCTCGCGCTCGAGCGAACGTACTCCTGCCTCACGCGTGTAGTAGCGGATGATGTCGCGAATGGCCGACTCCGACACATTGATCTCGTCTTCCTTCAGGCCGTTGTTCGTAATCTGCTTCGGCAGCAGGTAACGCAGCGCGATGTTGGTCTTCTCATCTTCGGTATAACCGGAGAGACGGATAACCTCCATGCGATCCAGCAGAGCCGGCGGGATATTGAACGAGTTGGACGTCGCCACGAACATCACGTCGGACAGGTCGAAATCGACTTCGATGTAGTGGTCCGAGAACGTATGGTTCTGTTCCGGGTCGAGCACTTCAAGCAGCGCCGACGACGGGTCGCCACGGAAGTCCTGACCAAGCTTGTCCACCTCGTCAAGCAGGAACAGTGGATTGCGTACGCCGGTCTTGGTCAGGCTCTGCAGGATCTTGCCCGGCATGGAACCGATGTAAGTACGACGGTGGCCGCGAATCTCGGCTTCGTCACGCACGCCACCAAGTGCCATGCGCACGAACTTGCGG
>Ga0196972_1000534_pt1 | contig 18173 bp, 11 predicted proteins | sample S1v_2013CmetaG_FD_148618 | JGI IMG/M metagenome (GOLD analysis project Ga0196972, IMG submission 148618) | Soil microbial communities from Anza Borrego desert, Southern California, United States - S1+v_20-13C | ecosystem: Environmental > Terrestrial > Soil > Desert | place: USA: California...
CCTCCCGGAAGGCGTCGAGATCGTCACCACCTACGACCGCTCCGGCCTGATCGAACGGGCGGTGGGCACGCTGCGCACCAAGCTGATCGAAGAATCGCTGGCCGTGGCGGTGATATGCGGCGCGTTTCTTTTCCACCTGCGCTCGTCGCTGGTGGCGATCGTCACCCTGCCTGTCGGCATCCTCGTCGCGCTGTGGATCATGCGCCTGCAAGGCGTGACGGCAAACATCATGTCGCTCGGCGGCATCGCGATTGCGGTGGGGGCGATGGTCGATGCTTCCATCGTCATGATCGAGAACCTGCACCGGCAGATTGAACGCCGTCAGGCGCAGGGCGGCCTCCCCGCCGACCTCTGGCCGCTGGTGCGCCGTAGCGCGATCGAGGTCGGGCCGGCGCTGTTCTTTTCGCTGCTCGTGATCACGCTCTCCTTCATGCCGGTGTTCATGTTGGAAGGACAGGAGGCGAAGCTATTTGCGCCCCTGGCCTACACCAAGACCTACGCGATGGCGGCAGCGGCGATTCTTGCGGTGACCCTCACGCCGGCATTAATGGGCTACGCGATCCGCGGCCGGGTGAGGGCGGAGGCTGACAATCCGCTCAACCGGCTGCTGGCGCGCTTGTATCGCCCCGTACTGGACGCCGCGCTGCGCTACCCGGTACACACCGCCGCCATCGCCGTGCTGCTGCTGGCAACCGTCGCCATTCCGCTGTCGCGCCTGGGCAGCGAGTTCATGCCCCCGCTGGACGAGGGCGACCTGCTCTACATGCCGACCACCTTGCCCGGTGTTTCCGTGGACGAGGCGGCGGACATCCTGCAACGCACCGACCGCCTGATCGCTGCCATGCCCGAAGTCGCCCGCGTATTCGGCAAGGCCGGCCGCGCCGATACGGCAACCGACCCGGCGCCGCTGTCCATGCTGGAAACCACCATCATGCTCAAGCCGCGCAGCGAGTGGCCGAACGGCGGCACCACGCAAGACCTCGTCCGGCGGCTCGATGAAACGGTGCGCCTGGCGGGACTCACCAACTCCTGGGGCCACCCGATCAAGACGCGCATCGACATGCTGGCCACCGGCATCCGCACGCCGCTGGGCGTCAAGATCAGCGGGCCCGATCCGCGCCGCCTGCAGGAACTGGCGATCGAGGCCGAGCAGTTGCTGCGCGACGTGCCCGGCACGCGCTCGGTCTTTGCCGAACGGGTCGGGTCGGGGCGTTACATCGATATCCACATCAACCGCGAACAGGCCGCGCGGCGTGGGCTGAGCGTGGCCGAGATCCAGCGAGCGGTGCAAAGCGCGGTGGGCGGGGAAAACGCAGGAACCGTGATCGACGGCCGCGACCGCTTCCCGATCACGCTGCGCTATCCGCGCGCCGCGCGCGGATCGCCCTCGGCGCTGGCCGAAATCCGCCTGAAGGCGCCCGACGGCAGCCTGGTCATGCTCGGCAGCGTGGCGCAGGTCCAGGTTGCCGACGGCGTGGCGGAAATCAAGAGCGAGAACGCGCGGCCGGTGGCCTATGTGTATGTCGACCTGTCGACGCCGGATGCCGGCGGCTACCTGGAAACCGCGAGGGACGTGCTCGACAGGGAACTGAGGCTCGATCCGGGCTACTCGCTTGCGTGGCAGGGGCAGTACCTGCAATTCGAGCATGGCAAGGCGCGTCTCTGGTCCGCCGCGGCGCTCACGCTGGCGCTGGTGGCGCTGCTGCTCTATATCCACCTTCGCAATGCCGCCAAGGTCGGGCTGGTGCTGCTGTGCCTGCCGTTCTCGCTGATCGGCGGATTGTGGCTGGTGTATCTCCTCGGCTATCAGTTATCGGTCGCCGTGGCCGTCGGCCTGATCGCACTGGCCGGCGTTGCCGCCGAGTTCGGCATCGTGATGCTGCTCTATCTCGACCAGGCGCTGGAGTCGGGCGCGGACCTGCGGGAGTCGATCGTTGCCGGCGCCTTGCTGCGGCTGCGTCCGAAGGCGATGACCGTCGCCGTGATCCTCGGCGGCCTGATTCCCGTCATGTTGTCCGACGAGGCGGGCGCCGATGTCATGCAGCGTATCGCCGCGCCCCTGATCGGCGGCATGGTGACCGCGCCGCTGTTTTCGCTGATCGTGATTCCGGCCGCGTATCGCCTGCTGCACGCGCGCCGGCCCGTCCAACAACCCGTACCCGCGCGAACATGAAAGCCTTCATCCAACTCTTGCGCTCCATGCGTTTCGCGATCGCCATCCTGACGGTCGTGGCCATCGCTTCCGCCATCGGCTCCGTGCTGGAGCAGGGGCAGCCCACGGCAGTGTATGTGGGACGCTATGGCGAGTTCTGGGCCACGCTGTTTGCGATGACCGGGCTCACCGATGTCTACCACGCAAGCTGGTTCCTCGGGCTGCTGGGATTTATGGCGGTGTCGACCGCGCTGTGCCTGGCGCAGCACACGCCTTCCATGCTGCGCGACATGCGCAGCTTCCGCGAGCACAAGAGCCTGCAAAGCCTGATGCAGCTTCCCTGCGCGGCCGAGCTCGATGCTGTCCGTCCGGATTCCACATTGCGCGCCCGCGCCGGGGCCTATCTGCGCACGCGGAATTTCCGCTTTGTCACGAGGGAACTGCAGAACGGCGGCTACGTGCTCGCGGCGCGGGCGGGCGGCATGCGCCGAATGGGCTACCTGCTTGTGCATGCCGCCATTGTCCTGATCTGTGTCGGCGGCCTGGTCGACGGCAACATCGGCCTGCGGCTGGGAATGATGCGCGGCGAGATTGTGCCGGAGACCCGCGACCTGCCGCCGGCGGACGTGCCGCCGCAAAGCCGGCTGGACGAGGGCGGTTCCTTCCGCGCGGTGCTCAACCTGAACGAGGGCGGCACCGAAGACGCAGCCTATCTCCCGGTGAATGACGGCTACCTGTTGCAGGAGCTGCCGTTTTCCGTACGCCTCAAGCGCTTCCATGTCGAGCATTACGGCAACGGTCAGGCCAAGGACTTCGTGAGCGACATCGAAATCATCGACGGCGATACACGACGCGAGGCTCGGCTGCAGGTCAACCATCCGTTCACCTACAAGGGCATCACCTTTTACCAGTCGGGATTCGGCGACGGCGGCACCTCGCTTGCGCTCGACCTTGTGCCGCTCGACAGCGAGGCCGCGCCCGCCGCAATAGCCGGGCGGGTCGGCGGCGACACGCCAGTGCTCCTCGGCGGAGAGGCCTATCGCATCGAATTCACGGATTTCCGCGCGATCAATGTCTTTTCCGGCGAGCAGGAGAAAGGCGGAACGTGGTTTGCGCCGGCGTCGCAGGGCGACATGCACGATGTCGGCGCTTCGCTGTCCTTCCGCCTGCGCGACGCGCTCGGTCAGGCGAGCGAATGGGAAGTCTTCATGCGGCCGATCGAGGCACAGGGCGCGCGCTACTTCGTCATCGGCAAGCGCGATGCGCAGCAGTCATCCATGCGCTATGTGCGCCTTCCTGCGGACGGGGACGGCAAGCTGGCGGCCTACCGCCGCTTCTCAGCGGCGATGAAACGCCCGGAGGCGCGCGAGCGTGCCGCCAGGACTGTCGCCGCGCGGGCGCAGAACCGTGAACTGGCGGCGGCGATCGAGCGCAGCGCCTTGCTCCTGCTCGAATCGTTTGCCGAAAAGGGATTTCGCGCCGTGGCCGAGTTGGTCGAGGCCGGCGTGCCGGGCGCGGAACAGGACAAGGCTGCGCCGCTGTATGTGGACCTGCTGCAGCGCGCCGCCGCCATCCTGCATGACGATGCCGCCGGCGACGCATCGTCGCGCTTCGTGCGCGACAGCTTGATCGCCTACAACGATGCGGTCGAATCCGGCATCGGCCTGTACCTCGATCTCACCGGATACAAGCAGGTCCATTCCTCCGCCCTGCAAGTGACGCGGGCGCCGGGCGCGGCCATCGTCTACCTCGGCATGGCCATGCTGGCGCTCGGCACTTGCGCGATGTATTTCGTACGCGAGCGCCGCTTGTGGATCTGGGTGCTGCCGGCGGTCGGCAAGGTCTTCGTCGGGCTGACGGCCAACCGTCCGCTGCCGGGCCTGCAGGCCGAGTTCATCGAGCACCGCGCCGCGCTTCTCAACCTGATTCATTCCAGGAGCTGAATTCATGATGTCATCCGCCTATCCCATTGCCATTCCCACCACGCGCAGGCGCTTCTGGCCGGTCGACTGGGTGTTCGCCATCGCGGCCGGCGCCGGCACCTGCCTGGCTTTGTTCCGTTACTTCAATGCGATGGATGCCTGGGAGGCGGGCATCCTCATCCTCGCCGGCGCCGCGCTCGGCGCTGCCGGCATGCGCTGGCGTCCGCTGCAGGGACTGAGCTATGCGACAGCGGCGATGAGCATGCTCGCACTGGCGCTGTACGACGGCAACCTCGCCCGCGGGGAGTCCTCGCTGCTCCTGAAGTACCTGCTGTCGAGCCAGACGGCAATCATGTGGATGGGGCTTTGCGCGTGGGGCGCCACGGCGCTGTATATCGCCGGCGCTGCCGCGGGCAACCGGCAGTGGCTGCGCCGCGCTGCGCGCGCCGCATGGGCCGCCTGCGTGTTCGGACTGGCCGGCCTGTTCGTGCGCTGGCACGAGTCTTACCTGGTGGGCGCGGACGTCGGCCACATTCCGGTGTCCAACCTGTATGAAGTGTTCGTGCTGTTCACGGTCATCACGACGCTGCTCTACCTGCATCTCGAAGACCGGCTGGGCGACAGGGTGCTTGGCGCTTTCGTGATGCCGGCGGTGAGCGCGGCCGTGGCCTTCCTGTTCTGGTATGGCGCGGCACGCGGCGCCCACGGCATCCAGCCACTGATCCCGGCGCTGAAATCGTACTGGATGAAAATCCATGTGCCGACCAACTTCGTCGGTTACGGCGCCTTCTCGATCGCCGCCATGCTCGGCATTGCATGGCTGGCCGCGGGGCGGGGACGGATGGCATCGCGCCTGCCTTCCCGTGAATGGATCGACGAGCTGATGTACAAGTGCGTCGCCCTCGGCTTTGTGTTCTTCACGATCGCGACCATCCTCGGCGCGCTGTGGGCGGCCGAGGCCTGGGGCGGATACTGGTCCTGGGACCCGAAGGAAACCTGGGCGCTCATCGTCTGGCTCAACTATGCCGCATGGCTGCACTGCCGGCTGGTGAAGAACCTGCGCGGCGCGGTGCTGGCGTGGTGGGCGCTTGCCGGGTTTTTCGTCACGCTGTTCGCTTTCCTCGGCGTGAACATGTTCCTGTCGGGCCTGCATTCATACGGGAGCCTGTGATGGATACCTCCGCTGCCGTCGTGCTCGCCGTCCTCGCCGCGCTGGTGCTGGCCAACCTGCCTTTCCTGGCGAGTGCGCCGAAGGGAGCCGCGTCGCGGCTCGTGAAATTCCTCGTGCTGTATGGCGTATGGATCGCATTCTGCACCGTGCTCGCCGGAAGCCTGCCCGCGATCGAATGGTCGCTGTGGCCGGTGAGCCTGGCCTTCTTTGCGGTACTGGCTTTCCCGGGCGTGACCTGGCGCTACCTCTGGCACGCGCGGAGGACTTCCTGAGTTCGCAAAAGTGCTGGCCCGGCACCGTTCAACGGGCAGATTGTTTTTCAAACCACTGATGAGAGAAGGAGAAGGTATGAAACCTGAATTGGTCGTGATGGCGCTTGCGGCGATGTCGATGAGTGCGGCGGCGATGGCGAATGTGACGGTGCCGCTGCACCTTGTCGACGACAAGGGCATCGGGAAGGCGGTAGGGCAGGTGGCGGTGAGCGAAACCGCGTACGGCCTTTTGTTCAGCCCGGCGCTGACGGGATTGCCGCAGGGCTTGCACGGCTTCCACGTGCATGAGAACGCGAGCTGCGATGCGCGCGAGAAGGATGGGAAGATGGTGGCGGCGCTGGCGGCCGGCGGGCACTACGATCCGGCCGCGACGAAGAAACACGGCCATCCCTGGGGCGACGGGCATCTGGGCGACCTGCCGGCGCTCTACGTCGACACGAACGGCAACGCCGGCAATCCGGTGCTGGCGCCCCGGCTCAAGCTGGCGGATCTGAAGGGCCGTTCATTGATGGTGCATGCGGGCGGCGACAATCATGCCGACCATCCCGCACCGCTGGGCGGCGGCGGAGGGCGGCTTGCCTGCGGGGTGGTCCCGCTTTAAACCCGGTCCTCGATGGCGGCCATCACGCGGTTCCTCCCGCTTGATTTGGCCTGGTACAGCAATGCATCGGCGCGCCTGATCCCGTCGCGGCACGCCTCGCTTTCCGCCAGTTCGACCAGGCCGGCCGAAAACGTCACGCCGAAAGACCGGTCCTCGTGGGCACAGCGCAGCTGTTCGACCTGCCGCCGGAACCGCTCCAGCACCGACTGCGCGTCCGCCAGCGCGGTGCCGGGCAGCAGGAGAAGAAATTCCTCGCCGCCCCATCGCGCCAGCACGTCGTGCCCGCGCAAGACCTTGCGGCCTTCCTGCGCGAAGGTGCGCAAGGCCTGGTCGCCGGCCTCGTGCCCGTAGGTGTCGTTGATCTTCTTGAACCAGTCGATATCGATCAGCGCCAGGCAGGCGGGATGGTGGCTTAGCTCGCGCCGGCGCTCTTCTTCGGCCAGCAGGCCTGTCATGTGGCGGCGGTTGGGCAGCATCGTGAGGTCGTCGCGCGTGGCGAGGTCCTGGATACGTGCCAGCGCATCCGCCAGCTCGGCCTTCTGGCTCTTGAGCGTCGCGCGCAGCTCGCTCATGCGCCCGGTGAGCACACCCACCACGACCACCATCGTGCCGATCAGGACGAACTGCATGATCTCGGTCTTGACGTCGAAACGCTGCGGCGCCGAGATCCACATGGTCAGCATGACGGTGCCGAGCAGCACGACCGCGAACACGCTCATTGCCCGCGTCTTCCTGGCCTCCAGCGTGAAGGCGCAAAAGACGAGGATCACCAGCAGCACGACGAGGGTCGCGCCGCGCATCGGTCCAACGACGGTATAGCCGAGCACCGTCACGACGATCGCAAAGCAGCCCTGGTACACCGACAGTTGTTCCGGCAAGAGATTGAGCTGTTTGCTTCTGCGGATGAGGTGGTAGAACAGGAAATGTCCGGAAAAGGCGAGGGCGGTGAGGCGGGCGGCCCGTGTGGTGTCGGCCACGCCGGACAAGGCCTCGATCCACAGGATCCCTATGCACAGCAGGTAGAGGAGGACGGTGACGCTCCAGTACGTGACGAGCCTGGCCATTTTCGGATCGTCGCCGGCGAACTTTTGAACCAGTCGATCAAACTTCATATCCGCGCCCACTAGAAATATTGCCTTGTGGATACATTCTCACCCTTGTCGGGGGATTGGGTATCCCATATTCATGGGAAGAATGGAGCTTGAAGGACTTTATTTCAGGAAAGGCGATGCAGCAACCGCTCGATCTCGGCAAACCTGGCCGGCTTGGTCAGGTGGTGGTCGAATCCCGCCGCCCTGGAGCGCGCCTGATCGTCCTGTGAGCCCCAGCCGGTCAAGGCAATGAGGACGGCGTTGACCATGCCGTCCGTCCTGCGCAATTCACGCGCCACTTCATACCCGTTCATTCCGGGCATGCCGATATCGAGGAAAACGATGTCGGGCCGGAAGTCGCGCGCGGTTTGCAGCGCCTGGCGGCCATCCGCGGCGAGCCGCGTGGAATGTCCGCTGACTTCGAGCAGGGCCGACAAACTGGCCGCCGCATCCGTATTGTCGTCCGCGATGAGGATGCGCAGCGCTTTCGAGGCGGCGGGACTGTGTCCGTCCTCCGGCATGGCAACGGTAGCGGAAGGGAGGGCGACTTCGGGCGAGAGTGCCGGCAGGCGGACCGTGAAGGTGGTGCCGCCGCCCATCCCCGGGCTGTCCGCGGTCACCGAGCCGCCGTGAAGTTCCACCAGGCGGCGGACCAGGCTGAGCCCGATGCCGAGGCCGCCCTGTCCGCTGTTGCTGTTGCCGCGGCCGACGCGGGTAAACATGTCGAACACGGCCGACAGCGACTCGGGCGGAATCCCGATGCCGTCGTCGGACACGGTGATGACCGCTTCGTTGCCGTTGCGCGTGGCAGTAATGGCGATCCGTCCGCCGGGCGGCGTGTACTTGCAGGCGTTGTTGAGCAGGTTGCCGAGCACCTGAGCGATCCGGGTCGGGTCCGCGTGCAGGTGGATGGGTTCGTCCGGGATCTTGATCGTCAACTGATGGCGGCTGGCGGCAAGCAGGGGCTGGCTGGTTTCCACCGCGCTTTCCACCAGGCTCTTCAGGTCGATGCATTCTTTCCTGAGCGAGAGCTGGTTGCCGGTGACCCGCGCGATGTCGAGCAGGTCGTCGACCAGGTGCACAAGATGCTTGAGCTGCCGCTCCATCAAGTCGCGCACCCGGTGCACGGTGGCCGGATTGTCGGCAGTCTCGCGCAGCAGGTCGATGCCTCCCTGCAGCGGCGCCAGCGGGTTGCGCAGTTCATGGGCGAGAGTGGCGAGGAACTCGTTCTTGCGCTGGTCGGCCTCGGAGAGGTTCGCGGCCAGCCTGCGGATGTCTTCGTCGGCGCGCTTGCGCTCGGTGATGTCAGTAAAGAGCAATGCGACTTTCCCGCTTCCCGGCTCGCCGGAAGGCGATGCATAGACATCGAACCAGCGCCGCATTGCCACGGCTTCTTCGACGAAGCGCTTCGGTTCGCCGGTCAGGGCGACGTGGCCGTAAACCTCGAACCAGTGGGCGTCGTGATCGGGCACCAGTTCGCGGATGGTCCGGCCGGCGGCGTTCTTCAGGCCGGTCTGTTTCTCGAATGCCGGATTCGTTTCGATGAAACGGTAATCGACCGGCTTGCCGTGTTCGTCGTACAGCATTTCGACGATGCAAAAGCCCTCGTCGATCGATTCGATCAGGGTACGGTAACGCGCTTCGCTCGCCCGCAAGGCTTCATCGGCCAGGCGCTGGGCGGTGACGTCGCGAAATATCTTCGCGTAGCCGTGCTGGATTCCCTGGCCGTCATGGAGCGCCAGCAGGATGCCGTCGGCGAAGAAGCGGGAGCCATCCTTGCGCACATGCCAGCGTTGGTCTTTGGCGCGTCCGGCCTCCCTGGCCTCGGCCATCTCCGATTCCGGATAAGCGGCGGCGCGGTCCTCTTCGGTGAACAGGATGTCCACGGACTGCCCGGCCGCCTCCGCTTCCGTCCAGCCGGTGATGCATTCCGCGCCGCCCTTCCATTCCGAAACCCGGCCGTCGGCGTCGAGCACGATAAACGCATAGTCGCGGATATTGTCGAGGATCAGGCGGATGCGCTCGTCCTTGGCGCTCATCGCCGCCTCGTGCCGCAGCCTTTCGAGGCGGGCCAGCTCCATCGTCTTGCGGTGCATCTCCACGAAAAACGCAACCTTGGCCCGCAGGACGGCGGGGACGAAGGGCTTGGTCAGGTAATCCACCGCGCCCAGCGCATAGGCTTCCTCGACCGGAAAGCGGCTGTCTTCGGCGGCGGTGATAAAAATGATCGGAAGCTGGCCGGAGCGCGGATGGTCGCGCAGCAGCCGCGCGGTCTCGAATCCGGTCAGGCCCGGCATGCGGATATCGAGCAGGACGACGGCGAACTCCATGCGCAAGACATGCTTCAAGGCTTCCTCGCCGGAGCCGGCGCGGACCAGGTTCTCGCCAAGAGGCTGTAGCACTGCCTCCAGGGCCAGGAGATTGGCGGGTTCGTCGTCGACAAGCAGGATATTGAGGGGAGTAGTCCTAGTCATCGCGCTTCGGATCCGGCGGTCGGTTGATTTGGTTTGGACACGGATTCTGGGGGCTTCAGCGGGAAATGCTTCTATCTAACACCAGTGCGGTGCAGATGTTTGGATGTGCGGCAAGAAAGCGGACATATTTCCATCCATTATTGCAAATTTGAAAGTGCATCATTTCTGCCTTTCGCCTGGGAGGCGATAGCATAGCAGGCAAGCCATTCGCGTGCGCTCAGTAGGTCACCAGCACGCCGAGGCCCAGTACCCGCTGGTAAGCATCGTAGTCGATGAGCGAGTAGCCGTAACCGGAAAAGTACTGGACATAACCCTTCAAGCGGCTGGTCAGGGGAAAAGCCCAGCCGACCTGGGCAGCGCCCTTGTCGGTGTTGAAGTTGTAGCGGGTAAGCAGGCTGAACTCGTGCCCGTGCCAGCGGTAACTGCCGAGCAGGTCGCCGTGCCCCATGTAGTCGGCAATGCGCGGATTGTCGTCCTCTTCCCGGTCTTCATTGATGCGCTTCCAGACCCTTGCCAGCAGCTGGAAATCGCCGCGTTCCAGGCCCGCCTGCAGGTAGGCCCGGTTCCAGCTGCGCGACAGGGTGGAGCCGCCGCCGTTCGACTGGTGCACGAGGCCCAGATTCACGAAGCGCAATTTCAGCCCGAGAAGATCGAGGTTGGCCGGCACGACGGCCATCAGTTCCGGTTCATAGTTGGATTCCCGGAACGGGCTGGAGGCCTCCCGGTTGCCGGCCTGCCAGAAGCTGCGCTGGGTATATCCGAACCAGAGGTCCACCGGCAGGTTGCCGGGATTCTCCGCCACCTTGAGCTTGAACCCGAGCTGGAATGCCAGTTCGCCGTGGGCCAGGTCCGCGTTCGGGTCGATCTGGCGAAACGGCCGGTAGGGCTCTTCGTGCGGGTGGTGGTTGTAGGTGGCCACCATGTAGTTTTCCCGGTGCGGCCGGAAATTGAAGGTGCCTTTTTTGCTTGCAGGATCCAGTTCCCAGTGTTCCGACATGCGGGATGCCGGGACGGACGTTGCCGACGTTTCCGGTGGCGTTGGCGCTGCTGGCGTTTCGGGTGTCGTATTCCGGCCGGAAACCCGGTCGTAACAGGCGAGCCGCTCCATGTCGACGTCGAGCGCCTTGCACGCATCGACGGTCGACGGAATCGCTTGCGCTGTTGCATTGAAAGCGGCCGCCAGCAGGCCCGTCAGGACCCCGGCGGCCGCTCGCTTGTTCTTCAATGCATTCCTCCGGTGTTCAATCCGAGGCGAACCGCCATGATGAGAGAACTTGCACACGTCTTTGTTCCTGTGCCGCCTCAGCCGGCCGTTTCCTTCAGACCGCCGCCCAGGGAACGGTACAGGTCGACCGCATTGGTCAGGCGCAGCAGCTGCGCCTGCACCAGGGACTGTTCCGCGGAGAACAGTTCACGCTGGGCATCGAGCACGTCGAGCGAGCTTGCGATGCCGCCCTGGTAGCGTTGCTCCGCCAGCTTCAAGCGTTCGCGCTGCGCATCCAGCACGCGCGCCTGGGCGTCGATCTGCTCGTCGATTGCATCGCGCGCCACGAGCGCGTCGGCGACCTCGCGGAAGGCGACCTGGATGGTCTTTTCGTAATCGGCCACCGCGATGTTCTTGCGCACTTCGGCAATCGAGAGGTTCGCCCGGTTGCGGCCGGCGTCGAAAATGGGCAGCACGAGTTGCGGCACGAAGGACCAGGTGCGGGTGCCGGCATCGAACAGTCCGGACAATTCTCCGCTGGCGGTGCCGATGCCGGCGGTCAGGGAGATGCGCGGGAAGAAAGCCGCCCGCGCGGCGCCGATGTTGGCATTGGAGGCCTTGAGCCGCTGTTCGCTTGCGCGGATGTCCGGGCGCCGGCCGAGGAGATCGGAGGGCAGGCCGGCGGGCAGGTCGGCGACGATGCCTTGCGACGACAGGGGAAGGCCTTGCGGCAGCTCGTTCACCGGGCGGCCGGCGAGCAGGGTCAGGGCGTTCTGCGCCTGGCCGCGCTGCCGTTTCAGGGTAGCCAGCGTGACGCGTGCGGTCTGGGCGAGGACTTCGTTCTGCTTCAAGTCCAGTGCCGACGAGGCGCCCACCTCGAAACGCTGCTGCGCGAGCTTGAGCGCCGATTCGCGCGACGCGAGTGTGCGCCGCGCCAGCTCTTCCTGCTCACCCAGCGCACGCTCGGACAGGTAAGCCTTGGCCACTTCCGCCACCAGGCTGATATGCGCGGCGCGCTGCGCTTCCTCGGTCGCGAGGTATTGCGACAGGGCGGCTTCGTTGAGGCTGCGCACCCGGCCGAAGAAGTCGAGTTCGAACGCGGCAAGCGACAGGCCGACCTGGTAGTTGCTGCCGACGACGGAGGCGCCGATCGGTGAAGTCGCCGCCGCGGTACGGCCGCGCGTTCCAGAGGCTGTGCCGGCAACGTTGGGCAGGGTATCGGCGGCCACCACGTTGTACTGCGCGCGGGCTTCCTCGATGCGCAGCGCTGCGGTGCGCAGATCGCGGTTGTTCGCCAGGGCGGTCTCGATCAGGGCGCGCAGGCGCGCGTCCTGGAAAAACTCGCGCCAGCCGGCGTCGGCGGTCACGTAGGCGATCTGCCCTGCCGCCGGGCCGGATTCGGCCGGATAGACGGTGGCGATGGGCGCGTCCGGACGCTGGTAGACCGGCGCCATCGAGCATGCCGACAGCACGGCGGCGGCCAGCAGCGGCAGCGTGAACTTCAGGGTCTTCATACACTTTCTCCTTCGGCGCTCAGATGGTGCGAATGCGACGCCCAGAACTTGCGCTGGCGCTCGCTGCCGCGGAAGACGCGCCGCACCACGACAAAAAATACCGGCACCAGGAACACCGCCAGCACCGTTGCGGTGATCATGCCGCCCATGACGCCCGTACCGATCGCACGCTGGCTGGCAGAGCCGGCGCCGGAGGCGATCACCAGCGGCAGCACGCCGAGGATGAAGGCGAGCGAGGTCATGATGATCGGACGGAAGCGCAGCTTGGCCGCTTCGAGCGTCGCGGTCAGCAGATCCTTGCCTTCGGCCTGCAAGTCCTTGGCGAACTCGATGATCAGGATCGCGTTCTTCGCCGACAGGCCGATGATGGTGATCAGGCCGACCTTGAAGTACACGTCGTTGGGCATGCCGCGCAGCGTCACGCCGAGCAGCGCGCCCAGCACGCCGAGCGGCACCACCAGCATCACCGACAGCGGGATCGAGGTGCTTTCATACAGTGCGGCCAGCACCAGGAACACTGCCAGCAGCGACAGGGCCATGAGCATCGGCATCTGCGCGCCGGAAATCTTTTCCTCGCGCGACTGGCCGGTCCATTCGAAGCCGAAGCCCGGCGGCAACTGGCCCACGAGGCGTTCCATCTCTTGCATCGCTTCGCCGCTGCTGTGGCCCGGCGCGGCCTGGCCGGCAAGTTTCATCGCCGGATAGCCGTTGTAGCGCACCACCTGCACCGGGCCGGTGATCCACTTCACCGAGGTGAAGCTGGCCATCGGCACCATTTCCCCGGCGACGTTGCGCACGTACAGCTGGCGCAGGTCTTCCGGCTGCATGCGCTGCGCGGGCTCGGCCTGCATGATCACGCGCTGCTGGCGGCCTTCGTTCGGGAAATCGTTCAGGTAGGACGAGCCGAGCGCGGCGCTGAGCGTGGCGTTGACGTCGGCAAAGGATACGCCGAGCGCGCTTGCCTTGTCGCGGTCGACCTCGACCTGGAGCTGCGGCGCGTCTTCCAGTCCTTCCGGACGCACGCCGGCCAGCACCGGGCTCTTGGCCGCCATGCCGAGCAACTGGTTGCGCGCGGCGAGCAGGGCGTCATGGCCGCGGCCGGAGCGGTCCTGCAGGCGGAAGTTGAAGCCGGTCGCGGTGCCCAGTTCGGGAATCGGAGGCGGGTTGAGCGCAAACACGATCGCATCCTTGATCTGCAACAGGACACCCATCGCCTTGCCGGAAATGGCGTCCGCCGTGCTGGCTGCGTCGCGTTCGTCCCAGTCCTTCAGCGGCACGAAGGCGATGCCCGCGTTTTGGCCGCTGCCGGAGAAGCTGAAGCCGGTCACGGCGACGGTGTGCTGCACGCCCGGCTGCTTCAGGAAGTAGCCTTCGACCTCCTTCACCACGTCCAGCGTGCGGTTGGCGCTTGCGCCCGGCGGCAGCTGGATGTTGGTCAGGATGTAACCCTGGTCTTCGTTCGGCAGGAAGGAGGCCGGCAGGCGCATGAAGAGCAGGCCGACGCAGGCCACGATCACGCCGTACACCACCATGTAGCGCGTGGTCTTGCCCAGCATGCCGGCCACCATGCGCTGATAGCCGTTGGTAGTGCTGTTGAACTTGCGGTTGAACCAGCCGAAGAAGCCTTTCTTTTCGTGATGATGCCCAGCCTCCACCGGCTTGAGCAGCGTGGCGCACAGGGCCGGGGTCAGCGTCAGCGCCATCAGCGCGGAGAAGGCCATGGATGCCACCATCGACAGCGAGAACTGGCGATAGATGGCGCCGACCGCGCCGCCGAAGAAGGCCATCGGGATGAACACCGCGATCAGCACCAGCGTGATGCCGACGATGGCGCCGGTGATCTGGCCCATCGCCTTGCGCGTGGCGGCGGCAGGGGAGAGCCCTTCCTCGCTCATGATGCGCTCGACGTTCTCGACCACCACGATGGCGTCGTCGACCAGGATGCCGATGGCCAGCACCATGCCGAACATGGTCAGCACGTTGATCGAGAAACCGAAGGCGTACATCGCGGCAAAGGTGCCCATCAGGGCCACCGGGACCACGATGGTCGGGATCAGCGTGTAACGGATGTTCTGCAGGAACAGGTACATCACCAGGAACACCAGCAGCACTGCTTCCAGCAGCGTCTTGACCACTTCCTCGATCGAGATCTTGACGAACTTCGAGGTGTCGTAGGGGATGTCGTACTGCACGCCGGCCGGGAAGTAGTTTTTCAGTTCTTCCATCTTTGCGCGCACCAGGTTCGCGGTGCCGAGCGCGTTCGCGGTCGGCGAGAGCTGGATGCCGATGGCGGAAGAGGGCTTGCCGTCGATACGGGCGGAGGTGGCATACGCCTGTCCGCCGAGTTCCACGCGGGCGACGTCGCGCAGGCGGATCACCGAACCGTCGGTATTGGCGCGCAATACGATGTTGCCGAACTGCTCCGCATTCGCGAGCTGGCCGGTGACGACGATGGGCGCGGTGATCTGCTGGGTGCCGGGGGCGGGGAGTTCGCCCAGCGTGCCGGATGCGACCTGCGCGTTCTGCGCGCGGATCGCGTTGGCGAGGTCGGCCGGCGTCAGCTTGAAGCCGACCATCTTGTCCGGATCGATCCAGATGCGCATCGCGCGCTCGGTTCCGAACAGGATGGCTTCGCCGACCCCGTCCACGCGCTTGATCTCATTGAGCACATTGCGCGACAGGTAATCGCCGAGGGCGACCGGGTCCATGCTGCCGTCCTTGGACGACAGCGTGACCACCATCAGGAAGTTGCTGCGCGATTTCGTGACCTGCACGCCTTGCTGCATGACCGACTGCGGCAGGCGCGACTCGACGCGGCGCATGCGGTTCTGCACTTCCACGGCGGCGAGGTCGATGTTGGTGCCGGGCGCGAAGGTCGCGGTGATCTGCGCCTGGCCGTTGCCCTGGCTTTGCGATTCCATGTACTGCAGGCCCGGCGCACCGTTCAGCTCTTGCTCGATCAGGCTGGTCACGCTGTTTTCCAGCGTCTGCGCGGTCGCGCCCGGATACATCGCGGTGACCACCACTGACGGCGGTGCGATCGTCGGATACTGCGCCACCGGCAGGCCGGTGATGGACAGTGCGCCGGCAATCAGGATGAAAATGGCCAGCACCCAGGCGAAGACCGGGCGCTCGATGAAGAATTTTCCCATTCGCTTGCTCTCTTATTGATGGGTGGGAGTTGTGGACGGCTTGGCAGCGACCTGCTTCCACGGGACGGCATTGACGACGGCGCCGGGCGCGGCTTTCTGGAAGCCCTCGACGACGATGCGTTCGCCCGCCTTCAGTCCCTCGCTGACGACCCACTTGTCGCCGACCGCGGTCTCGGCCTTCACCGGGCGCGGTGCGACCTTGTTGTCCGGCCCGACCACCATGACGATGGCGGCATCGGCTTGGCGCTGCACCGCTTGCTGCGGCACCGTGATCGCGTTTTCCTGCACCGCCTGCTCGACGCGGGCGCGGACGTACATGCCGGGCAACAGGAAGCGCTCCGGATTCGGAACCAAGGCGCGCAGGGTGATGGCGCCGGTGCCCGGATCGACCGTCTGGTCCGAGAACAGCAGCTTGCCGGCGTGCGGATACACCGTGCCGTCCTCCATCACGATGCTGACCTTGGCCTCATCCTTGCCGGCCTTCTGCAATTTGCCCTCGCGCATCGCGCGCTGCAGCTTCAAGGCTTCGGCCGCCGGCTGGGTGATGTTGACGTACAGCGTATCGAGTTGCTGGATGGTGGCCAGCGGCGTCGCCGCGCCCTGGCCGACCAGCGCACCTTCAGTGACCAGCGCGCGGCCGATACGGCCGGAGATCGGCGCGTTGACGGTGGCGTAACCGAGGTTGAGGCGCGCCGTGTCCAGCGCCGCCTTGGCCGATGCCACGTCGGCGGCGGCCTGCTTCTGCGCGGTCAGCGCGTCGTCGTACTCTTGTTTGCTGATGGCATTGGTCTCGACCAGCGGCTTGTAGCGTTGCGCCTTCTGCGTGGTCTGGGCGAGGTTGGCCTCGGCCTTGGCGAGCACCGCCTGCGCGCTGTTGGCCGCGGCCTGGAAAGGGGCGGGGTCGATGCGGAACAGCACATCGTTCGCCTTGACCTCGTCGCCTTCGCGGAAGACCCGTTTCGTGACGATGCCGGCGACGCGCGCCCGTACTTCCGCCACGCGGGTGGCTTCCAGGCGGCCGGGCAGTTCATTGGTCAGCGCGACGCGCTCCGGGGCGACGGTGACAACGGCAACTTCCGGCGGCGGCATGCCGCCCGGAGCCTGGGCCTGGGCGCTGCGGATCTGGTCGCCGCAACCGGCGAGGGCGGCGGCGGCAAGGACGATGGCAGCGATGGACATGTTCTTTTGGTGTGCAGTCATGGCATTCTTTGGAAAAAGTTATCGAAGGCACCTTTCAGTCGCCGGGCGGGCTGTGGAAGGTGCCTTTTCGTGTCAGCGGGTGTATTATACATACGTGCGTGAATGTATGTTTGTCGCGAAGTTTTTAAAGGGACGCAAAATGGTCAGAAGGACTAAGGAAGAGGCGCTTGAAACCCGCAACCACTTGCTGGATGCGGCCGAGGAGGTGTTCTACCGGGACGGTTTCGCCCGCACCAGCCTGGATGCGGTGGCGGAAGCCGCCGGCGTGACGCGCGGCGCGATCTACTGGCACTTCAAGAACAAGAGCGACCTGTTCAACGCCATGTGCGACCGGGTGCACCTTCCGATGGAGCAGCTGGCCGAGTCGGTCAACCAGGAGACAACGGGCGATCCCCTGGACCACATGCGCAAGGTCGCCGTCTTCTTTCTCAAGGAATGCGAGCAGAATCCGCACTTCCGGAAGATCATCGAAATCCTCTGGAAAAAAACCGAGTTCGTCGATCCCTCGGACCCGATCTATATCAGGCAGCACGAAGCCGCCATGAGCGGGCGGGAACACATCCGCAAATCACTGACCCGGGCGGTCGAGACGAAACATCTTTCGGCAGATACCGATATCCGTCTCGCCGCCGTGCTGCTGCAGGCGAGTATCGAAGGGGTCCTGCAGAACTGGCTGCTGGCCCCGGACTATTTTTCACTCGCCGAGGAGGCGGAGCGGCTGGTCGACGCATGCTTCGACACGATCAGAAACGCGTCCAGCCTAAAAATGGCGGAGAGGCAACATCCAGGCCGTGCGAATGGGGAAAAAGTAGGAGAAAAGGGGTGACTTGTGCACATTGGACGGCCCAAGCGTACCCGATGTGAACCACAATTGGACCGGCCGCGAAGCCACTCGCGTGTTCCACCTAAAACATTGATTTAAAACACTTTTTCTTTTTGCCTATTTCTTAGGCAATCTATTGGAAAGCGCGGAAAATCGACATTGAGCAAACGCAAAAGCCACTTGTTCACAAACTTATCCACAGGAAATGTGAATTCATTGGAAAAACCCTTTATCTCCAATGACTTATGGCAATTTCTTAAAATAATCAGGGAAATCCTACACGACGGCGCGGCGTCCGCCGGCTATTCCTTCCGCCCCAGGATTCCGAGGGCAATGGCGAGCAGCACGAAAACGCCCGCCGACGTCCATCCGGTATGGACTAGCTGCACAAGCATTGCCGTCAGTGCGTGTCCCGCCGGCGCGAGCTGGTGCACAAAGTAGATCGCCAACCAGAGCAACCCGGAAACGAACGCCGCCACGCAGCTCGCCTGACCGAAGACGCGCGCAATGCCTCGCATCCGGTCGCTATCCGGCGGCGCCCAGGGAACGGTGCCAGCCAGCGCGCAGCCGATGCGCCGGCTTGCCGCCCAGAGAAGG
>Ga0196972_1000536_pt1 | contig 18155 bp, 16 predicted proteins | sample S1v_2013CmetaG_FD_148618 | JGI IMG/M metagenome (GOLD analysis project Ga0196972, IMG submission 148618) | Soil microbial communities from Anza Borrego desert, Southern California, United States - S1+v_20-13C | ecosystem: Environmental > Terrestrial > Soil > Desert | place: USA: California...
TCCTATCTTCATAAACTTCTCTGCAGATTCATTTTTTTCAAAAAGTCCATATAAACAACTACCGGTGCCCGTCATGGAAGCATAGATTGCACCATGATCATACAGGCTTTCTTTAATGGAATGTAATTGGGGATATTTTGGAAAAATGGTGTCTTCGAAATCATTGATCAATTCATTTTTCCAGGTGGATGCAGGTTGCTGAATGATATCCCTGATGGCTTTTTGTTTGCGAGAAGGGATTATTCCCGAAAAAGCCGCGGCAGTGGATACTTGAATCCCGGGATGTACCAACACAAGCGTGTACGAAGAAAGCGAAATATCGATGGATTGCATTTCTTCCCCTCTACCACTTGCAATGACGGGGGTGTTTAAAATGAAGAAAGGGCAATCGCTTCCGAGTTGTAATGCATATTCAAGCAATTTATCGGGGCTAATTCCCAGTTTGAATTTTTCATTCAGTAGTTTTAGCATAAACGCTCCATCAGAGCTTCCTCCACCTATTCCACCACCAATGGGTATCGCTTTGTGTAAGTGTATGCTCACAGGAGGCAAAGCGGGGTAATCAGCTTTCACTACCTCCCAGGCGCGAAGGCAAAGGTTATTTTCTTTGGAAGCTTTAATCTCCAGCCCTGAAGTGGTAAATTCAACACCCTCGTCTCCCTTCTTTTCTATTACCTCCAGGGCATCAAGCATTGGTATAGGGTAAAATACTGTCTCGATATTGTGATATCCATCATCCCGCTTGGAAACGACCGAAAGGCCCAGGTTGATTTTAGCGTTGGGAAAAATCAGCAATGTCTTTGAGTTAGGAATTTAGAATTAGGAATTGGGAATTGGAATTGGGGGAGACCAAAGATGGTGAAAGATTTCTTTTGTATCGGGTCCCGATTGACTGATTAATTAATTACTTCTTCTTCCTACTATTAATCTCATCCCTGATCGTTATCGCCCTGATATAATCTTCGCTTTCCAGTACCTCATTTAAAAGATTATTTAATTCTTCTAAACTCATGGATTTCAAATCGTTTGATCCTGTATTTCCTTGATCTTCTACTACTACTTCCTGCTTTGATTTTTTCTTTTTGCCGGTTGTTGCGGTGGTATCTTCCATCAGTATGCCCGCATTTTCGAGTATGTTTTCGTAAGTATAAATGGGGCAGCCAAAGCGCACTGCAAGGGCGAGGGCATCAGAGGTACGCGAATCGATTTCTATGGTATCATTTTCAGAGGAACAAACGAGTTTAGAGTAAAATATTCCTTCCTGGAGATCGCAGATAATGATCTCCTGGAGATCGATTGCAAAGGCGTTGAGGAAGTTTTTCATGAGGTCATGCGTAAGAGGCCGGCTGGGATGCATTTTCTCGAGTGCTACCGCAATAGCCTGCGCTTCAAATCCGCCGATGACGATGGGCAATCGCCTGAGTCCATTAACTTCCCCCAGCACTACTGCATAAGAATGCGTTTGCGTAATGCTATGCGAAAGGGCCACTATTTCCAGTTCTATTTTCTTCATAAAATATCCCACGAAACTAAGGGATTTTCCATAAAAGAAGGTACAAGAAGCGGGCCTTTTTGGTCAGTCTGAGGCCTTTATGGGAAAGCCCGCTGGCAGGGCAAAAACCTTTTTATGAAGACGCCTTTTCTCCATTTTCGTGGCCCTGGTATGAAGCGAAATAGTTTGTCCGTCTGATTCTATATGGATATCGGAGCCGAGGGCTATGTGGCCATTGGTAAACAGGGGCACCATCTGGATCAAATGGAATTTTGAAGGAACGATGAATAACAAATCATCAGCGTACCAAATTAAAATACTGGCTTTAGTGGTGACCTCCTTTCCCTCCTTTAATTCCTTCTTTTCAATTTGTCCGGCTGAATATCCTGTGCAAGGTCGATCGAGGATGATAAGTTGGTTAGAAGAATCAGGCACCAGTTGAGGAAGGTCATCATTTTTGTTGCTGACCATTTTCTCAGTTTCTACAAAGCGTTCTTCTTCTTTGATCCTGAAAATTGAAGAGTCGCTGAAATCAATGATGATGCGTTCATTTTTCACATCCATTCCAGGGACGGCTGAAAAGACCTGCGTGTCGAACCTGATCTTGTCTTTTTTATAATAGGCGGTAATTACAACATTAACAGAAGAATCAGGTGAAGTCATTCGGAAGTCAATTCTTCCCTCGAAGTTAGTTTGTGCATTGAGTTGAATGACAAAACAAAATAGCCAGCTCACCAGTGTCACTCTTTTCATTCTTCACGTTTTGCAGGTGACGGGTTTTTCTTTCCACCTGGTTTTGCAGGTTGCTTTTTTTCTTTTTCTTGTGAGGGAATCTCTTGAAGCATGTAAGCAGTGGAATCAATCATGGCAGGCATGGTGTCAAGCATCATTAGTGAATCCATCTGCAAGTCAAACGTATTGTCCTGTGAGGTGAAGCCGGCGGGTATTGAAAGATCGTTTTCAGGAATAACCTGCCATTTGACAGAAGTGGCTGTCGCTTTCACAGTAACTATAGGGTTATGATTACCGGACTCTGCCATATCAGGCCATTCCCTCATTGATCTCGAATGATAAATCCCTCCAAGGACTATTCTGCCAGTACTGAAGAAAAGAAATTCAGGATTGGCACCGAATTTTTCCGGAACCTGATAAAATAGTGAATCGGCAACATGCAATTGGGCTTTGCTTTCAGAAGCCGGCCAATTCAGGTAAGAAAAAGGGTCAGGTAGCTTCAGCACACCAGTGATCTTATAACCGGCAATGGTAGCAGGGGTCGGACTGAATTCTTCAGTCATTTTGGTTCGAAGTTCACGACTCGTGTAAGTTTTTCCGGCTAAATTGATACTATAAATTTGGCCCGAGTCAAATCTTATCAATTCTTCTGAAACTTCTTTGTTTCCATAGATCCCGGATTTCTTTTCTTCTTCTATGATCAACTTGTATCCGTTCTTTCCAAAAAGTGCTTTGATCCTTAATGGATTTTTTTCACTGTTACCTTCCGTTATTTTATACTCAATGATGCCTTCAAACTGCTTTTGTCCCAGGCAGCAGTATACAACGAACAATGAAAGGGAAAGAACTATTATTTTTTTCATGGCGATGGTTTTTTATGGCAGATGTTTAAAGCCAGAAAGTTTAATCAGATTTTCTGGTATCGGGTATTGACTGAATTAAAAAGACCAAATGAAATTATTCATTTGGTCGCAAATAGTATGTTATTTTCTATGGATCGGAACCTGTTAAACTAGCTTCTTAGTTTTTTGATGGCTTCAGTCAGTTTAGGCACTACTTCAAATGCATCACCTACAATGCCATAATCGGCAGCTTTAAAGAATGGTGCTTCGGGGTCTTTGTTAATGACTACGATCACCTTGGAGCGGTTGACTCCGGCAAGGTGTTGTATGGCTCCTGAAATGCCGATGGCAATATATAAATTGGGTGCAATGGCGATGCCAGTTTGTCCCACGTGCTCATTGTGCGGGCGCCAGTGCGCATCGGCTACCGGCCTGCTACAGGCGAGTGCGGCATGAAGCGTTTTTGCCAGTTCTTCCACCATGCCCCAGTTTTCGGGTCCTTTCAATCCGCGGCCTGCGCTCACCACTACCTCGGCTTCCGTCAGCGGAATTTCTCCACTTGCCTTAGTAACCTGCGTCACTTTTACCTTACCAACTTCCACGTTTGCATTGAATGGAACAATTTCCGCGGTACCTTCTCCCGCCACTACTTTATAAGCATTCGGATTGAGAGCAATGATCTTTACATCAGTATTCACGGAAATGTTGGCAAATGCCTTTCCTGAGAATACACTTTTCTTTACAGTAAAGCCGGATGATGTTTCAGGCAATGCAATGGCTCCACTCACGAGTCCTGCTTTCAAGCGGGCTGACAGGCGGGGTGCCAGGGCTTTTCCATCTACATTATTCGAGAATACAATCACCTTTGCGGCCGATGCGCTGGCAACCTCTGCCAATACCTTGGTATAGACCTGCGCATCGAAATGCTTCAGCGCCTCATTATTTACGTGGTGGATTTTCTTTACGCCATACTTTCCTAATGAAGGAAGATCTTCGCTAACGGGCCCGAGAACGACACCCTCTGCAATAAGCCCCATTTGGTTTGCTACTGCTGAGGCATAACTCATTGCCTCGAGCGAGGCCTTCTTTATGTGACCTTCTGCTGTATCTATGAATACTAAAACCATATTTCAATTAGTTAATTAGTCAATTAGTCTATTAGTCAATTAGATTGCTTTTGCTTCTTCATGCAGAAGCCTTACTAATTCTTCCACGTTATCTGCAGGCACGAGTTTTACACCCGCTTTTGCCGGTGGAAGTCCGAAGCCTGCAATAACCGTCAACGGTTCCACTGCGGTTGGTTCCACTATTTTCAACGGTTTCGTTCTGGCAGCCATAATGCCGCGCATGTTCGGTATTCTCTGCTCCGCCATTCCTTTTTGGGCACTTATTACTACAGGCAAATCCACTTCGCAGGTTTCTTCACCCCCCTCTATTTCGCGGGTAACTGTTGCCTTGCTACCGTTCAGATCAAACTTTGTAGCCAATGATACATAGGGTAGACCGAGTAGTTCAGCTACCATACCTCCAATGGAAGAACCATTGTAATCAATGGTTTCCTTTCCGGTAAATACCAGGTCGTAAGCGCCCTGCCTGGCTACTTCGGCAATCTGGCTGGCAATGTAAAAACTATCCTGACTATCTGCATTTACCCTGATGGCCTCATCGCCACCCAATGCAAGGGCTTTGCGAATAATGGGCTCTGCATCGGCTCCACCCACTGTTACTAAATGTATGGTGGCAGAGGCGTCTTTTTCCTTCAACTCAATTGCGCGCACAAGCGAATACCATTCATCATACGGGTTAATGATCCACTGTACTCCGCTGGTATCGAATTTCGTGTTGTTATCTGTGAAGGCTATTTTTGCCGTTGTGTCCGGCGTCTTACTGATACAAACTAAGATCTTCATGCTTTAATGTTTTCGCTTCCAGGAATGAACAACGTTAATAGTTGTTTATGCAACTAAAACAAAGATAAGAGATGCAAAGGTAATCAGATGGATTTTTGGACAAATTTTTTATTTAAATATGGAAAGGATAAATAAACTGAAGGAATTTTTGGTTCAAAGTCCGACGGATAGTTTCCTGCTGCATGCATTAGCCCTGGAGTATGTGAAGCTGGGAGAGGATGAGGAGGCGCGGAAGTTGTTTGAGCAGGTACTGGGTAATGATCCTTCGTATATCGGCAGTTATTATCACCTTGGTAAGTTATATGAGCGCAGGGAAGAGAGTGAAAAAGCGATGGAGGTGTATGTGCTGGGAATGGAGAAGGCGAAAGAGGCGGGGGAGGGGCATGCGTTTAATGAATTGAGAGGGGCTTATGAGGAGTTAATTTGAAAATTTGAAGATTTGAAAATGGCGGGAAGCACCTGGGATTTGATTCCTTCCCATAATGGTAAGTTTGGAACTAAAATCTCTAAATATCCAAACCACCACAAATTTTTCGGGTCTTCAAATTATAGGGCAATTTTCAAATTTTCAAGTTTGACAATGGTTGACAGATTTAAGGTTTTGATAAATAAAGAAGGGCTTTTTTCCAAAGCCCACCACCTGCTACTCGCAACAAGCGGTGGCCTCGATTCTGTCGTGCTCTGCCATCTCTGCCATCTTTCAGGATTTGGTTTTTCAATTGCGCATTGTAATTTTCAATTAAGGGGTGAGGAGAGCGAGCGTGACGAGCGTTTTGTGACTGAGCTTGCGAAAAAATATGAAGTTGAAATTTTTACCAGGAAATTTGATACTGCTGCGTATGCGGAAGCTGAGAAAATTTCCATCCAGGAGGCTGCGAGAGACCTTCGTTATGCCTGGTTCAATGAATTGTTGGAAACCGGAACCAAGCCGGATTATCTTTTAACCGGCCATCATGCAGATGATAATGCGGAAACGATGATCATGAATTTTTGCAGAGGTACCGGCTTGCATGGACTTTCAGGCATTCCAATGAAAGCGGGAAAGATCAGGCGCCCATTGCTTGCATTTTACAGGAATGAATTGGAGCAATTTGCTAAAGAGAATGGCCTGGCATTCGTTGAAGATTCTTCAAACATTTCTTCAAAATATACCCGCAACCTCTTCCGGCACGAGATCTTGCCTTCCATAAAGAAAGCGTATCCTTCGGTTGTTGAAAACCTTAATGATAATGCAGCCCGTTTTGGAGCGATACTTTCATTATATGAGCACGCTGTAGGGCAGGTTATTTCAAAGCTTTGCAAAACAAAAGGTGTGGAAGTACACATTCCCATCAGGCAATTGATGGGTTTCAACAATACCGCCCTCATTTTCGAAATTATTCGTCGCTATGGGTTTAGGGAGAAACAGTTGAGCGAAATAATTAAGCTCGCGGAAAGTGAGTCTGGAAAATTTGTGAATGCCGCTTCCGGTGCGTTTCGCATCATTCGGCATCGCCATTGGTTCATCATCAGCCCAAGCCAGTCATTAATGCCAGATACATTGATAATTGAAGAAGGGACGAGGGATTTACCCTATAATGGAGGCTTGTTACAAGTAAAAATATGGAGAACAAAAGAAGGAGAGAATTTTTCATCCATCGCAAGGAAGGGTGATAATAACATTGCCCTTCTTGACATGGCTGCGATTGAATTTCCTTTATTGTTGCGCAAATGGAAAATGGGTGATTATTTTTATCCTCTTGGAATGAAGAAAAAAAAGAAATTATCCCGTTTCTTCATTGACCAGAAACTTTCGCTGGCTGAAAAGGAACGCACATGGGTAATTGAAATGAACCGAAAGATCATTTGGGTGGTGGGCCACCGAATCGATGACAGGTTTAAGATTACTTCTTCAACCAGAGAGGTCTTTCAACTCACATCCAGCCCTTCATCCTGAGGTAGGCTTCTACCCCGTTAATGAAACCCTGGTAGGCGTCATAATTGGCAACAAGTTTTCCAACAATAAATACGAATGCCAATCCGAACAATGCACCGAAAATATGTGCTGAGTGATTAACGTTATCTCTTCCTTTTTTCTCCAGTATGGCGGAAACGACCAGGAACAAGGGGGCGAAAATGAAACCCGGAATGAAGGGTGGAATGATGAAGAAACCAACTTCCACATAGGGCGCCAGCAATAAGCCTGCAAAAATGACTGCCGATACCGCACCTGATGCGCCCAAACTCCTGTAATGATAATTATGGCGGTGTTTGAAATAGGTAGGTATCAATGAAAAGAACAACGCCAAAACATACATGCCCAGGTACAGTGGTTTTCCAAGGTTACCAAAAATGTCAACGAATTCTCTTTCTACGAATCTTCCAAAGAGAAATAGCGAGAGCATGTTAAAGATGAGATGGATGGAATCAGCATGGATCAGGCCACAACTAAAGAAACGATACCATTGATGTCGTTCACTAACGGCAGGGGGATAAAATATAAGGTCGTCAATAATGCGATGATTACTAAAGGCGCTAATAGAAATCAAGGTGGTGATGATGACTATAATCAGTGTTATTGATAGTTCCATTAATTGGCTAATTGACTAATTAACTAAATACCCAAATGGGCCCAAGCTCGTCTATACAGTTATTTATGGTGATACTTCTCATTTCTTAATATACTACATGCCCTGTAAACCTGTTCTGCCAGAATCAATCGTACTAATTGATGCGGAAAAGTGAGCTCAGAAAGGCTCCATTTAAAATTAGCTCGTACCAATAAATTGGCGTCCAATCCAAATGCTCCTCCAATGAGAAAGATCACTCTCTTTGTGCTTTCATTGGCCCTCGCTTGTATAAACTGCGCAAGTTTTTCTGAGGATAACTGTTTTCCATGCTCATCGAGAGCAACCAGATAGTCTTCTTTTTCCAGGGCTTCCAGGATGGCTTCGCCTTCTTTTTTCTTCAATTCTGCCTCACTCATGGATGCGGCATTTTTTGGAACGGGGATTATTTTCCATTCGAGTTTGAAATATTTGTTCACGCGACCGCTAAAGTCTTTTATGCCTGCTGCGGCATAAGGTTCATGTTCCTTTCCAATAGCCCAGAATTCTATTCTCATCTTGTGCATTTTGGAAGGTGCCTAGAAAGCTTTCTTCATGTTTTCTTTGATCTCCACTTCGGTAACAGGACCATACTTCCCCGCAATCTTCTTAATGTCAGCGGCGCGGCCTACCATCACGAATTGTAATTTATCTTTTGGAAAATATTTGGCAATGATCTGCTGTGCTCTGTCAAGGGTCAGCCCGTCCACCGTTTTTTGGAAATTATTGATGTATGATTCATCAAAATTATACCAGAACATCTGGGTGAGGAGTGAAGCCAGTTGGCCTGAAGTTTCATACCTCGGCGGAAATTGTCCTTTTACATAGTTCCTGGCAGAAGTGAGGGCTTCTTCAGTGATTCCATTGGTGTGTAATTTATTCAAGACACGAAGCGCTGTATCAATTGCTGCTTCCGTAGTTTCTTTAGCAGTAAAAGTTGATATGACGAAGGTACCTGCGTTCTTTAAAGGAGAGAACTGGCTACGGGCGCCATATGTAAGGCCGGTGTTCACCCGCAACTCATCATTAAGCATGGAGGTAAATCTTCCTCCAAAGAGTGTATTTACCACATCGATGGCTACATAATCAGGGTTGTTGCGACTAATGCCGGGAGCGCCGATGTAGAAAGTTGTTTCCTTTGCGTCATCCTTATTGATGAGTAAAACGCGATTCCCTGTAGGTGTTACGACAGTCTTTGAAGCAAGGTTTTGCTGTGTTTGTTTCCCTTTTTGCCAAGAAGAAAAAAGTTTGGTAATGGCGGCTTTCATTTCTTTTGTATTGAAATCGCCAACAATGGCAATGGCCGCGCCATTGGGAATATAATTGGCATTATAGAAGCTGCGTATATCTGCCACAGTCAGGCCACTCACGGTAGGGATTTGTCCCTGAACAATGTTTCCGTATACGTGATCCCCATAGATGAACTTGTCAAAATAAGAGCCGATTACTGACCGCGGACTTTCTTTCGCCTGCTCAAGGTTAGTGAGTGTTCTCGTTTTTTCTTTATTGAATTCAGTTGAGTCGAAAACGGGTTGAGTGAGTACTTCGTAAATTATTTGCAGCACTTTTTCTTTGTCTTTTGCAGCAAACTTAGATGATAGCCCTGCAGACTCTTTTGATGCATAAGTGTTGATTGAAGCACCAATGAAATCGAGCTCTTCATCAAGCTTTGCTTTAGGATAGTTTTTCGTCCCATGCTTAAGCGCGACAGCGGTCAGTGAGGCGAGACCAGCTTTATCGCCATCATAAATGGCACCCGCTGGCAGTACAACAGATACATTGATCAACGGTACTTCGTGTTGCTCCATGAGGTACACGGTAAGGCCATTCTTTAGTTTGAATTTTTCATATTTAGGAAGTTTGTAATCCTGTGCGAATAGTACGCAGGATGAAAAGAATGTAATTGATAAGAGAAAGAATATTTTTTTCATATCGGGAGTTGTCAGGTTTGAAAATGATGGTTCAATTAAATAATCACTCTTCGGTGTTTGACTTGAGCACTCCAACATTGCGTTTCTTCTTGCTGAAGTAGGTATTGGCAACACGGCGAATATCTTCTGCTGTTACTTTATTGAAAAGATCGGGTGCGTCAAACATCTTGCGGTAGTCGCCGAAGAAGACTTCATAAGTGCCGATGTTGTTTGATTTACCATTGATGGTTTCAACCTGTTCGTAGAATTCGAGTAATTTCTGGTTCTTTACTTTTTGTAACTCCGCTTCGGTTACACCATCTTTCTTTATCTTTTCAAGTTCTTCATAGATGGTTTCTTCCAGGTCGCGTTCATTCACTCCTCGAGCCGCGACGGCGTAGAAGCCGAAGAGGTAAGGATCGAATGTGGGGCCATAGGTGGTAAAAACGGAAGTGGCGAGTTGTTTTTTGTCTACCAGTTGCGAATATAGCCGGGATGATTTTCCATTGGTAAGAATATAATCCAGCAGGCTGAGGGCGTAATAATCCGGGTGCTTCGCTTCAGGCGCATGATAGAAAATATTCAGGTAGGGGGTGGCGACGTCTTTTTCAACTTTGATCCTCCGTTCACCTGTTTGTTCGGGCTCAACGGCATGAACGGGTGGTGGTGCGGGTTGCGCGGGAATGGATTCAAGGTATTTCTCGGCGAGTTTTTTCACATCGTCGTATTTAATGGAGCCGGATACAACCACTACGCAATTGTTGGGAGCATAATAAGTCTTGAAATACCGTTCGAGGTCTTCCTGTTTCCAGTTTTTCATGTCATGTTCGTATCCAATCACGGGCCAATGATAAGGATGTTCCTGGAAGGCCTGTGCCTGCACGGCTTCACTTAGTACCCACCATGGCGAATTTTCGCGGCCGGTACTCCGTTCGGAGAGAACTACCCCTCGTTCGCTCTCAACCATTTTTGGATCAATGCTGAGGCTGGAGATGCGATCGCCTTCAAGGTCGAAGATCACTTCTGCGGCTGAAGTTGGGAACCAGTTAGTATATACGGTCACATTTTCAGTAGTATAGGCGTTATTGGCTCCTCCATTGAATTCCATGGTCTGGTCGAATAATTTTGGGCCATACTTTTTGGCGCCATTGAACATCATGTGTTCGAAGAAGTGGGAGAGCCCGGTAACGCCCTGGTACTCGTTCCGCGAGCCTACTTTATAAAACAGGTACATATTTGCGTTTGGAATGGAGTTGTCTTCCACCACGAGGAACTTCATGCCGTTCTTAAGGGTGAAGGTTTTCACGTCATCGGCTTTCATTTGAGCGCCAGCTGACAGTGAAATGATGGATAGTGCAACGAAGAAAAGTTTGCGCATAGGTGATTGTTTGCGATAAAGCTAAGGAATTGTTGACGTTTTCCCCACCTTCTGCCGGCAAGCTGTTTTCCGTTGGAATCCGGGGTGGGGTACTTTCTTATTTTAAATAGGAGTGGCCAAGCCATTTTGCATTACTCCTAATGGAAGCTTTCTCAATTTCGACTCATTAAAAACATCGTATATTACTTTCCGTCATTGCCAGTTATTTAAATGTTTTTTGATATGCAATTCATCACAGCTAACCGGCTTAATAACCTTCCGATTTCCTGCCTGATGATTTTGGTGCCGCTCATTTCTTTTAATGTGTCGTTGTCGCAGGATCCTTACGAATTGAAATTGAGGCCAAAGCCTGAAGTGTACAAGAAATTTTGTGATAGTGTCGCCGCTGGTTACAATGCCATGAAGGCATACGATGAGGCTATAGATACATTGACCATATATAGTAAGAACGACATTAGTTTAAAGAGATTTCCCATTGCCAATTTCAAATTTGCTCCAGGGATAGATGAAGTACTGGAAATTTTTTATCTGGATTATTGGGGGGATACCAACTTAGTCTATCTCCGTGAAGGTAAAGCGTTCAAAAGCGTGATCAGGGGAAAGAATCGGCAAAAGGTTTTTTATTATTATGCTGACGAGCATGAACTGGACAGTTCGGTTGCCACCTTCGGTGGCGATTTAATCTATTATGAAAGTATTTTCAGCCATTTTATTGTTGCCCGAAAGCATTTGCAGGTAAAAATCAACAGGGAAGTGTTGATGAGTAGAGAGAGGAGGAGAGTGGGCTGGTGATTTTGGAAATGTGGAATTATGAATTTGCTTACTTCTGGAAGTTTATTAGTCAATTAGCCAATTAGTCAATGAGACAATCGAATAATTTGGGAATTGGCTTCCACCTTTATTATACCGTAATTTATTTGTTTTCGCTGCCTTGGTGAAATCTATCTAACCAGGTGAATTGAAATGATGGATGTTTATGAATTTCTATTTCTTAACGATAATCTGTTTCTCTATTCTGTCATTTATTACAACTTGTAAAAAATAAGTGCCGGTGGGTAGATCTGAAATATCCAGCTGGCAGCTCTTTTTGTTAACCTGGTAGAGTGTCTTACATGCAATACCGGAAGAATTGTAAAGTAATATAGTTTTAATATTGCCGGATGTAGATTCAATGTTAAGATTTCCCGATGATGGATTGGGGTTCGAAGTAATTGTACCAAAAGTGTTTGTTTCCAGCCTGACAATTGAGCTGATGTATTCCTTCCCATCAATATCAACCTGGCGAAGCCTGAAGTAATATACGGGTGCTATTGCTATGTCAAGAGAATAATCATAAGAATTGCTCTCAGCCGTATTGCCGCTTGCCTGGATCCTGCCTGCCAAAGTGAAATCAGTTCCATTTGTGCTTTTTTCGATTTCGAAATGACTACTGTTTTCTTCAGAAGATGTGGCCCATTCAAAAAAGAAACGATTGTTCCCGGTCTCCTGCCTTGCAGTGAAATATTCCAATTTCACAGGTAAAGTAGAATTATTTGGAATATCAAGAGCAATGTTGTTGAGGCTTAAATAAAGAACGGTGTTGGGGGATTTAGGATAAAATCTTACTTCATCAATATTATCGAAAAACGAAGAAATTAATTCATCAGCCTGTGAGATTGTTTTTGGATCAAAATTGATCATGTCGAAATCCACTTCAATGGTACCAATAAGAATTCCGTTATCATATGAGGAAGCCATTAAAGGTGTGTTTCCACCCCAATCATAAAGCCTTATCGATTCAAGTGAAAAATTGATCGCCGGATTTGTGCTCCGCATAACCATAGCAGGCACACCATTGTTTGTAACGTATAGATCAGGTCCGGAAGTAATACCATGGTAACCCGGATCACTGGAGTAATAATAAGTACCATTGTCATCCCACCTAATAGTCGATCCCGGGAAAAAAGAAAAACCAGCCGTTGCAGTGAAGATCTCGAGATCAATTCCATTGATGTTTGCAGAACCGCCATCTCCGTCATTTGCTATTCCATCTGACCAGTTCGAATTATCATTATTTTGAAATACAAGCGTATGTGGAAGATTTACCTGGGTCTTGGCAAATTGCGAAAAAATTAAAGCTACAAGTGTAAAATACAAGGTTCTCATAAAATTGGATAATAGTAAAGCGATCAACAAAAGAAATAAAATAAAAATAGCAAGACGACTAATTCAAGCATCCTGATTCACCATTTAGTATAAACACCTACATAAATAACATGGAAAAGCATAGAGAATGCTACGCGGAGAGGAAGAGGTAGTCGCAATTCAATTGTTCTAATTATTACAGTTCCGGGCCATGAACTACAATTTTATAATTCCAGGAGAAATGAAAGTCATGAACCACGGGAGTGAAGTTCATTCAAGCCAAACGAGTTAAAAATTAGATGATTGACAGCAAGTAGAGGCGCTGGCTAAAGCAAAAATCTTATGGATCATTCCGTTGATTTTGATTTTGTCACGCAGCAAAAATGCGCTATTTTTGCCGCCCATCGGCCCCGTAGCTCAATTGAATAGAGCATTTGACTACGGATCAAAAGGTTTCAGGTTTGAATCCTGACGGGGTCACGAAGAAAACTAAGGGTTCTGATATACAGAGCCCTTTAGTTTTTTTATCGATCCTTCGATAGTTCAAAGGCGGTACACACACGAGCTTTAGCGAACTCTCTTTCTTTTCCTTATTATATATAAAAAGGCAGAAGATGCTGAAAGAATTCAGGTCACGGAGCCAAATTCCAAATTCCTGCCAAATCCACTGACCAATCCTCAAATTCCAACCTACTTCTTAATCCCTACCGTCTCCCTCACCCCCCTGAATATAGTCTTCCACGTCAAATGAAAGACCGACCGGTTGGTGTCCCTGTTAAAATGCGCCTGCACTATGCGCGGCGAATCCTTTCGTGAAGGATTATCATTTTTGATTATGAAATTCGCCAGCAAACTCATCGTTCGCGCTTTTTCCATTTTCCCCGGCTCATCATCATCTTTCTCAAGCAACGTCACCTTCAAATCCTCATACCTGAAATCAACGGTGCCATCCATTCCATAGTCATGTCCTGACAGGTTGAACGCGAGACTATTGATCATTCCTTCCTTAATTGTTGCGGGTCCCATTGGCTCAGTCAACGAATTGAGTTTTGTTGCATCAATTTTACCTAAAGTTCCTTTTACCTTGAATTTTCCCTTTGCATCGAGAAGATAGAACGTCCAGTCAACATTGAGTGGTGCCATATCCATGAACCTTGAGGTAACCTTTACATTCATTATGTTGTTTTTCCCCAATACGGTTTTCATATTGGTGAAATTGCTGAAGGTGGCATGGATATCATGAAATTGTACCTTGCCTGATTTCCGTGTTATGTGATTGCGTTCTTTGTATTCCACAAACCCATTCGAAACCTTCATTCGACGAATATTAAACGGCAGGGGAATATCATCAATTACCTGGTGGGGGAAGCGCCCTACACGATTCTTCTTATCCCGGGGACGCGCAAGGTCCCTGTATATTTTGAAACTCGCGGAGCCAATATTCAATTCATCCGCAAAGATCCGTTCATCAAAGAATTCGGAAATATCCAGGTTAGCAATAGAAATGTTTTTAAAGTCAAAATCAAACCGGTCGTCCTGTGTAGGAATTGCTTTCACAAATTGTTCTTCGCCCATCGTAGGAGTCATTGAGAACGCTGAGATTTTCAATTGGCGAGTGACGGAATTTACGGCCAGTCCTGAAAATGTGTATCGATACAGGTTGTTATCCGCCGTCCATTTTACCTCGTTGCAATCGAGGTATAATGCTTTGGAAAATAAATTACGGGTTTCGTCGAGGCTGGCGAGGCTGTCAACCTGTAAATCATGCAGGGAAAGACTAACCCCGGTGAAACTTACCACCGGCTTGCCATTATCGAAGTTCCGCGTTGTGATCCTTGCATTGATGATATTTACCGTATCCATTGTGATGAGATCGAGGTTCCCGAGTATTTGTTCATACACATCCTTCGTTGGTGCATTACGTGCTGAATCCTTTCCTGCGTTTGTATAAATAATCTCGATCTCGGCGTTGAGTATCTCTACTTTTCTGCCAACAATTTCGTCATCAATGAGTGCACGCGTGGTTTTAACACCCTCAACGGTTATTGTAGGAATGGTTAGGCTGATTAGAAATGAAGGAGCGTTTTTATTTTTCTTCATTCGTTGAAACATCACGCTGTCATATCGTAACGTCATGTTTGACACGGAAAGAAAACCTGCAACCTCGTCCAGGCGAAGGTCATTGTATTTTACCCGGTAAAGACCTGCACTTTTTTCCCTGATGGCTGACTCGAGCTGGTCCCTGATGATTCCCTGCTTGTTAGCGTTCCAATACCAGATTCCCCCGGCAATGGCGACAAAAATGAGCGAAATGACGGAAAGGAAGATCACCCTGCCCTTTCGAGTGGATGTCACTTTTTTATAGCGTGTTTTGATGGCCTGCATAGGGAGAGTAAATCAATTTTAATTCCAAAATTTCAATTTAGGAATGGGAGGGAGGGGTTTGGAGATAGGGGTGAGGGGTTAGGGGTTATTTAGACCATGACAACCTATAAAGTCAAATTGGTTTCAAAAAGCGGGAGGAAGTTATGGAATGAAAAAAAATTTTTCGTTCTGAAATTGGGAGAAATTTATGCAATGAAGGAAAACAACTTTTAAGAACCCTGAAATAAAACCGAAACACATGGTCTCACCAACCCCTAACCCCTAACTCCTAACCCCTAACCCCTAATCCCAAACCCTGTGGGCGCGATTTTTGTCCTGATAAATCGTAATTTAGTTACATGTTCAATAACCGGATTAAACAACTCCTCCTTCTCTTAATCCTCCTGTTTCTCATCTATCTCGTCATTCTCGAATTATGGATATTCCTTCCTGGTCTGCTGGGTGCCCTCACGCTTTATATTCTTAGTCGCAGTAATTATTTCCAGCTGGTATATAACAGAAAATGGAAGAAGGGTAGGGCAGCGGGATTATTCATTGTGTATTATCTGTTTATTCTTGGCTTGCCCATTTCCCTTGCCATCATGCTGATCAGTCCCAAGATAAATGCCTTCCTGGCTGATCCCTCCGCGATGATCGAATCAGCGAGGCAATCCATAACCACTATACAGGAAAACCTTGGATTTACATTTGTGTCAGAAAATTCACTGGCGGCCGCACTGAATAAATTAACAACATTCATTCCAAGCCTGTTAAACAGCACCGCAACGATCATTTCTAATCTTGCCATTATGTTGTTCGTGTTGTATTATATGTTTTATAACGGGAGAGAAATTGAACGTTTTCTCAATCGCATGATCCCATTAAAGCAGGAAAACATCAACATGCTCGCTTCGGAAACGAAGAAAATGGTAAAGGCGAATGCGCTGGGGATTCCATTGATATCAATTATCCAGGGACTAACGGCAACGCTTGGATATTTCATATTTGGGGTGAAAGACTTTGGACTCTGGGGATTCCTTACCGGTGTATTTGCCTTCTTTCCTGTGGTGGGTACAATGGTAGTTTGGGTGCCTCTTGTCCTTTATGCTTATGCCATTGGAGATACCTGGCAGGCAACCTGGTTGATGCTATACAGCATCGTGGTCACGGGAAATGTGGATTACATAGCCCGAATAACACTTTTGCGAAGAATGGGAAACGTTCACCCCGTGATTACCATTTTGGGTGTTATTGTAGGATTAAACCTCTTTGGCTTTGTTGGACTCGTATTTGGGCCCCTGCTTGTGAACTATGTATTGGTTGTCTTCGATATCTATATGAATGAATTCACGGACCAGGAAGTGCCGAAGGTGACGGAGGAGGTGGTGAAAAGTGAACATGATAAGGAGCAGGAGAAGAAGTAGGAATTTTGAAATTGGGAATTGGGAATTGGGAAATTGGGAGTTGCTAAAAATTCAAGGATACCAACGCTTTATTTAGGAGCGGGTACCCTCAACTATTCAGCAACCACCAAATTCCCAATTCCAAAATTCCTCATTCGCCTTTACCGGTCTTTAAGCTTCGAAAGCAACCTCAATATCTCAAGATAGAGCCACACGAGCGTCACAAGCAATCCAAATGCGCTGTACCATTCCATGAACTTTGGTGCTTTTTTCTCGGCACCTTTTTCAATCATGTCAAAGTCGAGGAGAAGGTTGAGTGCAGCGAGGCACACAACAACTACAGAGAAACCAATGCCGAGCGGCGTGCTAGCCATAGTAAAGGCGCCGATAGTAGTCTTGAATATGGAGAAAGCGATCCATTGAATGAGATAGAATACTGCTATGCTGATGGTGGCGATGGTGATCACTGATCTGAACTTCTGCGTCACCTTAATGATACGCGTCTTGTACAATACATACATGACCATTGCAACTACCAGGGTGAGGCCCACCGCCTGCATTACTATGCCGGGGTAGCTGGTGCGGAATGCATAATCATAATACGCGGAAACGGAACCCACGAATAATCCTTCGAGCAGCGCAAAAGCCGGAGCGATGTAAGGTGACCATTGCTTCTTAAAGCTCATGAGCAATGCGAGTGCGAGACCTCCGAATACACCAATTAACATAAGCGGCATTGGGTTTCCGCCTTTGTAAAAATTGCTCCACGCGAAAAGCGTGGTTCCCATCATCATCAGGAACAGGAAACCGAATTTATTCATTGTTCCCCTGATGGTCATTTCATCACCGGTACTAATGCCGGCGAATATCGTTCCTTCATAAGCTGATTCCTTTAAGGTAGGATTACCTGATTTGAAGAGTGACATAGTGGTTGTTTTTTGCTAAGATATAAAACGTTTAACGTTTTACCCTACCTACCGCGAGGCAAGCCGTATTAGTCATTTAACGTTTTGGCGTTTAATTGATTAGGTGAAGTAAAGTTACTGAAACAACCCAAATCATGCAATAGGGTTTGGAATTTGGAATATGGCATTGGGAATATGGAATTGAAATTGGGAGTTGCTAAATATTCAGGGAAACCGAAGCTTGATTTACCAGCGGGCAACCTCAATAATTTAGCAGCCGCCTAATTCCAAAATCCTAATTCCATAACTAATAGGAGCGGCAACCTCAACAATTTAGCAACCGCCAAATTCCAAATTCCTAATTCCGGAACAAGAGTATGGTAATAGTATTTAAACGTTTATCGACCTGGCAGGGCTTCGCCGAAGCGTGGAAAATAAAGCCCCACCCCCACCCACCTGCTCGCCAGTCCCCCTTGCGACTTTCGTCGCCGGGCAACAGGTTTGGGCTGT
>Ga0196972_1000537_pt1 | contig 18149 bp, 19 predicted proteins | sample S1v_2013CmetaG_FD_148618 | JGI IMG/M metagenome (GOLD analysis project Ga0196972, IMG submission 148618) | Soil microbial communities from Anza Borrego desert, Southern California, United States - S1+v_20-13C | ecosystem: Environmental > Terrestrial > Soil > Desert | place: USA: California...
TGGGGTGTAGTCTTCGGGCTACACCTTTTTTATTTTGAATATTATGGAGAAAAATGTTATAATATGGATAAAATTGACTGTAGGAGGTGAAATGATGGAACAATTAGAATTTGTCAGGGCGGTGCGAGTACTATATCTATTTATTTTCTTTGCATCTTGTGTAGGTATGGTAAGTGGTATATCGAATCTTCTTGAGTGTTTTTTTAGTAGAGGGCATGGCCCATTTGTAGGGAAACTATCAACAAGCATATTGGTTACAGTTCTATCAGGTTTCTTTATAGCAAAAATCTGGCCTTTATATAGTAATATTGAGGCCTATATGCAAATTTTAGCGAAATAACAAATAAAACGGGCAATAGCCCTTTTTATTTTGCTTTTAATACGAACGTATGTTTGCTATAATATACCTGAATGGAGGGATAACATGGCAAACAAATACCCAGTAGAATGCATTGCAACATTCGGCCCAAAGGGTGAAATAAGACCAAATAGAGTAAAGTTTGAAGATGAAGAAGGCTCTCATGTAATAAATGTTGATAAGATAGTTGAGCAAGATGTGAAAAACTCCTTCGGCAATATGAATGGGCACCAAAATAGAGCCTTTACATTCAAATGTGAATCGGTTGTTGAAGATATGAAAATATCTTTTAAGTTGCAGTACGATCAGATGACTTGTAAATGGCATATGCTTAAAATAGGGTAATAATCTGTATTGAATTTTATAAACCTCACACACTAATACTGGGTGATTTTTATGGAAGATTTAATATGGATTATACTTGTTATTTGGGTGCTAAAACGCTGTCTTAGACAGTACAGAACCACAAATTATAATGCTTATATGCACTCTCCGGAGTGGCGATGGAAACGGCAAACGATATTAGCTAGAGACCATTTTCAATGTACCGAGTGCCACAGTAGAAGAAATTTACATGTGCACCACTTGACCTATATGCATTTTGGACATGAGTTTTCAGAGGAGCTGACTACTTTATGCCGAGAATGCCATAAGAAGAGACATCCGAGAGGAAGGATTTAGTAAATTCCTATAGAATACCTTCATATAATACTTATGATGAGGTGTTTTTATGGTCAAAAATAGGCTACTAGAGATTAGGCTACAAATGGGCTATAAATTTCAAAAGGATTTTGCTGAATTTCTAAGCATGGAGCAGCAAGACTATAACAGAATTGAAAACAATAAAAAGCAGGTAACGCTTGAAACTGCATTAATAATATCGAGTAAATTGAATAAAACGGTTAACGAAATATTTGAGCTTGAATAGAGCTCTTATTTTTTTATTTATTTTTACGCATGGACATGCAATATTTACGCATATGGGCATATATTTATATTAGTATTACAGATTCACACCAAAAGGCTAAAAAAGTGAATCTAGTATGAAAATATAATACTGGGGGTGCAGACATGATTTTAGGTATTGATGTTGGCTATACCTATACAAAAACAGTTACTGAAGATAAGGAAGATAGTTTTAGAAGCACAGTGAAGGCCGGAGCCATGGAGATAAACAAAAGTAGCATTACTATTGAATACAAGGGCGATGAATATACCATCGGAGAAAAAGGGGCTTACAGCGTAGACCTCAATAAGATTGAGGATGATACATTTAAGCTTTGCCTATACACAGCTATAGCGAAGAATATGCCAACTGATTGCGACGAGGTTGATTTGGTCACAGGGCTGCCGATAGCGTACTACAGCAAGCAAAAGCACGCTTTGAAAGAATCGCTAGAGGGCAAGGATGTTTTTATCAAATACAAAGGTAAGGATAGAGTATTCGCAATCAACCAATGCATAGTATTTCCTCAGTCGGCCGGATTGTTTACAGTTAATCCAGAGCTGTTCAAGGGTGATATTATTGTAATCGATTTAGGCGGCATGACAGTGGATGTAAGCTATTTTGAGGATATGAACCTTGTGAAGTATGCGACTTACCCTATGGGGATGCTTAAGCTTTATGGATCTGTTATTCAAGAACTAAACGCGACACATTCAATTAACCTAGAGCTGCTGGATGCTGAAAAGTTCATAAAGGGAAACAACACAGAGTTTGATGTGTCACACATAGTAAAACAGCATACAGAGGATATTTTAAGGCCAATTAAACTTGAGTTCCCTTATAAAACCTCTAAGAAGGTATTTATTGGCGGCGGAGCTGTCGGATTGAAAAAGTACCTGCCTGACAGCGAAAGAATCAAGGAGTCAGATATATTTGCCAATGCTAGAGCCTTTTATGAGATAGGAGTTGATAAGTTTGGTTATTAAGAGAACAATATCGCTCGATTCTGAAGTGTTTAAGGCTGGAGAGTCAAAAGCTAACCGGTTATTTAGTAAAAATTTCTCAGCTTATATAGGCTATCTGATAAGCAAAGACAATGAACCTCAGGAGCCTGCAGCACAAAAGAAAGTAGACAGAATGCTTACGAAGTCTATCGATGATATTTTAAATATTTAGGAGGCCTTGCTATGAATGAAACAGATCTACTAATCATCAACTGGCTTAGACAAATGATGCATGTCTATATACCAATGACAAATCATTATATATTCGGGTTCCCATTCGGTGAGTTTTCACTATATGGCATCATGGCATATGTGGCCGGAGAATTTTATCTATTCAAAACAGGCAACTGGAATAAGATAAAGGGGGCAAAGAAATGATTATAGAAGGCTTGGGGCTTACAGCATGCGGATTATATCTATATAAGTACATGGATAGAGATAGAAGAGACTTGAGGAAGCTTTGGAAGAAGATCATGCAAGAGAATAGCTTGGTCAATGAAGATAATGTGACTTATACCCTGGCTAAAATAAATCCCACTGAATACGGTTTTTTATGTGTGGTAGCTATTCCTCCGGGGTTTAGTTTTGAAGAGCTGGAGGCGAAGCTGGAAGTGCTACAGAGTGGCTTGAAGGGAATTGTAGAGCTGCAGCATAACGTGTTTAATGGCTGGATAACAATGAGGGTATATAGAAACCCTTTGAAAGACTTAACATTTGCTCCACAGGCCACTAAACCAAACGAAGTATATATAGGATATACCTTCAGCAAACATATAATAATAGATATGAATACCCATCCTCATTTATTGATAGCCGGCATAAACGGATCAGGAAAGACCAGGGGCCTATATTGCACACTCACTAATATGATTGCTAACCATTCAGCAGATGAAATCAACTTGTATATGTCGCAAATAGGCAAGACTGATTTACTGCTTTATAGAAACTGTCCGCAAATAATAGAGTTTGCTAGGACCCCAGATAAATCCCTAAGGATGTATAAAGATATATATGCAAAGCTAAAAGAAAGAGAACTTCTTATAGAAAAGTGCATGAATAAGGGTATACTAAACATCGAGGACTATAATAAAAAGATGCCTGAGAAGCTACCTTATATATATGTAGTAAGTGATGAATTCTCGCTATATATGCCTGATAACTCAGATACAAAAGAAGAGAAGGCACTAAAAGAAATGTGCTTAGATATTTTGAAGTACATTATCAAAATAGGCAGAGCGTATGGAGTATTTTTAATCATGTGTCTCCAGAGGACTACGAACGATCAGATGCCTCAACTTTTAAAAAGCCAGGTAAACACCAAAATCACCTACAGACAGACCGATGTACACAGCAGCCGAAATGTCATAGATAATGATGATGCATTGAAGCTTCAGAAAAGAGAAGCAATAGCCATAGCAGACGAAAGATACAGACTTAAAACACCTTTTATTGACGAAGAATTCATAAAGAAGTATATCAATAGGCCAAAGGACAGCAAGCCGATTAAATTAAAGGCTAACTGGAGGTCATACATTCATGAACAGCAAGACGGAATTATAAGGGGTGTTTGATATGTTGACTCCAAATGATATGAGGATATTAAAGTTTATCAACGAGCATGGAGGCATTACTATAAACCAATGTGCAAAACTATTCTATAGCGATGCCAAGTATGGGCAGGACACAGCTAGAAAGCGTTTAAAGACACTTGCAGATTCTGGAGTACTAAAGTATACCACGCTTAAGAATTCAACCTCAAAAGAACGGATATACTATACTAACAAACCTTATTCAGCACATTCACTTTATCTTATGGATTTCTATGCTAATTTAGTTGCTGCAGGTGTTGAAATATTGGAGTTTAAAAAAGAAGCTGTGTTTAACAATCTTAGATCAGATGCATTTGTCATGTTTAAAGCCAAAGAGGGTAAGATACTTTGCTTTGTTGAGGTAGTATTAACTCACCAAGTAAACTATGATAAATATGAATCGCTTAAAGATTCAATGGATATCCAAAGGCAATATGGGGCTTTCCCTATGCTTATAGTTATAAGTGGCTATTCCGATAGGTATAAAGGTAATAGATTGCTTGTAAAATATTTAGATTATAACATGTCTCAGTTTAACCGGGTTGTAGTACTATAAGATATACCGTGAGTAGTACTATTATACAGTATATTAAATAGGTTAATTAATATATATCTAGGCATTGCAACGCCTAGATTTTTATTTTTCTTATATTACAGCAATATATATAACCACCACTACCACTTTCGCGCCGCCGCCATACTGCATAAGAAGCACACAGCACAAGCGCAGCTGACTCCAAATTAATCCATAATAAAATAAAGGAGTTCGAGGAATAATATAGAAATAAATGGTAATAACCAAAGATAAAGAGGTGTTAATCTTGAAAACACGTAAATTACTTTTAAGTATAATATTGGCTATAGCTTTATTGCTTGGCAATATACCTGGTGTAATCGCTACGCCGCCAGCAGCTCCTGTACCTGTTAAAAATCTAGTTGTGCATTTTATTGATGTAGGGCAGGCTGACAGCACACTAATACAAATGCCGGACGGGAAAGTATCATTAATTGATGCAGGCAATGCCAAGGATGCGACAACGATAATTAACTATATTAAAGCACTTGGTATAAAAAAGCTTGATTTTGTAATTGGTACACATCCGCACGAAGATCATATTGGTGGCATGGCTGAAGTAATAAAGGCTTTTGAAATAGGCAAGATTTATATGCCAAAGGTAGCAGCCACTACAAAGACATATGAGAATCTACTATTAACTATAAAGAGTAAAAAGCTTTTAATAGATACTCCAAAGGCTGGTACTGATATCTATTTAACCAAAGAAATAAAATACAGTTTATTGGCTCCTGTAGCTGCAACTTATAAAGAAATGAATGATTACTCTATAGTAACAAAGCTTACTTATAAAAATAATTCATTCTTATTTGCAGGAGATGCAGAGAAATTATCTGAGGACCAAATAATAGCTGCAAAGTATTCACTTAAAGCCGATGTACTGAAAGTAGGACACCATGGATCCACAACATCATCTTCACCGGCATTTGTAAAAGCTGTTAGTCCAAAGTACTCCATAATAAGTGTAGGAGCTGGCAATACCTATAATCATCCGGACAATATCATCATAAATAGACTTAAGACATATGGGGAAGTGCATAGAACTGACTTAGAGGGTACAATAACTGTAACCTCGGACGGGACCAACTTAACGCTTAAAGCACCAAAAGTGGCTAATGTTACAGCACCTGTACCTAAACCAAGTGTAGTGACACCGGTTAAACCAACAGCACCTACAACACCAGCTGCTCCGATAGACAGCGTTGTATATGTGACTAAAACCGGAACAAAGTATCATAGAGCAAATTGTTCTTCACTTTCACAAAGCAAGATAGAAATTAAGTTATCAGATGCTAAAGCAAAAGGCTTTGAACCATGTGATAAATGCAAGCCATAGACGGGTCCTGTAGTCAAGGGTGTAGTCAAGAGTAAAATCACATGTGGCTCTAGGCTTGAAATATCAGCATTTCAAAGAATATGAAACTTTGACTCTTAATCAATGGGTCCTGGGTTCGAGTCCCCGATGGCGCACCATATATAAAAGTAATTCCAGTACGAAAGTGCTGGTTTTTTTTGTGTTTTTTGTTATATATTATATAATAGAAGAGAATATATTTAGGGATAAGATCAAACATACGTAAGGGGTGATATTTTGGAAAACAAGAAACTCAGTGAGATAAGAAACAATCTGGCGATGCTTCCTGTATTGCAGCAGCGTATGAATAGTCTGGAGCTGACTATCGAGGAGGCTGAGCAGAATATGCAAACTGTGCTGAAAAAGTACAATGCAGAGGCTTTGGACGTAGAAAATATGAAGAAAGACTCCCTTTCAAATACATTGCTGAAGCTTTTCAAGAAATTCGAAGGTAAATTGGATAAGGAAACGCAAGAAATGATAGAAGCTAAGCTGCAATATGACAAGGCTGAGAGCAGATTGTCAGATCTGAGAAGTGATAAAGAAGCCTTAAGTACAAGAATATCGCTGTTGTTGGAGAATAAGAAGGCTTTTGAGGCCGAGCTGATAAAGAGGGAGGATGCTGTAAGAAACAGCATCACCAGCAAGGTATACCAAGTATACAGCCGTTTGGAGGCGCAAAGGGGGAAGCTTGCAGAGCAGCAGGTAGAGATTGATGAGGCCATAAGAGTTGCAAAAAACGTGCTTGCGACAGCTGTCAGCGTTATAGAGCATCTGGAGAGTGCGGAGAGCTGGGCGACCTTTGATATTTGGGCAAGGGGCGGAATTATCAGTCATATGGCAAAGTACGATCATATAGATAGTGCACAGGCAGATATCAATAGGCTTTCCTATCAATTGAAGGATTTGAACAAAGAACTTCGGGATATCGACTTTTTTGAAACGGCGCCGCATCTAGGGATAGATTCAACTACCAGGATGTTTGACTTCTGGTTTGATAACATTTTTACGGATTTGAATGTGCGGGATAAAATCATAGCTGATCAGGAAGAAGTATTTAGACTCAAAATTACAATTGAGGATATTATCACGCATTTGGAAGAAAATAAGCTAGAGACATCAAAGGAACTGGATGCCATTGAAAACAAAAAGAAGGACTTGCTGATCAATAATAATTAAAATTTTTGACCTTTTGCATTGCAGAAGGTTTTTTGTTTCATATACTATAACAACCAACAATAGGTCATATAGATTATTTACAAGTATTGGTTGATAAGGTAGAGTTATAATTAAAATAGTCAAGTTATAAGGAGAGAAATATATGTGGCTTCATGGAACCAATGAGACTATAAAGGCACTGAAAGATTTTTATACAGACTATTACAGGGAAATGTTCAATGAGTATTGTGCCGAGCTGGAGTTTACCACAATTTTGACTTATTACTCCGGCAGCTGTGCATTGGTGATTGATATACATTCGACACAAAATGCAAGCGCCGAAACGGACATCTGCATCATGGTGGATTGTACTGAAAATGAAATGAAGGATTTGAGCCAGGATGCTTTGCATAGATTCTTCAGCAACAGGATTATGGAGAAGTACAAAGGGCTCTTGGAACTGAACAAAGCCTTATGCAGCAGGCCGATCCATAGGAAAATCATCATAAAGAACACGAATTTTAATGAGCATGTATTGAATATCAAGCTTGAAAAAGAACTGCTTCAAATTGAATTGAACTACAATAAGATTGCGGAAATCAGCAGGATGGATTTGGATTTAGTGAACTCAATAGAAGCCTTAGGACGGCATTTTGATAAAGAAAATAAGAGAGAATAATAATGCGGCATTCGGGTTACCGAATGCCGCAAATATCTATGAAATGAGGGGGAGGAATAAAGAGTATTAGCACTTTTTCTTATATTGTTATTATATCTCCAAATATTAAATAAATATATATGGTTTAACAACATGTTACAAATTGTTTACATCTATAACAATTCTTCGCATTTTTCTTGCCTTTAGGGCAGCGATGCTAATACCTGTCTCCAAGTTCACCCAGCAGACCGCCAAGTATGTTTCCCCCTGATCTATCCTCCGGAGAAGACTTAACTGCATTTTTGAATAGTGTTCTAGCTAAGCTGGCAATATTCATGCTTTGCAATATAACTTTACCGTTTCCGCTTAGTGTAGCAAGAAACAATCCTTCGCCTCCTAAAAGCAGATTTTTTGCAACTTGACCTACACTTTTACCTACCCATTCCACATCATAGTTGATATTTTTGTCAAAACCGACGATTGCACCAGTATCTACCTGTATTCTCCCGCCATAATCAGCAGGATTCAATTCTATAAAGTTGCCGCAAGCGCCAATGAAAACCGTACCCACATCACTGAACTTCTCTAGTATGAAACCCTCTCCGCCGAACATCCCGGCGCCAACCTTCTTAGTAAGCGCAATATCAAAATCAACGGTATTTTCTGCAGCGATAAAGCCATCTTTTTGGACATAGAACTCACCATATTCTTCTATATTTAGTGCCATAATTTGCCCAGGGATGGTTTGCGAAAAAGCGACCAATCCGCTTTGCCCATGGGACACATTAAACACTTGAAAAGCGGCAGACTCTCCAGCAAGCTTGCGTTTTCCCACGTTAATCGCAGTATCCATGAATTTTCCAAGCATGCCCCCGCTATTCTTCTGCTCAAAATAACCTTTCTTATCGCTTACGTTGAATGCTGTTTCAAAGTTAATGTTTTCTGTTTTCCACAAAAACTTTCCAGATTCGCTGTAAATGGTCTGACCTGCGTTCAGCTCAACCAAAAGCTGCTGCATGGCATTTCCTATAATCTTATAGTTAATCATCTTCATCATTCCTTTACTATTAATTTATCTAGTTTAATATAGTTTCATTATACCAGTTTATTACTTATTTTGGAAATTTAATTCCTGTTTCGATGTAAAACTTGTACTATAAATAGCCGTGAAGGAATTTAGCAAGATTTGGCGAAAGGTATAACAAATTCGCTTAGCTTCATGCCATAAATATTTTCTATGGGTTTGCAGAGAATAGTAAGGACAGGATGGTCCTAATCGAAGTATTAAAATATTTGATACATATCTCTGCACTATAATATTAAACAGCAGATTTACTGAATATTATTTAATAATATAAAATGAGTGAATGGAGGGATGAGCATGCAAGAGTATATCAAGATAACCTTTCCCGGCGGGCTGGAAAAGGAATATCCAAAAGGCATCAAGCTCATAAATATTGCAAAAGATTTTCAGCATCAGCACAAATCAGAGATTTTAGGCGCTATCGTCAATAATGAGCTTAAGGAGCTGTGGAAGCAGCTGGTGGAGGACAGCAGAGTCGAATTTATTGACAGAGGTACATCCTATGGTAATAGATTTTATTCCAGAAGCCTTGCGTTTTTATTTATAATTGCTGCAAAAGAGGTGTTCAAAGGCTGCAAAGTGACTGTAGAACACTCGCTGAGCAAAGGATTTTACTGCGAGGTTCACAAAAATCCTCAAAACGACGTATCTTTGACAGAAGAAGATGTCAGGATGATCGAAGAGAAAATGCACCAATTGGTCCGCATGGATTTGCCTTTTGAAAAAACAAGAATGGACAACGAAGATGCAGCTGAGTTATTCAAAAAGACCGGGCAATATGATAAGATCGCTCTCTTGAAATACAGAGAAAAGAAATATATGAACGTGTACAGCTGTTATGGATATCACGATTATTTTTACGGATATATGGTTCCCTCTACAGCATATCTGAAACTGTTTGAGCTGCGATTCTACGCACCGGGCTTGATATTAAGATTTCCTGAGAAAATCAATCCTGATGTGATACCGGCATTTGTTGAGCAAAAGAAACTGTTCAACATTTTTAGAGAGTTTGAAAAGTGGGGCAGGATTCTTGAACTGGAGAGTGTGAGTCATCTAAATGATGCTATTGTAGAAAACAGATTCAAGGAGCTGGTTTATACTGCGGAAGCCCTGCACGAAAAAAAGATAGCTCAAATTGCGGATCTCATATGCAATTCACCGGACAAGAAAAAAATTGTTTTGATTGCGGGACCCTCATCTTCGGGGAAAACCACCTTTGCTCAGCGGTTAGCTGTTCAGCTTAGGGTAAATGGGTTAAGGCCGATTTCAATCTCTATTGATGATTATTTTAAAAACCGTGATGATTCTCCTATAGATGAAAATGGAGAATTTGATTTCGAAACCATAGATGCCATTGATGTAAATACCTTTAATGATGTTATGACTAGATTAATCAAGGGCGAATTGGTTGAAGTGCCGACTTATAATTTCCACAAGGGAATGCGGGAATGGACCGGCAAAAAGCTGCAGATTGCAGAGGATCAGGTCATCATAGTGGAAGGAATACACGGCTTAAACGAAATACTTACTCAGGATATTCCCAAAGAGAAGAAATTTAAAATCTATATAAGTGCACTTACGCATTTAAGTGTAGACAATCATAATAGAATCCCTACCTCCGATTTGAGGCTGATTAGAAGAATAGTGCGTGACTTCCAGTTCAGGGGAACGGATGCATTGTCGACAATCAAGAGATGGGATTCGGTAAGAAGGGGCGAGGATAAGTATATTTATCCTTATCAAGAAGAGGCGGATGTGATGTTCAACTCATCCTTGGTTTATGAGTTGTGCGTATTAAAGAAGGTAGCGCTCCCTCAGCTGTTAAAAATCAACAATGATGTGCCTGAATATATAGAAGCGAAGCGGTTGATTAAATTCTTGAACTATTTCCTTCCTGTGGATAGTGATGGAATCCCGTATAATTCAATATTGCAAGAGTTTTTAGGCAGCAGCTGCTTCTTCTAAATCTAACCAGTATAGCTATAATATTTATGTAAAATTTTGTAAGTCAAGACAAGGACAATTCTGTTAAAATCGTATGAAACAGCAGTATTCATTATTTGTTTGAATAGCTGCTGTTTTTTTTATTACTGAGATATCCAAATAAGCAAAAATATGATTTTATACAAATATTAAGCTAGGATAAAAATATATATGCAATTGTTTATAAATAGATTTTGTTTATAAATAGCTTTTGCAAAATCATTATTTACGGAGGAATATCTTATGTCAAAAAGAATTGGATTAATTGTTTTTGTATTTATTATTGCATTAGCTGTAATATTCACTGGTTGTACACCAGCCAGAAGACCTTATGACAATAATAATACGACCGGAAATAGAACGGGATATACAGGTGGCGGCACTGGTACTGACACAGGAATGGGTACAGGAAATAATAACCTAAATAATACTGGCGCAGGTGCCAATCCCGGAACTACAGGCTATGGTACTGGAAATGGAACAACAGGTCTAGGTACAGGCTATGGAACAGGCATGGAAAACAACAGAGGCTATGACACTGCTGGTTATAATGGCACTACTCCAGGATTAGGTTATGGATCAACTGGTTACGGAGCAGGACGCACAGGTGCAGGTACTGGCATGGGCACAACAGGTTATGGTGCCGGTGGAACAGGAACAGGAATGGGTGCGAATGCAGGAAATACAGCATCGGACAGAATAGAGACTGCAGTAAGACAAATCCAGGGTGTGCAAGATGTAAACGCATTGGTAAGCGGTAATACAGTATATGTAGGTGTAACTGTAACAGGTACAAGAGGAAACACTGGTAATGCGGGAACAACTGGTACAACAGGCAATGCTGGCAACGCTGGTTATGCAGGCAGAACAGGTACTACAGGTACAACAGGCAATGCGGGTTATACAGGAACAACAGGTAATACAGGTAATACAGGCAACACAGTAGTAACAACTGATATCGAGAGAAGAGTTTCACAAATAGTTAGAGCACTAGAAACAGGCAATAGAACAGTATATGTAAGCACAGACAGTAATTTTGTAAACAGATTGAGAACTATGGGTCAAGGTCAAGGTACAACTGGTAATGGCAACAATGGTTTTGGAAACGACCTAAGAGATTTAGTAGACGGAATGACACCTATCAGATAATGAAAATTTAAATAATTTTTAGCAGCACTTCGGATAATCCAAAGCATAGGATTCCTTGAAAATGCTGAAATACCTTGTAAACAGTGTCTAAGTATTATATTTTGTGCTTCGACACTGTTTCCTTTTTGAATGATTATCCTATATTGCAAAAAAGTGACCTTATATTAGAACATGGTTTCACAAAAAATAATAATGCAATTGTTTATAAATAGCTTTTGCAAAATACAATTTTACGGAGGAATTTCTTATGGTGAAAAGAATAACGTTATTTATTTTAGCTTTCGCAGTAGCGGCTGCTGTAGTATTTACAGGCTGTGCGCCAGCGAGAAGACCATATGATGCAAACCAAGGCAACAACGTTGGGTTTAACACAGGCGCTGGGACTAACCTTGGCGGTGATTATAACAACTACACCAAAGGCGGAGACATACGAGGAATTAGGGATAACGGGACTGGATTCTATAATACAGGTCTCAATGACGGCAGAGTCGGCAATCAGTTTGGCAACTTCAATGGAAACAATCCAGCAGGCTACAATGGAACAGCATTAGGGAACAATGAAAATACAGGAAACGCAAATACACAAACTAGAAGAACAGATCAACTAGCAAGAGCTTGTGAACAAGTTCCAGGCGTTGACAATGCCACTGTTGTTGTAACTGGCAATACAGCTTATGTCGGTATTGATTTGGATGAAAACATGAACGTTACTAATGATGTGGATATCAGAAACCAAGTAGTGCAAAAAATCAGAGCAGCCGGTGATGACATCAATACAGTCTATGTAAGTGCCGAACCAGATTTTATGGATAGAATCAAAAACGTAGGCAACGGTCTTAGAAACGGAAGACCAATTGACGCGTTTACTACTGAATTAAGAGAAATGATTCAAAGGGTAACACCAACTAGATGGTAATTCACCAAATGCCCCGCTTTTGCGGGGCATTAGTTTTGTAATTATATAGAAAATAATATCATATTCATGTATAATTTCCTTGTATACATAAGCATTTAATTTTTTTGTTTAGGGGAGATTCGTGTGAAAAAGGAATTTAAAGGGGCTTTATTGGTTGTTATAGCATCTTTTTTCTGGGGAATAGCAGCGACAGCAGCTAAGTTCATATTAAATACAAATATAAATCCATTTAAGCTGGTGAATATGAGATTAAATCTGGCATTTGCCTTCTTGTTCCTGTTCTTTTTAATCTTTGACAGGCAAAAGCTTAAAATCACTAAGCTGGATGCGAAGTATCTCGCTACATTGGGGATATTTGGTATTGTAGGCGTCCAATCGACTTACTACTTTACCGTAGCAACGCTGAATGTTGGGATGGCTATATTTTTGCAATACTTGGCTCCGGCTATGATTGTATTATACAGCGTATTGTTTTTGAAAGAAAAGCTTTCCTCAACGATTCTTTTGTCTCTTGGCATTTCATTGCTGGGCAGTATCTGCATAATATTTGGCAGAGACGCTGCCGCAACCAGCACACTAAATATCGTAGGATTCATTACAGGATTGGCATCTGCATTTTTCCTAAGTTTTTATACGATTTACGGAAAAACCTGTACAGGCAGAGTGAATGCATGGACTGTGCTTCTATATGCCGCCGGGTTTGGTGCGCTGGCATACTGGTTTGTCTCACCGCCTTGGGTTCTGTGGAGCGGCGTAAGTTTGTTGGAGTTTGGCTATGCTTCCTATCTGGCGATTTTTGCCACAATCATACCATTTGGTTTATATTTCAGCGGCCTGCGCTATTTAACACCCTCTTCAGGCAGCATCATTGCTATGCTGGAGCCGGTAATTGCGTCCTTGTCAGCATATATTCTGCTTAATGAGAGAATGACATTGGTGCAGATTTTAGGTGGATTATTGATTATTGCTGCAGTAATCATCATAAATATATATTATACGAAAAAAGAAACGACAAATAATGAATTGGAAATATGCGAATAATAAGGAGGAATGAATAGTGTTCAGTCCGATGGATAGTTTCATGTTTAACGCGATGCCTGTCTTTGTGGGAATAGTTTTTGTCATTGTCATATGCGGCTTTGTATTTTCAATCGGAAAAAGCGTTCAGCAATATGCTGCAAATAAGGAAAAACCAGTGGAGACAGTACCCGCTAGAGTAATAACCAAAAGACCCCATACATGGGGTGGGGCTGGTGAAAGTTCAGCTCATACAAGCTATTATGTGACTTTTGAACTGGAAAACGGAGAACGTATTGAAATGCCAGTTAACGGCAGTTTCTATGGAATGCATGCTGAGGGTGATATAGGCATGCTGACTCATCAAGGAACACAACTGATGAGCTTTGAAAGAGAAAGAATTTAATAAAGGATGAAAAAAATGACGGACAACAAAAGTTTAGAAACCAATGAAAAGACATCAAACCTATTTGCCATAACAGCAAGTGCTAACTATATCAATCAGGCGCTAGAGGAGGCGCGGGAGGTAGATAAGCAGCTTAAGATACTGCAAAACTATGGTAATGGAATATTGTTAGCAGCTACCTCTATGCCTAGTGATGAGTTTAATGAGATGATGCTTCGGAAAAGCCCGATTTTTATAAGACATATATCTGCCTTTGATGAAGTAGTAGATATCAATAACAATATGACAACTCAGGATATTGCTGCTTTAATTATGCAGCATTATAGAAGTATCGCAGAAAATAGCAAGATTGCCGTACAAATCAGAAAGGCCAAAGGGGAATACTATTTCAACCCAATCGATCTAAAAGGAGAAATTGACAAAATCCTGATTGAGCTGGGAGCGGAAACAGAGATAAAGGCACCGGACCTCATACTATCAATTTTGCTGGATGAAGAAAAATGCTGTATTGGGATGACCCCCAGCAATAAGAATATTTCCAGCTGGTCCGGCGGCATGGTTCACTATAGGAAGGAGGACGCAGATATCTCCAGGGCGAAGTTTAAGCTGATGGAAGCTATAACTGTTTTTGATTTAGACTTATCAAGTATCCGTACAGCCTTGGATTTGGGAGCGGCGCCGGGAGGTTGGACTTCTGTGCTGTTGGAAAAGGATATAGCTGTAACTGCAGTGGATACCGGAGATATGGATCCCCGCTTGAACAAATTTAGAAAATTTACTTACATAAAAAGCAACGCTGCAGAGTTGGAGCTACCGGAGCAAAACTTTGATCTGCTCACCTCCGACATCAGCTGGAATCCAAAGAATACTGCTGTGCTTGTAAACAGAGCGGCGCAATTTCTGAAAGCTGGCGGTTATGCGATTGTAACGGTTAAGTTGATGGGTGAAAAGGTAAAGCGCACCATAAGAGAAACCTGTGAAATCTATCAGGAAGTATTTGATATAGTGGCAATAAAGCAGTTGTTTCACAATAGAGAAGAGGTTACGGTATTATTAAGGAAGAGATAACTATGCCAAAAGGGTACATGAATCAATGTACTCTTTTTTTATTAGTAAAAACCTCGTTACCCCTATTAATACTATATGACATAAGATTGTTGTCAAAATAACAAGAATATTGTATATTTATAGACTATTTTGTCTTTATTACGATGTAACTATATGGTAGAATATATTTATACTCAGAATTGGACGTTCATAATTACGGTAGGGGGTCGAGATTATGTTTAAGAAAACCAGGATACGCACGAAGTTGATTCTTTCTTTCAGCTTGATCATTATTATAGCAATGGTCAGCTCCAGTGCAATTTTTTACAACAGCAGCTATAATATGATTTTAAATGATTTTAAGACAAGCACTTTTACCACTGTACAGCAGCAGAATATTTTGATTGATGAAATATTGAACAGTTATAATGATGCTATTCAGATGCTGACTTCCAATAGTGAAATATCTGCATATGCAGCGGATCCCACAAGTGAAGCAGGATTGATGGGCATTTTTGGTAATTACAAAGATTCACATAAAAATATTCAATCTGCATATATGGGAACACCGGATGGTAAAATGATACTTTACCCAGTTCAAGAGCTTCCTGCAGGCTATGACCCAAGGGTCAGAGGCTGGTATCAGGATGCTACAAAAAGTGATGGCCAAATTATTTGGACTGAGCCATACACAGACGCTTTAAAGGGCAACATGATTATATCCGCTGCAAAGACAGTTAAGGTTGACGGCAAGCTGGTAGGCGTTGTTGCAATAGACATCGACCTGACAAAGCTTTCTGATACAATAAAGAATACAGTCATAGGCTCTAAAGGCCATATGGTGCTGATGGACAAGAATGGTAAGGTAGTACTTCATAAGGATCCTGAAATGCTGGGTAAGGACTTAAGCGGCGAAGCTTGGGTAAAGACTGTGCTGGCAAAGGATTCCATGGATATCCTTGAATACAAGTATAATAATAAGGAAAACTACTTGAGCTTCACAACAAACAAAGGTACTGGTTGGAAGATTTTCGGAACTATTGAAGCGGCGGAGATTGTAGATAAAACCTCCGGTGTTAGAAATCAAATTGCTGTGGTAGCAATATCCAGTATCCTTCTTGTAATAGTAATGGGATACTTTATATCTACCAGCATATCCAAACCAATACAAACAATTATGAGTGCGATGAAGAAGGCGGAGAACGGAGATTTCAGTGCTCAGGTCAAAGTGAAGAGCAAGGATGAGATTGGCTTGCTGGCGCAAAGCTATAACAGCATGCTTGAGAAGCTGGTTCCGCTGATACAGCAAATAAACAGCATCTCATTGGCATTAAGCGAATCTGCAGAGCACTTGGCTGCAACTTCACAACAAACAGCGCAGTCCACAAAGGAAGTATCCGAAACAGTGCACGAAATCGCGAAGGGTGCCTCAGAACAGGCAGGAGATGCAGAAAAGGGTGCTACACTGATCAATGGTTTGTCAGGAAGATTAGATGAGGTAGTATCCATTTCAAATAGAATGAAGAGCACTACCCAAACAGCAGATGAATTAAATAGGGATGGATTAAGCACTATCAAGCTCCTAAGGTTAAAATCGAATGAAAACGCAGAGATTGCAGCAAACGTAGGAACGAAGATATACAGCTTGAACAATAAGTCAGAAAAGATCGGCAAGATACTGGAGTCTATCACAGCTATTTCAGAGCAGACTAATCTATTGGCGTTAAATGCTGCAATAGAAGCTGCAAGAGCAGGAGACGCAGGCAGAGGCTTTGCGGTTGTTGCTGATGAAGTAAGAAAGCTGGCTGAACAATCCTCGCAGGCTTCAAAGGAAATTCAGACTTTGATCATAGACATCCAGTCTGAAGCCCATAATGCAGCTGCAGCGATGGATTCTGTTAAGCAAAGTGTTTCAGAGCAGGATAAAGCGGTTGACAGTACAGAGGAAGTGTTCAATAGGATTGCTGCTTCTATCAATAATATAGTAGAACAAACATCTACAATAGATGAAGCGCTTACAGTAATGAATGTCAGCAAAGACGAGGCTGTACATGCTATAGAGAACATTTCTGCAGTATCTGAAGAAACTGCAGCAGCTTCACAAGAGGTAAGCGCTGCGACACAGGAAATGGCAGATGGTGTTCAAGCAGTAACAGATTCAGCAAAAGAGTTGAACAAAGCGGCGCTAGATCTAAAAGCAGCCATACAGATATTCAAAATATAAGAGTAAGAAACAAGCTGTACTGATGTACAGCTTGTTTTTATAATTGCAGGAACATTTTTATCATAACTGTACTTTATATAGTAAAAAGTGATGAATCAGGATATCATATAAGAGTCAAAGGCTTATTTTACAAACTTCAGGCAGAATTCCAGCATATAAATACTTATTGATATTGATACTAAATATGTTATAATATAGTGGATTAAAATGTTTGCAAAATTGGTAATAATGTTATATGTAAAAACAATAGATTTATAATAGGATTTATTGTTTGATATAGATGAACCAATTTTTCATTTTTATTTTATAGCCATTTGCAAAGCAAATCTAGGCAAAAGCGAAGGCGCTCGATGCGCTGAGACTTTTATAAGACGATTACGGAAAGATAGTTAGGAGGATACCAATGAGTTCAAAACTGGAGAAATTGGAAAATAATAAGGTTGTACTGGAAATCACAGTATCAGCTGAAGTGCTTGAGAAGGGCATGGAGAAGGCATACAAGAAAAATGTAGGCAGATTTAATATCGATGGATTTAGAAAAGGCAAAGCGCCAAGATCCTTTATAGAAAAGGTTTACGGCGAGGGTGTATTCTATGAGGATGCAATAAATGAAGTTTGCCCTGCAGCTTATGACGAGGCAGTGAAAGAACACAATCTTGAGCCTGTAGACAGACCGGAT
>Ga0196972_1000538_pt1 | contig 18134 bp, 17 predicted proteins | sample S1v_2013CmetaG_FD_148618 | JGI IMG/M metagenome (GOLD analysis project Ga0196972, IMG submission 148618) | Soil microbial communities from Anza Borrego desert, Southern California, United States - S1+v_20-13C | ecosystem: Environmental > Terrestrial > Soil > Desert | place: USA: California...
GGTGCTGATATATATGTGGACTATTTGACCAAAATCGTTCAGGAAGCACAAACAGAAAAGGATGGCTATGCATTCCTGCTGGATGCAGACAATAACTTCATTACACACCCAAACAAGGAGTTTGCACCAACAGAGGATAGCCTTAAAAATATATCAGAAGTTTCAAGCGGCAAATTTAAAGACCTTGGGACTATGATTTCAGCCGGTCAGGAAAATGTAAAAATCCATAAGGATTATGACGGATTGCAAAAGCATTTTGTTATATCAAAAATAAAGTCAACCGGTTGGACTATAGGTTTTGCAATACCTGAGTCTGAATTCAAAAGTCCTTTGAATACTTTGATTGGTGGTTTTGGAATCGCCTTAGCGGTTTCGCTTGTTTTGACCATTATATCTGCACTAATTATTGCAGGCAGTATTGTAAATCCGATTAAGAAATTGGAAAACAGTATAAACAAATTATCCAATGGTGATTTAAGAGAAAAGGTTGATATCAAAACCAAGGATGAGATAGGAAAGCTTGGACTAAGCTTCAATAACATGACAGAAGAGCTAAAGCATATTATAGGCGGCGTACTTGCAACTTATAAATCAGCAAAAGAGGGCTCAGACAGACTTACAGAAAACTCCAAGTACGTTCAAGCGTTGTCAAAGGAAATTACCAATGCTACAGAGCAGCTGGCGGCAGAAGCGGAAGAATTGGCCGGCAACATCAGCTCAGGGAAAGAATTCAACAATCATTTCTCTAACAGCATAGAAGAGATTGTAGAAAGTGTAAACCACATTCACGGCAATTCAGAAAAAGCTATTGAAAGTGTTGATAAGGGTCTGGAAGACTTAAATCAACTAAAATCAGTGGAGGCGGAAATAATAGAACAGACCAAGGTTACCTTCAGAATGATTGACGGCTTTAATGAAAGTGCTGCGGGAATCAATGAGATGACCAGTGTGATTTCAGGACTATCTCAACAGACAAACATGCTTGCATTAAATGCGGCTATTGAAGCGGCAAGAGCCGGGGAATTGGGCAAAGGCTTTGCCGTTGTAGCGGATGAGGTAAGAAAGCTTGCGGATCAATCCTCTACTGCTGCTTTAAGAATTGAGGAGCTGGTTACGCAGGTAAGGACTGAGGTGGCTAAATTTGATGAACTTAAGATGGAATCACAACTGTTGAATCAAAAGAAGGAAGCTATCAGTGAAAGCATTTATGCTGACTTCAACAATATTCACAGAAATATAAAGGAAACAGTCGAAAGCATAAAAGCAGCTTTGGTTGTGACCTCCGGTGTTGAGGATGAAAATAAGCAAATGAGTTCCATCATAGACAGCATCTCACAGATTGCAGAAGGTACAGCTGCAGCTACGGAAGAAGTCACTGCATCCGCAGAAAACCAGATGAATTCATTGAACCGAACCTTTGAGGAAGTGGATAAGCTGATAGCAAAAATCAATGAGTTAAGTCATCAGGTTGAAAAGTTCAAACTGTAAACGTGCTTTAGCATAAATCAGAAAAAGACTCGGAATAACTGTATTCCGAGTCTTTTTCTGCGATTATATCATCAATAATAAAAAAATATAAAAATATATAAAACAGCTGTTGACTTTGACGTTACGTAAAGGTGTATTATAAATATGTGAGGAGGTGAGCACATGGAATATACGGTACAAAAGCTAGGCAGCCTAGCAGGTGTAAGCACAAGAACCCTTAGATATTATGATGAGATTGGAATTCTTAAGCCGGCAAGAATCAGTTCCTCTGGATATCGTATCTATGGACAAAAGGAAGTGGATAGACTGCAGCAGATTCTTTTTTATAGAGAGTTGGGTGTGAGTCTTGAAAGCATAAAAGATATTGTGACTGCACCATCCTTTGATGGCGCCCAAGCGCTTAAGGAACATCGTGAGAAGCTCCTCGAAAAAAGAGAACAATTGGATTTATTGATTGCTAACGTCGAAAAGACAATAGCACTTACAGAAGGGAGAATTAAAATGTCAAATATAGAAAAGTTTGAAGGCTTTAAGCAAAAAATGGTTGACGATAATGAGAAGAAGTATGGCAAAGAAGTCAGAGAGAAATATGGCAAAGATGCAGTTGAGAAGTCAAATGCAAAGGTTATGAATATGACACAGGAGCAATATGATGAGGTGACTGCGCTTTCCAATCAGCTGATGGATACTTTGGCTCAAGCAGTTGAAACCGGCGACCCAGCCGGTGAATTGGCTCAGAAAGCCGCTGATCTGCACAAGAGATGGCTGACTTATTTCTGGGACCAATACAGCAAGGAAGCTCATGCAGGTCTTGCACAAATGTATGTGGATGATCCAAGATTTACAGCATACTATGATGAGAAAAAGCCTGGTACAGCTGAATTCTTAAGAGATGCAATATTGGTCTACACAGGAATGAGCAAATAATGCTTAACAACTGATCCCCTGCGGTGAAAATACATCGCAGGGGATTTTTTATTCTGATTTTCTTTGGGAAATTTTTCATGGAACAAATCAAAAGGATTGCCTGTCTGATAGGTATAAACAAAATGAAGGAGGAACACAAAATGATAAAAAATAAAGCAGCTAAAGCGCTAATTATCGGAACATGCCTAATGGTTAGCTCAATGGCGAGTGTATATGCCGATACAAATTCTGTTGAAGTGAAGCCAGCCATAGTGCAGGAAGTAAACCAAGAAGCTGAAGAAATGATGACAATTCAAATTGAATCTGTTTCAAATGAGGATGCTTTGACACAAAAGCAAAATGAAATTGATGAGTATGTATTCCAAACTCATAAAGAAGAGTTGGAGAAAAAAGGAATTATCGTGTTGACTACAGGTGTTATAGCAGATGCAGTCGAGATTGGAATTGAGCCTTACAATGCTGAGAATGCGAACTACCTATATGAAATCTTTGGTGAGGACATGGTAAGGGTTGTAGAGGCGGAAGCAAATGTTCCATTGGAATATATAACAATGTCAGCACCGGTAGATGCTCCTCAAGAAGAAGTATCTTTCTTTGGAAACATCTTTAACAACATTGTAGAATGGTTCAAGAATATACTTTAAACTAAGCAGGTTTACAGAAAGCAAAAAGACGATGATTTCCCCCAAGTCATCGTCTTTTTCTTTTGGCACAGCTAAATCTTCATAATTTCTCCATAGGAAACTGGTATAATTTCTTAATCTGTTTTGAATATCAGGACAGTTGTACATAATAAAGTTGAAAGATTGCAAAGGAGATTTTAACATGGCAAAAATTTATATTATTCATGAAAATAGCGAGTGGACAGCACCTTTGATCAAGAATCTGGAAGCTCTTGGCTTGCCTTATGAAGATTGGTTCATCGATCAAGGGACTTTGGACCTGACACAAGCTCCTCCAGAGGGGATTTTCTACAACCGAATGAGTGCATCATCCCATACCAGAGACCATCGTTTCTCAGCGGAATATACCGCAGCTATCCTATCCTGGTTGGAGGCGCATGGCAGAAGGGTAATTAACACAAGCCGAGCATTGCAGCTGGAATTGAGCAAGGTGGCACAATACACCTCTTTGGAAGCGCACGGAATACGCACGCCTAAAACTGTTGCAGCGGTAGGGAAAGATGCGATTCTAGAGGCAAGCAGCAAGTTCAGCGGTCCCTTTATCACAAAACATAATAGAGGCGGCAAAGGACTGGGCGTTCAATTGTTCCAAAGTCAGGAGGCGCTCAGATATTATATTGATGGACCGGAATTCGAAATACCTGTAGACGGAATTACTTTAATTCAGGAATATATTCAAGCCTCTCAGCCCTTTATCACTCGCTGCGAGTTTGTTGGCGGTAAATTTATCTATGCAGTTCAGGTAGATACCTCAAAGGGCTTCCAACTGTGTCCTGCAGATGCTTGCCAAATCGGGGATGCCTTCTGCCCTGTCGGGGAATCCAAGCAAAAACCGAAGTTCAAGATCATAGAGGGCTTTAACAATCCGATTTTGGAGAAATATGCGAAGTTTCTTGAAGCCAACAGAATCCACGTTGCGGGCATTGAATTCATCACTGATGAGAAGGGTGAAATATTCACCTATGATGTAAACACCAATACAAATTACAATTCTGATGCCGAAGAGATTGCAGGAATTTTTGGCATGGGAGAAATCGCCAGATATCTTGGCGCAGAACTGAAAGAAAGATACGGCAACATATAAATATTCTCCAGAATAAAAGCCTTTATAGGCTTTTATTTTTTTTGCTATTAAATTATACTGAAAAAAGTTAAGCAGTATTTAAAAACGTGCAGGAATATTTTGGATTATGCAGAATATTATGTACTATATTTAAGCTATATTGAAATTAATCTGTTTTCAAAATAGAGAATATGACTGCCCTATAGGCAGACCTAATATAAGGAGGCTATTATGCATAAGGAGATTGGAGAAAAGATCAATGAGTTGAGAAATTCAAAGGATATGACTCTAAAGGAGCTAAGCGAAAAGACCAGCTTGTCGGTAAGCTTCCTATCACAAGCAGAGAGAGGGCTTACCTCAATTGCCATCATAACCCTGCAAAAAATTGCGGAGGCGCTTGGCGTAGATTTGAACTACTTCTTTACAGCTCCCGCAGCCCATAGGCCTATGATCATGCGCAGCTATGAGCATGAAGTGTTCAAAGCCAGTGAATCAAACCACATCAATACCAATTTGGGAAGCCAGCTGCCAAACAGACAGATGGATCCGCTGCTGGTGACCATCCTTCCGGGGCAGAAGCCTGAAGACATACAGCCTTATGAACACCAGGGAGAGGAGTTTGTTTATGTTCTGGAAGGCATCTTTACAGTTTTCCTGGAGGATAAACAGTATGATCTTTATCCGGGAGACAGTATGCATATTCCTTCCACCATACCGCACAATTGGGCTAATTTCACCAGCAAGCTGGTAAAGATATTGTCGGTAAGTACGCCCAGTGTATTGAAGTAAGGAAATAGAATACATGCAGCAGAAATTGCTGTTAAATAAAGAGGGGGTAAATCAATGAATAGACTTGAAAGACTGAAGGCAAAACTGAAGGAGCAGAATGTGGATGGCATATTTTTGCAGAATGACTCCAATATTCGGTATATAAGCGGCTTTACAGGCTCAGATTCCTTTGTGATTGTATCTGAAGGAGCCAATGCTTTTATTACGGACTCCAGGTATACCGAGCAGGCGCAAGAGGAGTGCAGAGACTTTGAGGTTATCAGATGGAGAACTCCTGCGCCGGGGCTGGAGGAAACCATACAAAGCATTTGCAGCAAGCACGGCATAAAGAGACTGGCCTTTGAGAGAGAAGCGATAACCTATGCAATGTATGTGCAGTTGACAAATGGGCTGCCGGAGATTGAGCTGGTACCTACTTCCGAAATCGTAGAAGGCCTGCGAGGGGTAAAGGATGAGGAAGAAATACAGTGCATAAGCAAAGCTGCTGAAATTGCGGATCAAGCCTTTACAGAAATACTGAAATATATTAAGCCGGGTGTTACAGAGCGGGATATCGAAAGAGAGCTGCAGTATCTGATTAAAAAGCAAGGGGCTGATGATATCGGTTTCCCGATCATCGTTGCATCAGGCAAGAGAAGCTCATTGCCTCATGCGATTCCGGCAGATAAGAAAATTGAGAAGGGTGATTTCGTAACCCTTGATTTTGGTGCTATGTATAAGGGTTATCGCTCTGATATGACTAGAACGATTGTTATGAGCGAGGCGGATGAGAAGCAAAGAGAGATCTATGACATCGTCAAGTCTGCCCAAGCTGCTGCGTCTGCTGCGATAAAAGCCGGTATGTCCTGCAAAGAGGTGGATGCCTGTGCACGCGATTATATTGCAAATGCAGGCTATGGAGAGTGCTTCGGACATGGCCTGGGACATGGCGTGGGCTTGGATATTCACGAGGAGCCGTATTTCTCCACAAAGTCAGATAAATTCTTGGAAGCAGGAAATATCATGACCGTTGAACCGGGTGTCTACCTACCAAGCTGGGGTGGAGTAAGAATTGAGGATACTGTTGTGGTAAGAGAGAATGGTATTGAGGTGCTGACAAAATCCTCAAAGGAACTAATCATAATTGGCTAATGGAATAGGTTTGATACCATATTTGTAGCTGCTCAAGGCCAGTAGTGTGATGGCAGGGGTATAAAAAAACCAAATGAGACTAGAGGCTACTATCCAAGCTGTACTATAACCCAATAATCCATCCAAGCCGACCAAAATGTCACAAGCATAGAAGCAAAGCATACCCATGGCTATCAGCTTGCTGTTTGGAAGTGGGAACAGCTCCAGAATGGAGCATGCAAGTCCTGTCCATAAAGAGATGCTTAGGATGATTCCATATAAACCGCCTAATATAACAAGCGTATTATATGCGATATAGGAGGATAAGGCTGCAACAGTTGAGAGATAGGCGATAAATAAGATCAATGCCCAAAAGCCCAGTTGAGTCTTTTTGTTTAGGGGGGCCTTGTGCAGCTTGGAGCCCAGGTTCTTGCCATGTCTTGCAATAAGTAGACATTGGCAGACGGCAAATAGGGGGATGGCCAAATCAGGTCTTCCCAGCAGAAAGAAGAGCTCGCCAATGCTTATAACAAAGAAAACAAGCTTCATCAGCAGCTTGTCTCGGGCGCCTAAGCAATCCTCGCCGGTCGCCCATATCAGTATTGCTGCCAGCAGCACGTTGATACGCTTAAGAATTTCATTAGGGAAGGAATCATATAAGGTGCAGCTGAACAGCCTGGACAAATCCAGGAAGGTGTTAAATATATAAGTAGCGGCTATCATTAATAGTATGAAAAATACTAGCAGCTTTTTATTGATTGACAATTCAAATCTCCACCTTTATAGATTTATTCAGTTAACTTTATATATTTTTACTTTGCGAAATGGCAAATATGTGCTATAATTGCAAATAGTTATTATATTTTGTGCACAAAGGAATATATTTTTTATAAAATGTATTGCCGGATAAAAAACTCGGCATCAAAATTGAATAGTCTTTCGTAGAGGGAGTAACGGGCCCGTTTAGGCGGGTTGCATGGTCGTCATTTCGGTTTTATACCCGGCCTTGCTGATAATTGTTCTGTGAGACTCTACACCTGATTTACAGGTGTAGAGTCTTTTTATTTATCGCCATTTGCAAGGCAAATCTAGGCAAAAGTCGAAGGCGCTCGATGCGCTGAGACTTTTAATAATCTAATGTCATTTTTATTTATTTTGGGAGGGAAAAATGTGAAGAATTTAAAGGAATCATTAGCAGGTGTTCAATTTCATTCTGTTGAGAAGGAACAGGTTGTTGAAATGCTCCAGTCTGATGGCAGCAAAGGTTTGACGGAACAGCAGATAGAAGGCAGGAAAGATGCCTTTGGCAAAAACGAACTGAAAGAGGAAAAGAAAAAGACCTTGCTTCAGAAGTTTTTGGAACAGTTTAATAACCTGATGGTTATTATTTTGATGATTGCCGGGGCTATATCAGGCTTCATGGAGGAAATCACAGATACCATCGTTATATTGCTGGTGGTTGTAATCAACGCAGTACTTGGCGTAGTACAGGAAAGCAAGGCTGAAAAAGCCCTTGACGCATTGAAGAAGATGTCCTCTCCTTTTGCAAAGATTATTCGTAACGGAAGTGTCATGCAAATAAAGTCAGAGGATATCATGGTAGGTGATATCGTTCTTCTAGAAGCTGGAGACTATGTGCCGGCAGACTTAAGAATACTGGAATCTAATAATCTTAAGATTGATGAAGCACCGTTGACAGGAGAATCTGTTCCGGTAGAAAAGATAGATTCAGTAATTGATAAGAAAGACACTGTAATAGGCGACAGAAGAAATATGGCATATTTCGGCTGCAGCGTAACCTACGGAAGAGGGGTAGGTATTGTAACTGCAATTGGTATGGATACCGAACTGGGTAAAATCGCCGGTCACTTAGCATCAGACAAGGAATCACAGACACCTCTGCAAGTTAAGATGGCTGAAATGAGCAAATTTTTGACCATAGCCATTTTAATTACTTGTGTAGTTGTATTCAGTGTAGGTGCACTTAGAGGCAGAGAATACCTGGAGATGTTCTTGACTGCTGTAAGTCTTGCTGTAGCAGCAATACCTGAAGGTCTGCCTGCTGTAATCACCATCGTGCTTGCAATGGGTGTTCAAAAGATGGCAAAGCAAAATGCGATTATAAGAAAGCTTTCTGCGGTAGAAACCTTGGGCTGTACGCAAATCATCTGTTCTGACAAAACAGGAACATTGACTCAAAACAAGATGACAGTTACAGAAGTCTATGCAAACAAAACAATAAAGAATGTAAATGATATACAGAGTAAGGATCAGGATTTGAACACGTTGATACGTGCGCTAGTGCTGTGCAACGACTCCAGACTTAATACAGAGGGCGAAGGGATAGAAATCCTTGGAGACCCTACAGAGACAGCACTTATACGCTTCGCATACGAAAAGGGCTATTATGAGGATAAAGAAGAGCTGCTGCTGGTGAGAAAGGCAGAGCTGCCCTTTGACTCCAACCGTAAATTGATGACGACTTTTAACCAAGAGGGAAATCAATATCTCGCATTTACAAAGGGAGCGCCTGATGTGCTGTTGAATAAATGCACGTCAATATTAACAGGCAGCGAAATAAGACCTATCACAGAGGAGGATAGGGCACAAATCATAGATGCAAATAAGCAGATGGCCAGCAAGGCGCTTCGTGTGCTTGGAACGGCATTCAGAGCCTACGATGTGATTCCGGCAGAACTAAAGCCTGAGACTGTTGAGGAGAACCTGGTTTTCATAGGACTTATAGGCATGATAGACCCGCCAAGACCAGAGGTAAAAGATGCTGTTGGCATATGCAAGGAAGCAGGCATCCGTGCGGTTATGATTACCGGAGACCATCGTGATACAGCGGCTGCCATAGCAAAGGAACTAAATATTGCAAGTGCTGAGGATGAAATCATTACGGGTGCTGAATTGGATTTGATACCGGAAGACCGCTTTGAAAGCTTGGTTACAAAGTACTCGGTATATGCCAGAGTTTCACCTGAACATAAGGTGAGAATCGTAAAGGCATGGAAGAAGCAAGGCAAGATTGTTGCTATGACAGGAGACGGAGTCAATGACGCACCGGCTTTGAAATCCTCCGATATCGGGGTGGGTATGGGCATCACGGGAACAGACGTAGCCAAGGGTGTATCCAACATGGTGCTGGCAGATGACAACTTCGCTACTATTGTAAGTGCAGTAAAGGAAGGAAGAAAGATCTACAGCAACATCAGAAAGTCCATACAATTCCTGCTGTCCTCCAATCTTGGAGAGGTATTGACCTTATTTATCGGTACAATGCTGAACTGGGTGGTGCTGCTGCCTATTCATATACTTTGGATCAACTTAGTTACAGATACTCTTCCTGCATTGGCTCTAGGTATGGAGAAATCAGAGAAGGATGTCATGAAGCAAAAGCCAAGAAGTGCAAAGGACAGCTTCTTCTCAGGGGGAGTAGGTGCCAGCGTTATATATCAAGGTATTCTAGAGAGTATGATCACACTAGGAGCTTTCTACTATGGCTTGACACACTATTCAAAGGAAATTGCCACTACCATGGCCTTTGCAACCCTAGGAATGATACAGTTATCCCATGCCTTTAACGTAAGGTCCATTGACAAGTCCTTATTCCGTATTGGATTCTTCGGCAATAGGTATCTGAACATAGCAGTGCTGATATCCGGTATCATGCAGCTTGGAGTAATCATCGTGCCGTTCTTTAACCGCATATTCAAGGTGGAGCACCTAAATAGCGAGCAATGGATGATTGTAGTTGCAGCTGCATTAATAATCATACCTGCTGTAGAACTGGTAAAGCTTATCATGAATATAGCAAAGCCGGGCAAAGCAAAAGCTGAATAATAAATATAAGCCGTCTTCTGACTTCAGAAGGCGGCTTAATGTTTATGGATATTTCTGCTAAAAGGAAGTACAATATAAGTAAGAGAATCATTATCTGTACAGAAGATGGAGGTAATATGATGAATAAAGATTTCTATTTTGCAATTAAAAATAGACACAGCATTTATGGAATTGGCAAGGAAATGATCGTTTCAGAGGAGAGAATTCACGAATTGGTCAATCATGCTGTGTTGAATGCACCATCTGCTTTCAATTCCCAAAGCGCTAGAGTAGTAGTCCTGTTTGGTGAAAGTCACACTAAACTTTGGGATATTACAAAAGAATCTTTGAAAAAAATTGTACCGGGAGAGAAATTTGACGCAACTGAGAAGAAAATAAATTCTTTCCAAGCCGGGTATGGCACTATATTATATTTTGATGATGCAAGCGTTGTGGAAGGACTGCAGCAGAAGTTCCCCTCCTACAAGGACAACTTCCCGATTTGGGCACATCATGCTTCAGGAATGCTGCAATACATTATTTGGACTGCCTTGGAACTGGAAGGACTGGGTGCCTCCTTGCAGCACTATAATCCTTTGATTGATGAGGCTGTGAAGCATCAATGGGGCTTGCCTGCAAGCTGGAAGCTGATTGCACAAATGCCTTTCGGCAACCCTACTGTACCGGCGGAGGAAAAGCCGCATCTGCCCCTCGAGGAAAGAGTCAAGGTATTTAAATAAAAATAGAGGTATGCAGCTTATTGCTGCATACCTCTATTTTTTGATCCAGTTTATGATGTTGGCAGTTTCGGACAAAACACCCTCGATTTTGCTTTCTTTACAGCTTAGGATTGTTGTAATGCCAGGTCCATGACCTAGCTTGATGCAGTCGCTATGGATCACGACTCCTATGCTGACAGCCCCTTTGAGGTAACCTCTGCCAAAGCTGTTGTCACAATCCCTAAGCAGCACCAGATCACCAAATTTCAGCTTGTCAATGCCCAGCCTTTGGATTTCTTCATGATCTGCAGTCATGATATCATAATCCCCATTATAGGCTGAGGAATCGCCGATGCCAGAACCCATCAGATATGCAGGCACCTCAGCTGCAACAGGCATTTTTATTGTGCCGTTTTCCTCTTTAATAGGAATATTGAGAAACAGCTCAGGGTCGATATTCATTACCCTTATCTCCGGATAATCCAGCAGCTTCAGCCCCTGTCCCCACGCCTTTATAAGAATCTTGTCATCCACAGACATTTTCTCCAGGTCTTCTTCATTAAAGTGAATCATTACATGATCTACACCGCCATGCTTTCCGGTCACGTAGCCCATAGCACCTTTCGCATCACCTGTAATCACTTTTGCAGTATTTCCGATGCATGCCAAGGTGATCAAGGAGCCGTTTTCATTTTTATCTTCATTGCGGATGGACACTCCGGGCTCCACATGGTCTCCTGTCCATCCAAATGCCGAATCCCCTGCCTTTACATTGTAGGTTATTCCTCCTGTGGCAGGCAGCACCATAGGCTCCCCCATATGGCTTATTCTATAATTTGTAGCAGGGTAAGCGGGATGATGTATTTTTCCCTGAACGGACAGCATTACAGTTTTATTTATATTTGTTTGAAGCATAAGTACCTCCCCGAATATACAAAAGTCAAATATGTATCTAATTTAATTATAATCCAATGAAGATTGTTTAGCAATGCTGTATATCATAACGAGCATAGGCGTTTAGTTTACTATGGTTTTAGGAAATTAGTCCTATTATGGCAATACAAAAAATGGAATATAATTGAGATGGGAAGTAATTTTAAATATGATGTGTATAGATAAAAAGCATGGATGCATGTGCGAATATAGTTGTATCGTAATTTACTATAACTATGAATCCCATTAACCAATCACAGGAGGGAGAAGAATGAAGACAAAAGTATTATTGGCGCTGAGTATTTTGTTGGGAATTTATATTTTATATATTCTTGGCAAGCTTGCTTATATATTTTTGTATAAGAGGACTTCTGTGAAGGACCTGGTTGACAATACGGAATCTCCTTACCTGAAAAAGCTGGCTGAGCGGCTGGCCAAAGAAATAGCTATAGGCCTTCTGCTTATTATAAACCTTATTTGCCTTATGATCATTCCTTCCCCCGCCATGGAGATATTAGGGGAGAATGGGGCATCCATATCCCCTTATATCTTTTTTGGAGGCTTGCTCTTTTTGGCAGAAGCAGTCATTTACTCTGTGATTTATGCGGACTTTAATATTGGAGAGCTGGCAATTGGAGGGGTCAGACTTTCCAAATCTGATTCCGCAGCTGTTATAGAATACAAAACAACGGTTGACAAGCTGATAAAACGATATAATGAAAAGCTCTATGCACAGAACATGATTTTTTTAGCCTTGAGGGAGCACAGCAGTTATATATTCAACGAAATAACAAGGTCGGAGAATCCTAAGGACATTTACATACAAAGCATCAAGGATGTACTAAAGGAGTATCTGTCCTTGCAGAAATCAAAGGAAAATGATTATAAAATCGATTTGTATTGGAAAGATGAAATGAACCATGAAAAAATGAGATCCAGATTCAACATCTGCCAACACAGCCTAAATCTTATAAGAGACAATACTTATAAAGATGGGAACACCACGGTGATCGAAGAAGTCGGCAAGAGCCTTGTAATTTCCCCCATACAGAGCAGAGTGATAGACAATGGCGTTTTTATAGCGGTTTTAAGTCATATTGAAAGTCAGATACTTGACGCCGAAGCATATATCATACAAAATATAATTGTAGGCATCGACGAGCTTATATTTAATGAGATTGAGCTTTATGATATTAAATATCCTGCTGAAGAGGATGTAATGGATTAGAGGCAGTTTAAGGGGGTTGCACTGGTGAGGCATAGGCTGGCAGATGATAGACCGGGCTTGGTCAAGTTGAAGCATGATGTTGAAAAAAATAAGAAAATGGTTAGGCAGGCAGCTCCCGTGACCGGTGAGAATAAAGGAATGAGCCAATTAGAGACCATGGGAGAGGAGCTTTATGAGAAGGCTCAGGCAAGAAAAAAAAAGGCCAAAGGCTCTCTTTTCTCCAAATTATTTTAGTTTTTAAGCAAGCTGTACTTTTTGTACAGCTTTAATACATTTTTGTCCCATAGCATATATATCTATTATAGTTGGTTAAAATAAACGAAGGGTGGTATGCTATGGATCAGTTGAAGAATAAAGTGAAAAACAACAAGATGATGGTAAGAAGGGCGGCTCCCGTGACTGTAGCCAGTACTGGCTTTGTCAAGCTTAGCAGGGCAATGGATAGCGTATGCCTTAAGATAAGAGAAAAGTGCGGATGCAGTAAAAGATAAAATAAGAGCTACCTCTGTTAAAATGGCAAAGGCAGCTCTTATTTTATTAACCTGCGGCAGCCCTCGGAGAGCAAGTCGACCATACCGACAAGCAGCAGGTAGCAGATCAATATCAAAGTGACGTCTGTATAATGGAACCAACTCATACTAAGCTTAAATTGCTGTCCTAAACCTCCCGCACCAACAAAACCGACTACGATGGTGGTTCGTATGATAACCTCCCAACGATACAAGATATAGGTTATAAATTTAGGCAGAACGGATGGCAGTACGCCATATAAAAGCAGCTGTGAAGAAGTGGCGCCGCTTGAAGCGAGGTTTCTGACCGGCCTTAAGTCCAAGTCTTCCACAACCTCAGCACTAAGCTTTCCTAAGATGCCGAAATTATGGAATGCCAAAGCCAAGGCTCCGGCTAGGATTCCCGGTTTTAATATATACACGATGAGCATAGCCCAGACCAACTCAGGAACGGATCTGGAGAAGATATAAATGCAGCGTATCATTCCGAATACCAGCCAATTATACCATTTCCTTGACAAAGTAAGCGTACCTTCAGCTGCATTGCGCGCTGCCGGTATTACAGTGAGCAGCATGCCTATACTGGAAAAGCCGATAGCGATAATGCTAATCATCAATGTCTCATAGCTTAGCCTTAATGCGTTTTTCCAGCTGCCAGCACTAAGAAAAGCGGGGTTTGTCTCGCCGATGCCAAGAAGGCTGGCAATAAACTTCTGTCCATGGGCAGCATTTTTTGCAGAGAATAGCGTAAATATGTCGGCGTTTTCTGCAACGAACATATACAGCCAAGTAGCAACAATTAACGAAACAGCAGCAACGGCAGATATATTTATAAAATTGAGCTTGCTTTTGTTTGGTTTGTCGAGTCGATTTCTTAGCAGGCTGCTCCAGCAATCAACCGCCCAAACCAAAACGATGAGGAAGAACATATAGGTCCAAACTTCATTGTACCTTAATTCTGATAAGGAGAGCTGAATCTGATAGCCCAAACCGCCAAGGCCTACAAAACTCATAATAGCGGAAGAGCGAAGGGCACACTCAAAACGATACATAGCATAGCTCAACAGATTGGATGCTGTAGCTGGCAAATAGCCATACAGTAAGATTTGCAGTTTGGAAGCCCCGGAAGATTTTAACGCATCAATTGGCTCTTTTGGGACATCCTTTAGGATATCCGCAAAAACTCTGCCCAATGCACCTCCATAAGCAATAGCAAGGGCGAATATTGCAGCAAAAGGGGATAAGCCAATTGCCGCTACAAACAGCCATGCCCATATCAGTTCATGAATTGCACGCATAAAGCCTAGGATTCCTCTAAAAACACCAAAAGACAGCCAAGTGCCAAAAGGACTGCTGGCTAAAATACCGGAAGCAAGGATGCCAAATATAAAGGCAATAACCAATGCAATACTGATGCCTGCCACCGCATAAGCCAGGGTAAGCCAAAGGGACTCAAAAGCAAGTTGGAGGGTGCTCCAGGACAAATCGGGTTGAAATATCGACTTTAGCATCTGCACCAGTGTGGAGATGCCTCCAGCATGAAGAAGACCTTCCTTCCATTGGACAGCGCCTAAGCTAAAAGCAAATATTATAATTAGGAATAAAAATAAGAGATTTCTTTTATTCATGACGCTTATCTTCCTCCAAATAATACAAGGAGGACAGTAGTTCCTCTGTCACCTCTTCTGCAGGTAAATCGAAGTAGACTTTACCTGATTTAAGGGCAATGATTCTTTTGAAATATTTCTTTGCATAAGACACGGAGTGAAGGCTGGCGATAAGGGTCTGCTGTTCTTCAGCTGCCAATTTCGTCAGCATGTAGAGAATATCTTCTGCACGGGCCGGATCCAAAGAAGCGACAGGCTCATCTGCCAGTACTGCCTCAGGCTTTTGAATCAAAATTCTGGCCAAGGCAACTCTCTGCTGTTCGCCTCCTGAAAGATTCATTGCTTTTTCGAATACCTTATTGGAGAGGCCGACCCTATCCAAGGCATTGACAGCAAGATTCTTCTCTTGGGGGATGACCAGGGACAACATTGATTTAAAGAAGCTCCAGTCCTTCAGTCTTCCTGCCAATACATTGTGGATGACCTCCAGCTGCCCGATCAAATCAAACTGCTGCCTTATGATGCCGACTTTGCTTGCAAACTGCTTTGTGCTTTTATACTCTTGCATAGGCTTGCCATCCACAGAGATTGTGCCTTCATCGGGCTTTATCGTATTTGCCAATAGGTTCAATAGTGTGGTCTTGCCTGCGCCGCTGGGGCCTATCAATGCTATGGTTTCTCCCTTTTCCACAACAAGAGAAAGGGAAGATAATGCCTTCATCTCCCCGTAAATCTTCGTTAAGTTGTTTAATACAAACATTCTTTCCGCAGCCATGTTGTATCTCCTGTTTATTTTATAATTTGCAGCTGTTTTGCAACTGTCTCTATAGCCTTATAATTCTCATTTTTTGTCTCGATAAACTTATCTGTTTGAAAAAGCTTCAATATCTCCGCTTGCTCTTCACCCATGGAAAGCAAAGCTTCTTTGAATTTTTGCTTGGTTCCCTCGCCAAATACCTTGTCTACATGATCTAAGCTGTTTATGGTCCAGTTGTAATCGTAGTAGGCTGGAGTGGTGTAGAACAGCTTTACCTTGTTCAAATCTACCTTGTTTTCGGCTACTGCCTTTTCCCAAACCGCTTCATTTAAAGCCCCGGCTTGAAATGTTCCGGCTTGCACCAGATTATAAGTATTATCGTGAGAGCCCGAGAAGTTTGGAGCCCCTGCAAAATCCTTCGTTGGATCCATACCTGCCTCCATTATGAAATAACGAGGCATCAGATGACCGGAAGTAGAGCTTTCACTGCCGAAGGTAAAGCTTAATCCCTTAAGGTCTTCCAGCTTGCTGACATTTAAGTCCTTTTGAGCAATGAATACGGAATGGAACTGTTCATCCCTTGGTCTCTGAGCAATTGCCTCGGCACCAGGCACGACGTTTCTTGCTTGAACTCCTGTGAGGCCGCCAAACCAAGCCATATGGACCTCTCCTCTTTCAAAAGCCGTAACCAAAGCGGAATAATCTACAGATGGCACAAATTCAACTTTTATGCCTGTTTTTGCTGTTAGGTATTCAGCGATGGCACCAAAGTTTCTATTTAAATCAGCAGCGTTCTGATCTGGAATAGCTCCTATTTTAAAAACAAGGTCTTGTTTTGGCTGCTGGCTGTCAGTTGCAGTAGCATTGTTATTGGCACATCCTGCTACGGATAAAAGCAATACTGCAGAAAGTATAATTGCGATAATTTTTTTCATAGCGTCCCCCTTATAATTATGGAATCATATAGATTAAATTATTAATTAACAGGAAAATTATACGTTATTATGTAAAGCAAGTCTAATTGGTGTTATCGATATGATTGATAGAACCTATAGAGATTATCTATGCTGTTTTGTTAAAATTCCTTTTCAACTGTAGAATAGCTTGAATTATACGTGCTAAAGCAATAAAATAGTATCATTACCAATATATTTATGTGGAGGAAACTATGAGGGAGTTAGCATTAGCGAAATTAGAAAAGTTAAAGTCAATTATTGAAAAAACTGGCGGAGCTGTTGTGGCATTTTCAGGGGGCGTAGACAGCACCTTTTTATTGAAGGTAGCCCATGATGTGCTGGGTGATAAGGTTCTTGCAGTTACAGCCAATTCGGAAACCTACCCTAAAAGAGAGCTTGAAGAGGCAAAGACCTTTGCGGCAGCCTTAGGGATAGAGCATATAGTGATAGAAACCCTGGAGTTGGAAATAGCAGGCTTTGCGGATAATCCGCCGGATAGATGCTTCTACTGCAAGCATGAGCTGTTCTCCAAGTTGACGGATATAGCTAAAAAGCATGGGTTCCAATATGTTTTTGACGGCTCCAACTATGATGACAGAAACGACCACAGACCTGGTATGCGTGCAGCTAAGGAGCTGGGAGTAGTAAGCCCGTTGAAGCAGGCTGAAATGACGAAGGAGGATATCCGTGAAATATCCAAGGAGTACGGACTGAGCACATGGGATAAACCGTCCTTTGCCTGCCTATCCTCAAGGTTTCCTTATGGCACAAAAATCACACCTGAGAAGCTGAATGTAATCGGAGCGGCAGAGGATTTCATCCGGGACTTGGGCTTTAGAGAGCTTAGAGTCAGACATCACGATACCATTGCAAGAATAGAGGTTGGCAAGAACGATCTAGAGAAGATCATACCTTATGCAAGCCAAATCGTAGAGAAATTGAAATCTTTAGGATTCCTATATGTAACACTGGATTTGGCAGGCTACAATACGGGAAGTATGAACTATACATTGTCTGAGGCTGAGATGAGTGTAGAGAGTAAGTGATAAATCAAACTGCTTTGTTTATCAGAGCAGTTTTTTCTTTTATTTATTGCCATTTGCAGAGCAAATCCAGGCAAAAGTCGAAGGCGCTCGATGCGCTGAGACTTTTATTTAAGTTTGTGCATCATAAATGATAATGGTAGAATTAGAGTAAATTAAATGAATCGAATAGTATGAGGTGATAGAATGGCAGATATAAAATATGAGGTAAAACAAGCTTATGGTGTATTATCCGAGTCGGCAAAAGGATGGACCAAGGAGTTCCGCAGCATCAGCTGGAACAGCAGGGAGCCTAAGTATGATATTCGGGAGTGGGCGCCTGGGGACGAATCCATGGGCAAGGGTGTAACGCTTTCAAAGGATGAGTTGAAGAAGTTGAAGGAAATATTAAATGAAATGGAATTATAGACCTATGAGGAATAAAGCTCTTGTTTGCCTTGTTTCTCTATTAGCCCTGTGCATCCTGGCAGGGTGTGCTGCAAAGGCTCCAGACAATA